>JAERMT010000545.1_pt1 | contig 20517 bp, 15 predicted proteins | sample 9267081 | NCBI WGS metagenome assembly JAERMT01 (sample SAMN17071939, study PRJNA684904) | human gut metagenome | isolation source: diarrhea sample from child under the age of five | host: Homo sapiens | place: South Africa: Mafikeng, Mafikeng Provincial Hospital | collected 2019-09
GAAGTACTTCGAAAGTTCCGTCAGCTTCCATAGCTTCGATCTGTTTCAGTCTTGCGATACGGCTCTGGATTGTCTTGAAGTTTGTAAGCATACCACCAAGCCATCTCTCGTTTACATAGTACTGTCCGCAACGCTCTGCTTCAACTTTGATAGCGTCCTGAGCCTGTTTCTTAGTACCAACGAAAAGGATGTTTCCGCCGTTAGCTACGATATCAGCTACTGCATTGTAAGCATCGTCAACCATACCTACAGACTGCTGAAGGTCGATGATATAGATACCATTTCTTTCTGTGTAGATGTACGGAGCCATTTTAGGGTTCCATCTTCTTGTCTGATGTCCGAAATGAACACCTGCTTCCAAAAGCTGTTTCATTGAAATAACGCTCATGATTTTTCTCCTTTTTGGTTAAATTCTTCCGCACAGATCACTTTCTATCCGGACCCAACCTCACACCGTAAGGGCACCATCCATCGGAATCTCTGTACGTGACTTTTTATTTGTGCGTCTTTACGCACATTGCAACTTCTAGAGTATAGCATAAGAAAACCCTCCGTGTAAAGAGGGTTTTCGCACTTTTTCTTATGAATTTTACTGATTCTTTAACGTTTTACGCTTTCTTTCAGTTCTGTTACTTCTTTCTCTGTCAGCGGACGGCATTCGCCTTTTTTGAGATCATCCGGGAGGGTGAGAGTTCCCATGGAGATCCTTTTGAGGTAGATGACCGGTGTTCCGACTGCTTCCATCATCCGTTTGACCTGGTGGAATTTGCCCTCGTGGATCGTCAGATGGAGTTCTGTGTAGACTTCCGGGAGATTTTCTCTGCGGACACGTGCTGTCTGTCCGAAAGATCCGTCTGTCTCTTCAAAGCTTCCGCCTACGATTTCTGCTTTTGCCGGCATGGTCAGTTTCGCTTCTCCGATATCCACGCCTTCTTCAAGTTTCGCGACTGCTTCCGGTGTCACATTCCCCTCTACTCTGACAAAATAGGTCTTGTCCACATGTTTTCCCGGGGCAAGCAGTTCGTGCGCCAGCATTCCGTCGTCGGTGATCAGGAGAAGTCCTTCTGTATCCTTGTCAAGACGGCCTACCGGAAAAAGTCCCTTCCTGTCAGATGGTACATATTCCATGACAGTTCTGTCGTTTCTGTCTTCTGTTGCACTGACGCAGCCCGCCGGCTTATTCAGAAGATAATAGACAAACTCCGGTGCCGCACCAACCGTCTCACCTGCAAGCACGACTACGTCTTTGTCCTGATCGACTTTAAGCTCCGGTTTCTTCGCCGGTGTTCCGTTGACCTGAACCTGACCTTTCTGTATAAATTTCTTTACTTCACTTCTGGTTCCCTTCCCTGCATCCGCAAGAAATTTATCCAGTCTTACTGCTTTTGCCATAATCACTCCTCATTCTGTCTCACTTTCCAAACCAGGCGAGCCACCTGCCCGAACTGTTTATGGTCTTCTGGTAGGTTGTCATTGTATCTCCGTCATCGTCACTGTTATCAGAAAACTCCGGGCTGATTCCAAGTTCCTGCATTTTGTCCAGTACGAAATCTGGTACATCTGCTCTCTTTAGAAACAGGGAATTCATCATCTCCCCCTGTTCCATGTAAACGGCAACAGCTACATTGGAAACTGTCTCCGTATCACCGCCCGCATATGCGTTCCGTTCCAGGACCAGTGCATTCTGGATTGCTTTTATTTCCTCTGGTTTCGTATAAAAAAACTCTTCCTGTTCGGAAATGTTTTCCTCTTCATAATAAGTCAGTGAGATCTTGTTGATATCCAGTTCTTCTATTGTCAGAGGATATCCTGTTTTCTTAAGAATTGCAAGTGTATTTTTGAAAGAAGGTGGAACTCCAAGGTTCCAGTCCACATACGTAACTTCTTCATTGTTCTTGCCCGGCACAAGACTGTTGATATTACTTCTGACCGGAAGTGCATAATTAAAGCCAAGCTGGATTATTATTTCTTCCATCATATCTTCTGCTGATGCGGACTCGATGTCTTTTTTCAGTGCATCGAGAAGTTCCTGTTTCTGTCTGTCATCATTCTGGAAGATACTGTACCCCATTCCACATGCATCTGTCATTCCTATGGTCGTCAGATATTTTTCATCCAGATCCAGAAATTCGTATTTTTTCTCTTTGAGATTTTCTTCTGCGTACAATCCTTTCATGAGAGTTCTCAGATTCTTCACATCAGCCCAGTAACCTCTGCATACAACACGCCCGGATTTCAATGTATATTTCACAGAGATAAAATAAGATCTCTTTTTTGCTTTATCAACATTCAGGCTGTCTTTCACGATATTTTCAAGAGCCTCGTATGTCTCGTCTCCGATCCCGTCTGCCCCTGTCAGAGCATTTGCCGGATCGTACCAGTTATAATTATCTGTCAGATCATAAAATTCTCCATCTGCTGCTTTCTCTATATGAGCATAATAATCCTGATCATATCCGTTACTGATATTCACAGATGCAAGCTCCTCCTGTTTCGGAAGATAACTGTCAAAATAAAGAAGGTCTTTCTGATAGATCATCGCACATCCGAACACAAGCACTCCTGCCAGTACAAGCTGCATTTTTTTTGCAAAAAATTTCTGGAAGCTCATATGGTAGATAATTTCTATCATACCATGTGAAAGTACCGTTCCCAGGATCAGGCCGAACACCCACCAGATCAGTTTTGTCCCTCCATCTGCCTGCGGATAAAAGATCCAGCCCACTGCCAGTCCTGTCGGGATCACGACCATAAATTTCACCAGTACTGCTACCCATCTGTATACCATGGATCTTCCTGCTGCCTCAGAAGGTCTTTTTTCATAGGCGATCCAGGAAAAAACTGCCAGTACAACGATAAGGATCACAAGTGCCACAAGATATTTCGCCGCGTGTCCGGCTGAGTAGGCATCTGCCAGACTGAACGCAAATGCCGCAGGCGAAGCATCCTTCAAAAGAAATGCCATGATCCCATATCTCTTATCTATAAAAGTATCCAGAAAAGTAAGTCCGCATGCCGCCAGGACAAGTTCCAGTGCGATCCCGTACAGATACATTCCACCCAAAGTCAGGATTCCCATCAGCATATTTCCCGTTATACATAAGACCAGTACAACGCTGAAGTAGATCATCAGATAAACGAGCAGGTGAAGGCACAGCATTTTTACTGCCATTCCCATAAGTTCCAGGCTGAAAAGCCCCCTCGCTGCCCCAACACAGACTGTCAGAAATTCTATAACGATATATGGCACCAGATAGTAGATCAGTCCCATTACTGCCTTTTCTGCAAAAAGTTCTGACCGTTTCATTGGAAGACTGTGATAAAAATCCGTTTTCTTTCTGGAATACAGATACAGGAATCCATTTACTGCATTCATAAATCCTGCCGCCATCGCAACAGCCATTCCTGTCAGGACAAATCCATCCTTCCACAAACGATAATACAAAAGTGTGATCTGATCCTGCGTATATCCCAGATTTCTCCAGGATCCCAGTTTCTCCAGTCCTATCACCGGAAATGCCAGGATAAATCCAAGTGTCAGAAACGCCGGTATCCATGCCTGTCCTTTGGATACCGTTTTGATATATTTAGAAGAAAAGATTCTGGATCTCATAACCAGCCACCTCCGTTTCACTGATAAAAATTTCTTCCAGACTCAGTGGAAGTACCTCGCAGAACAGTGGATTTTTTTCCTGGATTCTGTGCATGATCTCTGTCCTTGTCCCCCTTGCAGTGATAAGCGTGAGGGATCCCTGATGATCGATTTTGAGGACATCCAGTTCTTTCCTGAGTGCGTCTTCCAATTTCTTATCCTGTAATACACACTGGATCTTGTGGATATGGAATTTCATGTCTTCCAGATCTTTACTGAGGATCATGCCGCCCTTATGCAAAAGCCCCACATGGTCACAGATATCCTCGAGTTCCCTCAAGTTATGTGATGCGAGGACCGGTGTGAATTCCCGGCTCAGGATCTCTGCTGCAAAAAGGCTCTTGACACCCTGCCGCACCACCGGATCCAGTCCGTCAAAAGTTTCATCGCAGAGAAGATATTTCGTTCCTGCACTGATTCCCAGAAGTACCATGAGCAGCTTCTTCATTCCTTTCGAAAAACTGCTGATCCGCTGTTTCTCATCAAGCCGGAACTGCCGCATCAGTTTGGAAAAACGCTGGATCTCAAACTTCGGATAATGAAGCCTGTAAAAAGCCGCCATATCTGCCGGTGTAAAATTTGTCGGAAAATAGCAGTCATCAGATATGTAAAAAAACAGCTCTTTCGCAGTTTCATTGTCATAGACTTCCATATCGTCAACGGTGATGCTGCCTTTATCTGGCTTCAGGATTCCTGCTACCATTCGAAGCAGGGTACTTTTTCCTGCGCCATTGCTTCCAACCAGTCCGAACACTTCCCTCTCTCCAATATCCATGGAAACGTTATTGACCGCCTGAAGTGCTCCAAATGCCTTGCTGCACTCTCTGATCTCTATCATTTCTGTTCCTCCTTGTACCCTCTCTGTACTAATGTAAGCAGTTCCTTTTCTTCAAATCCACTTCGACAGCCTCGCTTTACCAGTTCGAGAAATTCGCTGTGAAAATCTTCTTTGTATTTTTCCTGTATCTTCTGTGTGTCTGCCACGAAATTCCCCTTGCCTTTCACCGGATAAATCAGTCCTTCCTGCTCCAGCGTCATATACGCTCTCTGGATCGTGTTTGGGTTGATCGACAGTTCTATTGCCAGCTGCCGTACAGATGGAAGTCTGGAATCAGCCGGCAGTGCGCCCTGATAGATCAGCGTCCGGAATTTCTCTGTTACCTGTTCGTACAACGGCCGCCTGTCCTGATAGTCTAAAACGATCATAGGTCCTCCTTTCCTGCATTTTCTATGTGTATATAGTGTACTAATTGTTTTAATACACTCATTCTAGCATATCCATGCCTTTCAGACAATACTTTCAAATCTAAAATTTCCACAAAGCCGGTTTGAGCCGTTCGGGCAATAAAAAAACTCCCGGAATAAAATCTCATTCCAGAAGTTTCTTTTTCTTATATGATCCTTCGCTGTTCTGTATCCGTACGGTTTCGGAAATAGCTGATCCCGGCGCACATTCCAGTCAGAAGCAGAACCAGCATCACGGCAATTCCCATCGGATATCTATCAAGCAGCCATGCCGCCAGTTCAGGAAGGACCAGCGACCATATATTGGCACCCATGTGGAGCAGGACACTTGTCCACAGGCTACCTGTCTGTTCAAGAAAATACGCGAAAAGACATCCGAGTATACTTGCATAGACACCCTGCACCAGATTTCCATGATAAATGCCAAAGAACAGACCGGAGATCACGATCGCCTCACCGGAGCGCATATAATCCCGGAGTCTCAGATAGATCAGCCAGCGGAACACGATTTCCTCCGCAAGTGGTGCTATGATTCCCATGCACACGATCAGGAAAAACATGCTCTTGCCATCCGTCAGCTGGCTCATCGTCTCCTGATATTCCTCTGCATTGAGAAAGGAACCTATCATATTGACGAACATATTTGCAAACTGCGCAAAACCAGCTCCCATGACCAGGATCAGTCCGCATTCGCCAATGCTTAACCGATTCGGTTTCTGTCCTGTTACCAGCCCGCCAGCTATTCTCGCCCGACAGTCCTTCTTGTAAAAGTACAGACAGGGAATCATAGTGATAAGTCCGGTAAGCCCTGTGAGCAGGATCGCATTATTATAATAAGCCTCCGTTCCCCCTTCGCCCAAAAGCTGCATCGCAAGCCAGATTCCTGCATACCCTATGATCTGTGAGATCAGGAAATGGATTCCGCATGGATAAAGAACTCTCCATATCCGGCGGATGCGGCTTTGTTTACGCAGAGGGCTCAGTCGAAAAAATGAAGCAGTTCATCGACAGAATCAACGATCTTGAGAGGATTCGCCTCTGTCAGTTCTTCCTGTGTCCCATAACCATATGCAACTGCCACACAGTCAAGTCCTGCCGCACGCGCGCCAAGAACATCGTGCTCTTTGTCACCTACCATGAGAACTTCGTTTCGTTTATCGCTCATGTTGATGCGTTTCAATGCTTCCTCGATCACCTCTGATTTGCTTGTTCTGGCACCGTTCATTTCACTTCCTACAACCACATCAAAATAAGAACTCAGCTTGAAATAATCAAGGATCTGCGTTACATAGTACTCTGGTTTTGAGGAAGCGACTGCCAGAATGTAACCTTTGCGTTTCAGTTCCTGAAGCATCTCCTCCACACCCTCATATGGATGATTCTCGTAAATTCCCTTTACTTCATATCGTTCTCTGTAAAATTCTACTGCCTTGCGTCCAGTAGCCTCGTCCACACCGGCGTATTTCATGAACTGTTCCATGAGCGGCGGTCCGACAAAGACTTTCAGTTTCTCCAGGTCTTCTTCTGGTTTTCCGATCTTTTCCAGTGCATACTGAACGGATTTGGTGATTCCCTCGCCAGACTCTGTCAGTGTTCCATCCAGATCAAAAAAAATTGCTTTATACATAAATTTCCTCCATTGTCAAAAAATATTATACGTTAGTATAGCATTCTTTTTTGCTTCCGTCCACGACAATTCTTTCCTGCACATTATGGCTGTCTCGATTTCTGTCTGCATTTCCTGTGGGTTCAGTTTCAGCAGGATCCTGCTGCTCCTCCAGTGCCAGTCTGCTTCTTTTCCATTTATCCGGATCGAGACAACTGCGATCACACGTGATCGATCCGGGATGATTTCTGCCTCTGCTGCATTCCGGATCTCTTTTCTGCAGTAAATGAGCTGCATTTTCTGGCGGCATTCTTCTTCGGTAAGCTCTTCTTCTTTTTGTGGAACTGTCAGGATATTTTTCTGGATTTCTGAGACCGGGGTTGGAGTGGGACTGATGGATGGGATTGGTGTCATTGTTGGTGTGGGGGAAGGAATTGGTGTTGGAGATATGTCTGCGATCTGTTGTTCTGTATTTTCAATATTGTAAAGGGTATCATTACTGTTCTGATGGTCTGCGGCCCTGGCGGTTTCTGAGCTGTTATTTTGAGACACGGTGTTGTTGTTTGAAGTTCCATCTTCATACGAGTCTGCTGAGAAAAAATCGTTCCAGTCTGTTTCTGGCTGTGCGGTATTGGTGTTTCCTGTCGTGTAACTTCCTGCGCCTGCGCCAGAGGAATCGTCTCCTGTATTCCAGGAATCTTCTGTGTTGCTCCAATTGTTGTTACTGTCATAATTATCATTGTCGGACGATGTCGTCCCGCCTGTGGTTTCTTCCTGATCCCAGCTGGAATCATCCTCGAAACTTCCTGTTCCCATATCAACATCAAAGCCGCCCAGTTCGATCGCCTGGACAACCTTTACTGCGAGCAGTAAAAATATCAACAGCGAAACTCCTGCCAGAAAGTTCTTTTTTATTTTGAGGATGCTTCTTTTTTCCATGCTTCTATCTGATTCTGCGTTATCCGACTGTTGTCTGTTTTCTTTTCTGATGTCTGTTTTTCCCATTCTCTGTATACCTCCATACTCTGTTCATATCGCCCCTGTCTGTTGAGAAAGTTTCCAAACTCCAGATAGCCTGCTCCGTATTCCGGTTCGTATGTGATCAGCTGTCTGTAATAAAACTCTGCTTTGTTTGCTTTGCCAAGCAGTTCTCCGTTCCACGCCAGTAATTCCAGGAGGCGGATCTGCTCTTCACTTTTTCTGTAGAGTTTGAGCATCTGCTGTAATCTGTGTTCCGTATCCAGGCAGAAAAGTTCTCTGGATTTTTTATCGCTGCTTTGATATTCCATGCTGTAAAATCTGGCTGTCACGGCTGCCAGTGCGTTCTGGAATTCTGGAAGTACCGGCTGCTGTTCTGCGCCGTGGATAACTGCCAGGAGGGTGAGGAGTGCGGCACAGACCGGAACCAGGACGGATTTCAGGGAGAATGGTTTCCAATTGATCTTTGCAAGATATTTTTCTGCTTCTTCTGCATTCTGCCAGCGTTCGTCCGGGTCCTGGCGGCAGCATTTGTGAATGAATTTTGCGAATTGCGGGGAGCGGATATAATAGTGGTATTTCTTTTTTCCGCAAAGTTTTTGCAGTGTTTTGCCGAGGGCGTAGAAATCGCTGGGTGCGGTCAGGATGCCTTCGTATTGTTCCGGGGCGGCGTAGCCTTTTGTTCCCTTTATCGTTTTTCTTGCAGTTTTGTAACTGCACAGGGCGCTTCCAAAATCTATGAGGTAGATTTTTCCATTTTCATCTAAGATTAAGTTGTCTGGTTTTAAGTCGCCATAATAAATGGGGGGCTTTTGTGAATGCAGGTATTGAAAAATTTGAAGAATTGTATGGGTGATCGTTAAGATTTGGTCGAAAGAAAATTGATAAGATTCTTTTAGATGGGATTCAAGGGATTTGCCTTTGATGTATTCCATGACGAGGTAGCAGGAATCGTCTTGTTCGGTGTAGTCTGTCATTCTTGGGAGGGATGGGTGGTTGAGATGTTTTAGAAGTTTTGCTTCGGTTTTCTTTGAGATGGGGAGTTGTTTGATGGTCCAGAAGGTGCCCAGGTCCATATCGCGGGAGAGGTAAGTGGTTCCCTCCCCGCCCTCTCCTATCTTGGATATGATGCAGTAGCGGTTTTTTAGGATTTTGCCTGTTAAATCTATATTTATTCTCCTTTCTAATTTTCTAAAACCGTCCGAGGGGGAACGCACTCGAAGTTGCGAAGGCCGTTTTTTCCCCCTCGGGCACCCCTTTTTTCGGCCACGCTTTGTGGACAGGGGGAGATGGTTGAGGGACAGAAACTTTTACATGCGGTCTGGGGCTGAGAAGCCCAGGAGGTCGATGCTGGTTTCGAGGATGTTTTTGGTGAGGCTCAGGAGTTTGAGGAAGGATTCTTTCTGGCCCTGGTTTTCTTCGCTCAGGATCTTGGTCTCGTGGTAGAAGCTGTTGAAGGCGTTGGAGACTTCGTAGATGTAAGCGCAGATTTTGTGTGGTGCTTTTTCTTCGAAAGCGTTTTCGATGGTGCTTCCGAATTTGGTCAGTTCCAGCATGAGGTTTTTCTGGCTGGTGTTTACTGCCGGGAGGAGTTCTCCGGATTCGAGGTTTCCGCCTTCTTCTTTGTAACGGTTCAGGATGGATTTGATTCGTACAATTGTGTAGAGGATGTACGGACCTGTGTTTCCTTCGAAGGAGGTGAAGCGGTCGATGTCGAAGACGTAGTCTTTGGTTGCCTGGTTGGAGAGGTCACCGTATTTGATTGCGGAGAGGCCTACTACTTTGGCTGTTTCCTGCGCATCCTGGTCTTTGACGCTTCTGTTTTCGACAATCTTGTGGAACATTTCTTCGTCGATGTCTGCGATCAGGTTTTCAAGACGCATAACGCCGCCGTCTCTTGTCTTGAATGGTTTGCCGTCTTTTCCGTTCATGGTACCGAAGCCAAGGAAGGAAAGTTCTGTCTCTGGTTTTACGAGACCGGTCTTTCTTGCGCAGCGGAATACCTGGATGAAGTGGAGTTCCTGGCGTTTGTCTACGACGTAGAGGATCTCATCCGGATCGAAGAGTTTTACTCGTTCTACGATCGTTGCAAGGTCTGTTGTTGTATAAAGGGATGCTCCGTCGGATTTGAGAAGCATGCATGGCGGGATTTCTTTGGTGTCTGTGTCTTCTTTGACATCTACAACGAGTGCTCCCTGATCTTCGTATGCGAAGCCCTGGTCTTTCATCATCTGGACCATATCCGGGATGTATGGCTGTGCGTCGGATTCCTTTTTCCAGAGGTCGAAGGATACATTTAAATTGCTGTAGTTTCTCTTGAGGTCAGTTACGGAAACCTGCATGATGTGATTCCAGAGAGCCATGTAGCCTGGTTTGCCCTGCTGTAACTGATGTGTTGCCTCAAGTGCCTCGTTACGGTATTCCTCATCTACTTTGGATTTACCGCTTGCACATGGATAGATCTCTTCCAGTTCGCTGATGGTGAACGGTGCTTCCTGCGGGTATTCTCCCTGATAGCTGTCGTCAAAGTAAACAAGCTCCGGTTTGCGGTGTTTGAGTTCTGTGATGATAAGGCCCATCTGGAGTCCCCAGTCACCGAGATGTACGTCACCGATCACCTTGTGTCCTACATATCTGCCGATACGTTTGATACTCTCTCCGATGATCGCGGAACGAAGATGTCCTACGTGGAGCGGTTTTGCTACGTTCGGTCCGCCGTAGTCGATGATGATGGTCTTTGGTGTCTCTGCAGTCCTGACAGAGTATTTCGGGTCTGCTTCCATTTCCTTAAGGTAGTCTGCAAGGAATTCTTCTCTGACTCTGAGGTTGATAAAACCTGGTTTTACAACCTCTGCCATAGAAAAGATCTTGCTGTCCTTGAGATATACAACTACATCATCTGCGATCATGAACGGTGCTTTCTTGTAAGCTTTGGCTCCTGCCATTGCTCCGTTGCACTGATATTCACATAAGTCAGGACGGTTGGAAACGGTTACTTTGCCGTATGACGGATCATATCCGGCTTTTTCAAAAGCAGAAGCAAGTTCCTCTGCCATTAATTCCATAAGTTTTTTCATTATCATATCTCCTTATTTTACAGTTACTTTTTTGGAGCAGGCTACGGCGAGTGCTCCGTGTCCGATGTGGCAGGCTACACTTAAAGAAAGCGGATCCATATGGATGTCCAGACCCGGGAATGCTGCCTGAACTTCATTCTTGAATTCCTCTGCTTCTTCTTTGTTTCCTGTATATGCCATCTGGAGGCACATTTCTCCTGCTTCTGCATATTCCTTAAAACGGCTGTCCCAGTCTTCTCTCATTGCTTTGAGCATGACTTTCTTTGCCTGTTTCTTACCTCTTACCTTGGCATAGGCATCCAATTTCTCTCCCTGGATCTGAAGAACCGGTTTCAGGTTGAGAACAGTTCCGATCGCTGCTGCTGCCGGAGTGATCCTGCCGCCTTTTTTGAGATATTTCAGTGTTTCCAGTGTGATGTAGATGCTGGATTCCATTTTTTCCGCTTCGAGAACTTCTTTGATCTCTGCGGCTGTCTTGCCTACATCACGCAGTGCCAGTGCATCCAGAACGGACTGACGCTGTGTTACGGAAATCCTCTGGTTGTTGACAACCTGTACTTTGCCGCCATATTCTCTGGAAAGTGCTGTTGCAGTATCGCATGCTGCACTTAATCCGCTGGACATCGGAATGTGCACAACCTCATCATACTCCTCCAGAAGATTGTCCCACAGTCCGCTGACTTCTGCCGGGCCTGGCTGTGAAGTAGAGATTGCTTCATCGTTCTTGAGCTTCTCATAAAATTCTTCCTGAGAAAGTGTGATCCCCTCAAGATACATAACATCATTAATATAAAAAGGCATCGGGAGGACAGAAATTCCAAGCTCTCGTCCTTCATCCTGTGTAATGCCACTGTTACTGTCTGTTACAATCGCAATTTTTCCCATACTGTATCTCCTCATGTGTTTTTCTGTTTTCAGATAACAATACTCATATCCTTATTGAATCATTGCATACTGTTTATAGTTTAGCACATCTCACCCGGTATCTCAATTAAAAATATAAAAGCCGGATATTTTTTACATTTTATATAAAAAAACCTCTATGGTTCCCGGGAACCATAGAGGTTTTTTGTTACTGTTCACTCCGTTCACAGTAACGGATTTTTGACTTATTCACTTCGCAGTGCATCGATCGGGTTCAGGTCTGCTGCCTTAACAGATGGGAGCAGTCCAAAGATAACTCCGATCAGCATGGAAAATATTACTGATCCGATGATCGCCGGAATACTGATCGCCGTCGGTGCTCCCGAAAGCTTGGAGACCACTTTCGACAGGACAATTCCGACAATAACTCCAATGATACCGCCAATACTTGTCAGCATGGCCGCTTCTGTCAGAAACTGGAAAAGAATGACCTTTTTTCTTGCTCCGATCGCTTTCTTTAGACCGATCTCACTCGTTCGCTCTGTGACAGATACCAGCATGATGTTCATAACACCGATACCTCCTACCAGCAGAGAAATACTTGCGATCCAGATCAGCTGTGTATTGGTGCTTTCGCTGAGTTTCTGCATATTTCTTACCTGCTGCATCACATCGTCAGCCTTGTATTTGAACTTGGAAGAATTTGTATCAATTCCCTGATTCATAACTTCCGCTGCTGCATTTCCGGCAGAACTCATATTGTCTGTAGAATCCGCACGGATCACTGCATTCTGCGGCTCGTCAAACTGAAAAGCTGTCGGCCAGGTGGTTTCCGGGATCATAACTGTTCCCATGATGGTCTGATAATATTCATTGAACTCGTCAATCGTCTTGATGTTCGGAAGATAGTCGTCACTCTGCTGAACAACCCCGACAACGGTAAACGGTTCTGATCCAATCTCAATCGTCTTACCTACCGGGTTCTCTCCTGCAAACAGATTCTCTGCTGCATTATCATCCACAAGAACGACCTTTCTCATCTCATTGAGATCTTTCTGTACAAAACCTCTACCCGCTCTGACCATATACCCGCGAGTTTCCAGATACTCCATGTCTATTCCATAAATGCTTCCGCCCTGGAAACTGACATTCTGATAATAAACGTTGCTCGCATAAGAACGACTGTAAAAAAATGTCGCATTCTCTACATGATCCAGTTTCCGTACTTCTTCTTTCTGTTCATCTGAAAGAAGCGGTGCAGCTTTCCCATCACTCATTCCGTAATCCTGGTCATAAGCACTGTCTCCATAATTAAGCGTAATGGAAACCGTGTTATTACCCGCACCGATCAGGTCTTCCTTGATCTGTTCATTTGTTCCCTTCAAAGTTGAAACGATTGCAATAATGGAGGCAATACCGATAATGATACCAAGCATTGTCAGAAAGGATCGCATTTTGTGAGACCAGATTCCCTGAATGGATATTCTGATATTTTCAAGCATAAATTCCCACCTTCCTAGTAGCCATACATTTCGTCTGCTGAAACTTCTTTTGTTTTGACACCATCTGCAACATCATCGCCATAAGGAAAAGCAATTTTGTCTTCTCTGGTGATTCCTCCTGTTACGAGAACACTGTATCCACTGTTTACATTGCCTCCCACTTTCAGAATCTGTTTTTTCAGCACACCATTATCATCCTTGTAGACATAGCTGACTCCATTTTCAGTGCGGACAAATGCTCTGTCCAGAACAATTCCATTGCTGACCACATTTCCTGCCAGCATAACCGTAAGCCAGTCGTCATCTGATACTTTAACGGAACTGTCCTCTATAGTAGCTGTATATTCGTAGTAAGAAGCATTCGGATTCCCACTTCCATAATAGGAAGAATCGCCCGAAACAGGATACTCGGACACGTATGCCACCTTTGCATTAAAGTCACCATTTGAAGTGGAACATTTCAATTCTGTGCCTTCCTTTATCTGATCCAGCATCAGTTCACTTACCGTTCCTTTAACATAGTATCCTTCTTTGCTCTTAACTGTCATAAAAGTGCTTCCATCAGAAGATGAAGTTGTGGAATCTCCAACCTTTGCCACAGTTCCATCCAGTCTGCTGTAAATCGTTTCTTTCTGAACCTTCTTTTCCAGTTTACTGATATTCAGTTTGCTTTCCCGAATATCCAGACTCAGACTCTGAATTCTTGATTTCTGGATTTTGATTGCTTCATCTCTGGTAATTGAAGCGTTTCCTGAATCATCCGCATTATCATAATCTCCACCATCATCTGGTAATTCATCCTCATACTGACTTGCACCATCCAGTGTATATTCAATTTCCGAATCATTATCTACACGTTTGTCAAGAAGATTTCCATCAATGAGATAATACCCAATACAGGATGACTTTCTGTCCTGATAATCTGTCACCTGATTATTCTGATGAAATTCCAGCTGATACCAGTATCCTGTCTTTCCCGCATCTCTTGTACCGTCACTGTTAAACTGTGCCATTTTGTTAAGGAAAGAACCTTTTGCAACTACATATCCTTCGGACGAGTCACACAGGAACACAAACGGATCATCCTTTGTACCAGTTCCGGTAATAGGTTCTGTTTCATCATTCAGGATCTTCACAAACTGTGATTCTCCATCCATCAGTTTATCTTTATTCTCACCTGGTGCTATATCCACAATTTTTACATCATCCACAAAATCGTCCTGCGGCTGATCTGCTCCCGGTGTTTCCGTTGGTGCTGGTATCGGTGTCTCTTCCGGTGTTTCTGTTTGTTCAGGAATCGGCGTAGGTTCCGTATCATCTTCCCCTGTATCATCAGAACCAAAATCCACATCTGCGCTCGTATCTGCTTCCTCAGAGGAAGCTTCCTGATGCGTATCCGTAAAATCCTCGGTCGAAGCTGTGCTTTCCGGCATGGCTGCCGCCAGAATTGGATTCATTACTGCTGCCAGATAAACTCCGTTCAGGGAACTTCCAGCCGAAGCCAGCTCATCTCCGGTGCTGCTTGTATCTGTGTCCGATGGCTGGTCTGCATTCAGAGAATCTCTGTCTGCATCGCTTTCCTCAACAGGACCTCCATTCTGAAGACTCGCAAGTCGTTTCTGTGCCTTTGCCAGATTTTGTTCCTGCTGTTCCTGCTTCAGTTTCGCGATCTTGAGTTCCATCTGCACCAGTGTCATATCAAAAGAAACCAGTTTGTCTCCTTTTTTTACTGTATCGCCTTTTGATACATAAACATCCTGAACGATCATGTCTTTGTCTATGGTAATACTTTGAACTGCACTTGTAGCGATATTTCCCTCCAGGCTGGTGTCATCCGTATAATACTGACTCGCCAGGCTGTCCACACTTACAACTGACACTTCACTCTGATGTGATTTTCTGTAATAAACTGCACCACCGGCAGTACCGCCCGCTATCAATGCAGCGATCAGAACTCCTATGATGATTTTTTTCTTCATGAATTCACCTCTTTTTCCCTGAGTTCACCGTCACGGATCGTTACTACACGTTTCGCATGTGCTGCGATTTCCGGATCATGCGTGATCATCAGGACTGTTACCCCCTCATCATTTAACTTCTGAAAAAGCTCCATGACCTGTGCTCCGGACTTACTGTCCAGTGCTCCTGTGGGTTCATCTGCAAGAAGCAGTTTCGGACTGTTTACGATTGCCCTGGCGATCGCCACTCTCTGCATCTGTCCTCCGGAAAGCTGGTTCGGCTTAAAGTCAACTCGATCAGCAAGTCCTACACGATCCAGTGCTTTGAGGGCTCTCTGTCTGCGTTCTTTCTTTGGAACTTTGGCATAGTTAAGCGGAAGTTCCACATTTGCTGCTGCTGACTGCCGCGGAAGAAGATGAAAACTCTGAAAAACAAAACCGATCTTGTTCAGACGGATATCTGACATGTCATTTTCGGAACAGGTTCCAATCTCCTGACCATCCAGAAAAAATTCTCCCTTTGTCGGTTTGTCAAGACATCCTATGATATTCATAAGTGTTGTCTTGCCTGAACCGGACGGTCCCATGATTGCCACATATTCTCCCTCTTCCATGGAAAAGTTGATATCTTTCAGTACCGGAACGCTCATTTTGCCCTGCTGGTAATCCTTATAGATTCCTTTTAATTCCAAGATCATTACTCTGCCTCCGTATCATCCTGTATCGGGACCAGATCTTCGTCCGGGAGATCGCCATCCGTCATCTCTTCAGAATCATCGGTCATATCACCCGCATCGTAATCACTTATCATGGTGTCGTCTGTTCCGTCATACCCGTAGTCAATGCTATCCATATTATCATCTGCCGGAAGTTCATCAGAACTCATATCAGAAACAGGCTCCATATCTACATTATCTGACTCAACAGCTTCTTCTCTGTTTTTGGTCGTTGCCATTCCCTCTTTGAGATTTTCTGCCGGGTAAGCAATATAATCATCCTTCGTAAGTCCGTCTACGATCTCATATTCTCCCAGTTCTTCATCATACTGTCCAAGAATCACGCTGCGCTTCTCAAGTTTCTTGTCCTTACCCATTGCCCAGACATACGGCTGGTCAGTATCTGTATCTGAAATATACACTTCACTCAGCCACAGGCCTGCTTTCTGATCTTCCTGTCCTTCGTCATTTTCTATGTAAACATGCTGTCCAAGCATGAGACCGTCAGAAGAATCAAGATTCACATAAAATGGATAGGTACTTGAAGAAGTCTGGGAATCTCCACTTGCATCCATCATACCGAAGCTGTTGCTGCTACTGTTGGTAGTTGCACTGTCCTTATCAATAGTACCCATGGTCCCATGCCAGATCTGACTGCTGTCCACACGAGACCGGACAATTACCGGTTCTCCTTCTACAATGTTCTGGATATTCAGTTCATTTACAGTTCCTTTGACTCTGTACGAACCAGTACTCAGAATCGTAATAAATGCATTGCTGCTTCCACTTCCTGTATCAGAAGAAGACATATCGTTAGCACTGTCATCCAGACTGTCTCCATCATCTGTTGATAATTTAGATGTGTCAATCTTCTGAATTACACCATCAATCGAACTTCTCACCTCAGTATTACCTGTTGCGCTCTGCAGTTTATCAATTTCTGCCTGCTTGCTTTTCTGATTATATTCATTTTTTTTGAGATTCATTTTGTTTGTCTCAATTTCAATTGTATAAGACAGCTGATTGTCCTGAGATGCCTGTTTCTTTTCTTTTTCGAGAGTAGCAATCTGATCATTCAGGCTGGACTCCTCATTCTTGAGACGGTCCAGTTCCAGCTGCGCTTCCTCCAGGCTGTCCTGAATACTGCTGAGATCATATTCAAACAAAAGCTGTCCTTTTTTGACCTGGTCTCCTGTCTTGACCTGGACTTCCTTGACAGATCTTCCACTCTCCAGTTCCACCTCAACCGTTTCCTGCGGTTCTACCGTGCCTGCATATCTGTTGGATACACCTGCAGCATCTCCATTGATCTCACTGATCAGTGTTACATATATAACATCTCCGCTGACTTCCTGCTGTCCAAACACTCCTGTTTTCCAGCAGACTCCCGCTGCGCCTCCTCCTATTATCAGGATCCCCAAAAGGATCAGAATTCTTTTTTTCATAATATGAAGTTTCCTCCTTACAGCCCTTCGCCATCGGACATTCTGACATATTCCTGTCGTTTTTTGTTTCTTAATTTATGTTACATGATTACTGCTACAATTCTGTAACAGCTACTTTTTTATCTTACCTATCATAGCAGATTGTTTCCAAAAAAGAAAGTCTTCCACAAAATCATTAAGATTTTCACATTTTTTTCACGTTTTCTTTCCAAAAACAGAGTAAAATATCCATTTTTTTGACTTTTGAGCTGATTTTTGGTAAAATGTATAAGAATATTTTTTTGAAAGGAAAGATACTTATGAAGATTGCCAAAAATCTGATCTCTCTTTTCGCTTTTATCCTTGCAGTTGTCTGTTTTGGCGGCTGTTCCCACCTCGATAAAACCGATGTAAAAACAGTGATCAGCAACGAACTAAATCTCCTCAAGAATCTGGACTCCGATACTGCCCAGAAATATGTATCCTATAAAGAACTGTTCCCCGACGCAACGACGGAAACTTCTCTTTCCCAGGAAGTAGAAGAAGTTTTTTCTCTCTTCTTTCAGGATTTTGATTATCAAATTCTTGATCTTGACGTCGACGAAGATAAAAAAGAAGCCACAGCAAAGATAAAGCTGACTACCATAGATGCTCAGACCTTAGCTTCCGATTACGCCGAAGCTTCCCTCAAAGCAGCAATCCTCAAGGCAGCCAGTTCTGATTCAGCAGACACCGAAGAAACTACAACTTCCATGGAGGACCGTTATCTGATCCTTGATGATCTGTTGAAGCAGAATCACTATGAAACTATGGAAACGGAATGTACCATCAGGCTCACAGACAAAGGTACTTCCAAACAGGAATGGGAGATCATACGGACCCATTCTCTGGAAAATGATCTTGTCGGCGGTCTTATGACTTATCTGTCCGACAGTGATCTCATGTCTCCAGAAGAAACTCTGTCCGTCTATTTAGATACCCTCAAAACCATGGATTCTAAACAAATGGGAAATTATCTTGGTCTGGAAAGTCTTTTGAACACTTCAGATTCTGCCAAGAATTCCATTGCATCAGCTCTTGTCGATCAGGTTCACAAAACTCTTGATTATCAGATCACCAGTTGCAATATTCAAAGTTACAATGCTGTCGTAACTACAGAAATTACAACTTTTGACAGTGCATCCATACTTTCTGATTATCAGAGCAGCCGGGATACTTATCTCTCCTCTGTTGATGCCGTCATTGATGGTTCTTCCAAAAGATATGAGCATTCTCTGGAACTTCTCCTTAACAGCATTAAGGAAAACACAGATACCGTCACTTCTTCTGTTACTTTTCATCTTACCAACGACGGTGCATCCTGGAAACTCCTGGAAAACAGTGAAGCCATCGGAAATGCTATATTTGGAACGCTCAGCACCACACCTGTCCCAGATGAAAACAGCGAACTTTCAAATGATGAAAGTAACTCCGAACCATCTGACGAAACACTGTCTGATTCTTCCGAATATATCGATGAAGAAGATTTCGATTCCGGCTACGATTTTTCGGATGATGACGCAAATGCTGATAATTATGAAGATGACACTACATCCGATGACAGTTCCTACGAAGAATAAACTTTCGTCCTTCTCCAGATCAAAAAACTCCTGCCAGACCTTTATATCACAGGCTGGCGGGAGTTTTTGTATATAATTAATTATTCAGCTTCTTCCGGAGCTGTCTCAAGTCCAAGTTCTTCAAGCTGCTGCTCGCTTACTCTGCTCGGCGATTCTGTCATCAGGCAGGAAGCATCTTTTACCTTCGGGAAGGCGATGACGTCACGGATGCTGTCAACTTTTGCCATCAGCATTACGAGACGGTCAAGTCCGTAAGCCAGTCCAGCGTGAGGCGGAACTCCGTATTTGAATGCATTCAGGAGGAATCCGAACTGTTCATAAGCAGCTTCTTTGGTGAAGCCAAGCATCTCAAACATCTTCTCCTGGATATCATTCTGGTGGATTCGAACACTACCACCACCGATCTCGTTACCATTCAGTACGATATCGTATGCTTTTGCACGGATCTTTCCAAGATCTCCGCTCTCGATCAGCGGGATATCTTCATCCATCAGCATGGTGAATGGATGGTGCATTGCTGTGTAACGGTTTTCTTCTTCGTTCCACTCAAGAAGCGGGAACTCTGTTACCCATACGAAACGATATTCATTCTTATCAAGAAGATCCATCTGTTTTGCAAGTTCTACACGGAGAGCTCCGAGAACATCGTATACAACTTTGTTCTTGTCTGCTGCAAAGAGAAGCAGGTCCCCCGGCTTACCTTCCATAGCCTGAACAAGTGCATCCATCTCTTCTTCTGTCATAAATTTGGCGAAAGAAGATTTGCGGGTGCCGTCTTCTGCGATCGCGATGTAAGCAAGACCTTTTGCACCATAAGTCTTTGCAAACTCAACGAGTTTGTCGATCTTCTTACGCGGCATGCTGCCCTGGCCTTCTGCGTTGATACCACGAACACTTCCGCCTGCCTCAAGAGCACCCTTGAATACTACAAATCCGCAATCCTTAACTACTTCGCTTACGTCATGCAGTTCCATTCCAAAACGCATATCCGGCTTGTCAGAACCGAAACGGTCCATAGCTTCCTGCCAGGTGATTCTCTGGATCGGAAGTTTAACATCTACATCAAGAACTTCTTTGAACAGGTATGCAAGGAATCTCTCATTTACGTCGATGACATCATCAACATCTACGAAAGAAAGCTCCATATCGATCTGCGTAAATTCCGGCTGACGGTCCGCACGAAGGTCCTCATCACGGAAGCAGCGTGCGATCTGGATATAACGGTCATATCCAGAGCACATCAGAAGCTGTTTGTAAAGCTGCGGAGACTGTGGAAGTCCGTAGAAAGAACCTGGATGGATTCTGGACGGAACAAGGTAATCTCTTGCACCTTCCGGTGTACTCTTACCAAGCATTGGTGTCTCAACTTCAAGGAATCCTTCGTCTGTGAAGAATTTACGGGTGAGCATCATAACTTTGCTCTTCATCATCAGATTTCTCTGAAGGTCCGGTCTTCTCAGGTCAAGGTAACGGTATTTCAGACGGATCTCGTCTTTTGTCTTGCTGTTTTCCTCGATCGGGAAAGGCGGAACATCGGACTCTGCCAGGATTCTTAAGGATTCTGCACGAAGTTCGAGTGCACCTGTAGCAAGGTTTTCATTTACAGCGCCGCCACGGTTCTCAACAGTACCTGTAACTGCGATCACAAACTCACTTCTCAGTTTGCCGGCTTTTTCGAATCCCTCTTCATCAATGCCGCCATTTTCAAAAATAACCTGCATGATTCCGGAACGGTCACGAAGATCAACAAAGACAAGTCCACCTTTGTTGCGGGCCTTCTGAACCCATCCCATCAGAGTTACTTTGCTGCCGACCATATCGTTTGTTACTTCTGCACATCGGCATGTCCTGTGCAGACCTTTCATACTTTCAGCCA
>JAERMT010000548.1_pt1 | contig 20497 bp, 18 predicted proteins | sample 9267081 | NCBI WGS metagenome assembly JAERMT01 (sample SAMN17071939, study PRJNA684904) | human gut metagenome | isolation source: diarrhea sample from child under the age of five | host: Homo sapiens | place: South Africa: Mafikeng, Mafikeng Provincial Hospital | collected 2019-09
AAAGCCGGGGCTAATACTTCAATTATTTTAGGACATTTTCAAAAACGCTTGACACGGATTTTCTTTGTTAAAATTTACAAAAATCCGTTTAAAAAATACAAAAACGAAAAAATCTGTAAAACAATCTGAGCTGACCGTAACAACTGATAATCATTCTCAAATAATTTCACAGATTTTCTTTCGCTGTCTGGGTAGTAACATACACCCCTCACAGTTTACGTGTAGATTCCCGTTCTATGAGCCTTCCGGCCAGCATTTGCCGTTTGACCACCTTTTTCCGGTCAATCATATCAAACAAAGTACGAATACTCTGCTGTGCAGTTTCCACTCTGGGATATTCCAAAGTGGTAATAGATGGATGATAATATTCTGCAATATCCTGTCCATCAGCCCCTGCCACGCAATAATCCTCCGGTACTCTTTTACCGCTGTCAATAATTGCTTTGCAGGCTCCTACAGCCAAAGTATCTGAAATAGCATAAATACAGGAAAAATCCACTCCCGATTTCAAAAGCTCACAGGTACAGTTATAACCATTCTCAATCGTATAGATTCTTTTACCTGGTTTCAAACGAATTATAAGCTTCTCATCATACTCCAGTCCATTTTTTTCCAGTGACCTTTTATAGCCATTCAGATGGCATCTTCCCAGCCCCTCATCTCCGGAAGTAATAAAGGCGATCCTTTTATGTCCGCAGCTGCACAGATAATCAACCATACTCTGGCTCTCAATCTCTGTATCAGTCGTCACAAGGGCACTTTTAGGATAAGTTCCTGTATCCTCCGGAACTGTTTTTCCGGAACCACTGATCACATACGGAACTCTCAGCATTCTCAGCCTTGACTCGTCATAATTATACATACCTCCAAGAAATATGATTCCTTTGACTTTTTTCTCTTTTTCCAGCTGAAGGGCAAGCTCAACTTCGTCTTCATCATCTGCTACATTCTGCAATACCAGGCAATATTTCCTGTCACGGACTTCCCGCTCCAATACATGCAGCATAACACCCCAGTATGAGTTGCTGATTTCTTTTATTATAACTGCGATCGTATTGGAATCAGCCCTTTTCAGATTTCTGGCACTATTATTCGGTACATAATTGTACTCTCTGATTGCATCCAGAATCTTCTGTTTCGTTTCCGGATTAATGTCCGGGTGATTGTTAATTGCCCTGGACACTGTGCTGACTCCTACGCCGCACAATTTTGCAACCTCTTTAATTGTTATATGCTCCATAATCGCTCTCCTGCAACAATGTATTCATTATATATGTCCCGGCATATTATGGCAAATGATTTTTAATAAATTTATAATGATTTTTTTATCATTTTTTATTAACAAATATGCTTGTCATTATAAGCGATGTTTCCTTTTCCATATTTGAAAAGGAAAGCTGGTTCTGAAGACATATGGCTGAAGTCAATAGGCTCCGGTTTTGCAGTTCCTTCTACGATTTTATCAGCACATGTGATAAGATCATGAAGAATTGCTTTTCCGATCGGACGTAAAAAATGTCCTGGGAAAATAAGCTCAAAATCTTCTTTATCTAACTTCTTTAATCCCTCTGCATATTCCTTTACTGTTGAGGAATAGGTATCAAAAATCAGGATTGGAGTTGACACTACACTGTCTCCGGCGAACAGGAATTTATTTTTTCTATCCAGGAAAACTACACTTCCAGGAGTATGTCCCGGTGTAAATAATACTTCCAGGCTTCTGCCGCCCAGATCAAAGATCTGATGCTCGCTCAGCGTCAGCATCTGGAAATCTCCAGGCTCACGGCCTTCAATTATGTACTCTGTTCCATAAAATCCCGGTTCCTTCTTTGTTTTTTCCACATATTTCTTCCAGCCGCTTCTAAGTTTTTCTGTATCTGCCATTTTGAAATCTTTTTCACTCAGATATGCCTTTCCGAACTCGTGATTGCCGCCCACATGATCCAGATGTCCATGTGTATTTAATACAACATATGGCAAATCGGTCAGGGTTTCGATCACCTTTTTCAGATTTCCAAAACCTGAACCGGTATCGATCACAGCTGCACTTTTTTCACCTTTTACCAGATAAATAATGTCTGCTCCGAACTCATCGATTGCCCAGACATCCTCTGCTACCAGCTGAACTGTATAGCCTTCAATTCTCTGTAAATTAATATTGTCCATTTTCTGCCGTTCTCCTTTTCAATTACATTTTTACTGCACCTGCGGTAAGTCCGCTGGTGATATATTTCTGTGCTGCAATATAAATGATTATGATCGGAACCATAGACAGAGTCATTCCGGCAAGCATCAGGTTCCACTCAGATCCGGAGGTACTCTTAAACATATAAATAGCAACTGTCAGGGTTCTCAAACCACTGTCTGAAACATACAGGTTTGGCATAAGGAAATCATTCCATGTCCACAGGAAAAACAGTACCAGAAGAGTTATGCTTGTGGAGCGTACCAATGGGAAAATTACCTGCCACATGCAGCGGAACATGCCACAGCCGTCAATTGCTGCTGCCTCTTCCAATTCCTTCGGAATGGACTTCAAAAAGCCAACGTAGGTAAAAATACCGAATGCTCCGTGGAAGCCGGCATACAGGAAAATAAGTACGGTCAGGTTATTCAAAAGGTTTGTGTTGGTCAGCTGTACAGAAAGCGCGATCATAATGGAATGGAACGGAATGATCTGTCCAAGGGTGAACATCAGATACAAAACATTTCCAAGTTTTCCAGGGATGTGCGCAATTCCATATGCAGCCATAAAGGAAATGATGGTACATACCAGCATGGTTCCCAGGGTTACATATGCTGAATTTCCAACTACTCTCCAGAATTTCAGACGTTCTATAGCTTCTGTAAAGTTTCCGGTATAGAGGTAATGGGGAAAAGAAAGGAAGTTCTGGATCATATCGTTATGTGTCTTGAATGCGTTCATCACAAGCAGGATGATCGGCATAAGGAACAGGACACCAAAGAAAAACATAATAATGGTTGGAAGCCATACTTTCTTTTTCATTAGTATTCTACCTCCTTCTTACGAGTGCAGTACAACTGGATCAGAGTAACCGCTGCTACTGTAAGGAACAGGATTACAGATTTCGCTGAGCCATAGCCCAGATTGTACTTGGTGAAAGCTTCCTGGTAAATATTCATGGCAACTGGCATTGTGGAACCGTAAGGACCACCGCCTGTCATTGCGTTCGGAATATCGAATGACTTAAATGCTCCAGAAATAGAAACAAACAGATTGATCGTGACAGTTGGCATAAGCAGCGGAAGCTCGATTTTCAGAACTTTTTTCAGACCGCTGCAGCCATCCAGCTCAGCAGACTCCATAACATCCTTCGGAATAGTCTGAAGACCTGCGGTATAAATGATCATCAAGAAACCAATGTTCTGCCAGATGGAAACCACAATGATCGTCACAGTTGCCATTGACGGAGTTCTGAACCAGCTTATATTTGCCAGCCAGTCCCAGCCTAATGCTCCGCCAAGTGCAGGCATTGCATTTGTAAAAATAAACACCCAGATAAAGGATACCAATACGGCACTGACAATGTTTGGAATGAAGAACATAGCTCTGACCACGCCTTTAGCCTTAATGTTCTCATTCAGGAAATAAGCAAGAATAAATCCAAAAACATTGCTGCCAATAATGGTGAACGCACCAACAAAAAGGTTAAATCCAAAGGAAGTCCAGAATTTTGCATCGGAAAACAATTTTACATAATTGTCAAATCCCACAAAAGCTTTTTTCCCGGACATCAGATTCCATTTCAGGAATGAATATGGAATGGTTCCGCCAAACAGAGGTGCCAGCATTGCAAAGGAATATAAAAGCAAGGCAGGCAGAATCAGCAGAAGATAAAATTTCTTGTTTTTCTTATATAAAGATGACATATTATCCTCTCTTTCTTTTTCTAAAAGGCTCATCTGCTTATACAGATATCACGATAAATCTTCCATTAAAAAGATTCCCGGGGGGTGCTCCCCCCGGGAATCGCAGGTCAGCATTTCCTCTTATTTACTGATCCAGATATTCAAGATATGCTGCGTCAAGCTCGGAAATTACCTCATCCTTGTCAGCAGCGTCTGCCATGTAACCCTGGAAGATATCTCCGGAGATAACATCAAATCCGTTTACATACTGCTGATATACCCACGGAATTACGTTTCCGCTGTTTGCATATTCCAGATAATCGTTTGTAGATGCAGAATCATAATTAACTGTGAAATCCTGGGAAGCCGGTGCAGAACCTGGTTTCTCGGTTACAATTGCAATATATCCATCAGAAAGGGAAGCATCGCTTAAGAAGTCAATAACCTCTTTGCAAGCATCCATATGCTCTGTCTGAGTGCTTACTCCATATACGATTCCTACGTCAACTGCTGCTTTGTTTCTCTCAGCATCGTTGGATACTGGTAATGCAAAGTATCCGATTTCCGGCGGGTTATCCATTTTTGCTACTACGTTCTGGCTGAACTCACCGCTGATCAGCATAGCAGCTTCAGAGTTTGCAAGTGCATTGAAACCGGATGTGGAGTCGCAATCCATCATATTGCTTCCACAATGAGCTTTGATAATATCTGCTGTTGCAAATACATCATCGATACCGTCTACATTGAAGGTTCCCTCGCCGGAATTTAACTGATCCAGGAAGCCTTCCATATCATCCTGTACTACGTTTGACATCATTACACTGAACATGTGTTTCAGAGTCCAGGAATCTTTGAATGTGGAAGCGATTGGTGTTACGCCGGACTCTTCCAGCTTCTCGCATGCTGCTTCGAATTCATCTCTTGTTTTCGGAACTTCTTCGATTCCGGCATCCTTAAACATCTGCTTGTTGTAGAATACACCAAGATACTCAACGTTTGCAGGATATCCGTAGATTTTTCCATCATAGGTAGCAGCTTCAAGAGCTGTCGGGTAAACCTTCTCAGTAAAATCCATTCCGCTTAAATCCTGAATTCTTCCTGCCTCTGCAAAATCCTGCACCTGTGTCCATGGTGTAAGGATGTAGATATCCGGCCAGTCATTTGTTGCAGCTGCAGTTCCAAGGAAATCAGAGTAATCTCCGGACTGCATTGTGATATCCAGCTCGATATCATCATGTTTGCTGTTGAAGGACTCCATGGTACGATCCAGCTGATCGCCCCACTCACCATTCCATACAGTCATAGTGACCTTGGTCTTCTCTCCATCAGCCCAGCAAAGGTTTGTTCCAAGGGACATAACCATTGTTCCAGCTAATACTGCTGCCAACATTTTTTTCTTCATTTCTTATACCTCCTAGTATAATTTTATTTTCCGCCAACTGATTTTTTCAGTGGCTGGGTTCCGTTTTGGTAACGTTTCCGGTATTGTTACCGGTAACGTTTCCGGTGATATTTGAATCATAGCATAGTCGACTGACATTTTCAATGTTTTTTTGCGACTCTTTATCACTTTCGTATGTATTCACAATATTTTTTGTGCATTTTTGTATGAATTGCACAGTATTTGCAGGAGTTGACAATCCACCTTTACTGCCTGCAAATACTGTGACAAAGTGACTGTATTTACGGTCTTACTGCTGTTCCATCCGGAAGCCTTGGCAGCATCCAATCCCAGGTGACAACCTCTTCGCTGCACGGATACTCAGCTGCTGCTTTTTCATCAATATCCACACCAATTCCTGGTTTCCCATTCAGATACAGATATCCGTCCCGCATTTCCGGAATTCCGGTAAAAATCTGATGTAAGGCAATTGCACCTGCATCTTCAGACAGGGTATTGGTGTCAGCCCATTCCTGGATTCCAAAATTCGGAGAAGCCATATCCAGATGGATATTTACTGCGTGACCAATCGGAGTAAGGTCTATTGGTCCATGCCATGCAGTTCTTATTCCAAATGCATCGCAAAGAGCAATCAGTTTACGTGCCGGTGTAATTCCTCCAATCTGGCTTAAATGTATTCTTATGTAATCAATTTCCCTTTCTGTGATAAGATTCAGCCATTCGTTTGGATTGTTAAACAGCTCTCCCATAGCCAGCGGGGTAGTACAATGCTGCCTGATCTGCTTAAACCATCCGCTCTGTTCCGGAGAAAGACAGTCCTCAAGAAAGAACAGACGGAATTTCTCCATATCTTTTGCAAATATTACCGCATCAGAAGGTCTCAGACGCTCATGTACATCGTGACAAAGCTCCAGTTCCCATCCATAGGTTTCCCTGAGACGCTCAAACAGCTGTATTGTTTTTGCCATATATGCTTTTGGATCATAATAGCAGCCTTCAAAGGATCCTTCCGGTGGCTGGTAAGGCATATCCTTTCCGCCATAGCCTCCAACCTGCGCACGGATACAGCGATATCCTCTTTCTTTTAACGCTCCTACTTTTTGCACACAATCCTCTATTGTGGTGCCTTCAGCATGCGTATAGCATGGCACTCCGGTTCTGCATTTTCCACCCAGTAAGTCATACAAGGGCATACCGGCCATTTTGCCTTTAATATCCCATAATGCCATATCCACACCTGACAGGGCATTATTTAAAACAGGTCCGTTTCTCCAGTAGCTCATTCCTTTTATAGACTGCCAGATATCTTCAATATCAGAAACATCTCTGCCAATCAGGTACGGCTTCAGATATTTTTCCACAGCGGCAACCACTGCCAGATGTCTGTGGGCAAAAGTTGCGCAGCCCACGCCATATAATCCTGGCTCACTTGTTTCCACTTTTACTGTCACCAGATTGATTTTCTGTGGCGCACAGCAAATTACTTTTACATCTCTGATCGTTACTCTCATTTTTCTCCTCCCCAGGCATTTTTATCATTTTCTACTTTTTCCGGCATTCCCGGCAGGATCAGTCCTCCGTCAACCCGCAATACTTCTCCGGTTATATAAGCTGCATTCTCACTTGCAAGGAATACTACCGCTCTTCCTATATCTTTGGGTGTTCCATTTCTGCCCATTGGAATTCTTTCTCCCAGACTTTCCCAGAAGCCTTCAAGCTCTGTCCTGCCTTCTGCTTTTATTTCCTCTGGCGTACGGATACAGATAGCTCCCGGAGCCACACAGTTCACACGGATCCCATATGGTGCAAGATCCAGTGCCATAGACTGTGAAGCCCGGTTCACTGCTGCCTTTATGCCGCCGTAAACACAATCTCCCGGATATGCTCTTTCGGCTCTTGAAGAGGTTATGTTGATAATGCATCCTTTAACCTCATGTGCCTTCATATATCTGGCTGCTTTACTGGAAAGTACAAGATAATTCAAAAGATCCAGATTCAGCATTTTCTGGGTTTCCTCCATTTCAAGGTCCAGAATGGACTGAAATACGGTAACTCCGGCATTATTTACAAGCAGATTCAGTCCGCCCAGTTCCCTGACAGCCTGGTCAAAAAATTTCTCCCCTTCTCCGGCCTGTGCCATATCAGCCTTTGCATACCAGGCAAAGGAACTCATATTTCTTATTTCTTCAGCCGCTTCCTTTGCCTCATCTTCCCGTGTCCGATAGGAAAAGGCAATATCATATCCGGCTGCTGCCAGTTCTCTGATAATTCCACGTCCGATTCCACGACTGGCACCTGTAACGATTGCTTTTTTTCTCATCACAGTTTTCCTCTCTTATTCTATTTTCCCAGACAATACCTGCACAGGTACGGGAACTTCCACAAGCACCCGCTGATTTCCCAGTTCTCCCTCTGATTGCCTGTCAAAAATATATATTTTTCCTGTTTTCTGATCTGCTGCAAGCAAATGCTTTTCACTGCTGTCCAGACAAATACTTCGAAACCAGCCTTCCGGAACTACAACTTTTTGTTTCAAACTTAACATTCCATTTTCTTCAATTGTAAATCCAAAGATTTCTCCGGTTCCTCTCACAGATGCGTAAAGCATTTTTCCCTCTGCAATACACAATTCAGCCGCAAGCACACCCTCTGGCAAATTTTCTTCCAGAGATATGGTCTGGCACAGATTCCCATTGCAGTAAACAGAAATTGTAATATCCAGCTCATTTAATACATAGAGATATGTTTTTCCATTTTTCTCCAGTATTTCCATATGTCTTGGACCGGCTCCAGGTCTGACATCTATGGTTTCTTTTTGCAGAAGCTTTCCCTTATCTGTGTCAAAAGAATAAATCTTATCACACCCTAAGTCAGCTGCATACAGATCTCCCCTATGAAGGAAGCAGGAGTGAATATGAGATGCTTCCTGCCGTTCCGGATCCAGCCCTTTTCCTGTAAAAGAAATTTCCTGTAAAAGCTTCGGGCTGCCGGCTTCTGAAATGTCGATCACCTTTAAATCTCCACTTCCGTAATCAGATACAAAAAGCCTTTGTCCTTTTTCATCCTTTTCAATATGACAGGATGCTTTTCCAGGCATCTGAAGACCTGCCTTTTTCTCTGCTGTAAGCCTTTCTTCCTGAACTCCTACTTCATATTCCACAATTTCCGCAGCATCTTCACTTTCACTTACCGCAAAAAGCCGGTTCTTCACCAGACAAACCCAGGAAGGATTCTGCATTTGTATGATAAAAGGAGTTCCTGCAACACCTCCCAGGGTCTCATTATACGGAATCAGATAGATACCTTTTCCAAGCTCCTGCTTCTCCAATACAGCAGGGGCATCATGCTGTGTATAGGTTCCGACAAGCAAAATATCCATGCTTTCTTCCATCTCCTTTGTTTATTCCTTTTACTGGAATTTCAGTTCATCTGACAATTCCACAACCATGTGTAATTCACCAGGTGACATCACCTTTTCTCCATGAATTACCACATTGTCAAAATAAAAGCCATGAGGTCTGCACACTTCATTTTTCATCTCAAAGCCACGTATAATGGATACTGGAAAAGTGCCTTCTGTAATTTCAATATTTTTAAAGAAAATATCATTTACCATGCCTCTTTCCCTGTCTCGTGAATACTTGGAATCAAGAGTTTTAATATCAATAAATTTTTCCTGGGCATCTTCAATTCGGATGTTTTCATAAACAATATCATGTACATGGGCACGGTCAGCGTTATGAATTGTCAGTACGCCACCTGACTGATTGCCCTCATACTGGCAATGTACAACATCACAATTTCTGAAAACAACATCTGTAATTTCGTCACACCTGGTTTCATATCCGATTTCAAGTGTGTTTCCAAATTATGCATTCCAGAACATGCAATACTCAACTAGGATATGTCTCACATCTGTGCAGCCTGACGGATCCTGGAATTCCACAGCCTTAATAGATATACAATCATCATTTGCCCTTATAAAGCAATTACGAAGCACTACATTCTCACATCCGACTATATCGACGCCATCTCCTGTGATCACTTTTCCCAGAACATTTACGTCTTCAATCAGAACATTTTTACATGCAACCGGAACAATATGCCAGGAACCACCATCCAGAAGTGTGATTCCGCGTATTTCAATGTTCTCACCCAGTACAGGAACGATCAGTTGCTCTGCTCCATTTTCGTCCCATGCATGCCAGTTTCCTCCATACAGGATTCCATTTCCCAGAATACGGACTCTGTCTGCCATTCTGGAATAGATTCTTCCGCTTACAACTGCTCCGTACTCTATATAAACAGTTTCGTCAGAATTAAGCTGAAGGCATCCCACATTGTAGGCTTTTCCGCTTTCAAATACATAAGTGGCATTCTCAGGCTTCGGTATGTATTTTCCAGGAAGAACATAAAGTGGTGACTCCAGTTTATCGTCCAGTTCAAGAGTAATTCTCTTTCCGGCAGGAAGGCTTATGCTGATTTTGTTTCCCTCTTCTTTGAATGGTATCTGTACAGCTGTGGGACGGATAACCGCCTTCTGAAATGGTTCGTTTACTGTAACTTCTACCTCTGCCTTTTCATTTTCATCTAAGAAAGAAACAAAATCAAAAAATTCCGTATGATATACTCGCTGTTCCTTTCCGTTTATCTTAACCTGATACAGCTCTGATACCGGAATATCTTCCACTGATTTCAGTTCATACAGTGGTTTCTCGCTTATCTTTCGCGGTACAAATTCCTGTTTTTTCATCATTATGTTTCTCCTTTATATTTCATTTATTTTCAAAATTCATAATTATGTTTACAAACATTACTATACAATGTTTTTCTTTTTTAGTAAAGTGTTTTATTTGACAAGATACTTTGCTTTTTTTTATGCATTTTGTATAAGTCCCTCTGTTTTTTCAATTACTGTTTGACTTATTTGTTTGATATATATATACTATAGGTTACTAAACAACCTTATTTTGAAAGGAAACATTATGGAAAAACTTCCTGCATACAAGAAATGTTATAACAAATTAAAATCCGATATAGATAATAACGTTTATCCCATAGGTTCCTATCTTCCCACAGAAGATGAGCTTGGAAAAATGTTTTCGGTAAGCCGTACGACGGTCCGGCATGCCATTGACCTTTTGGTTAAAGACAAACGCATAAAGGTAAAGCAGGGTGCCGGCACACAGGTGATCAATCCCAAAGAACGGGAGCTTACCAGCTTCTCAAAATTTCATAACGTAATAGACATAAACACTCTGTTTCCGGATAATGCCGCCCTGACCATCAGCGGAACCTGGATTGACCGTATTCCTGCAAACAGCCAGGTCGCCAGTGCGTTGGACCTTAATGAAGGAACAGAAGTCTTCCGCCTTCAAAGAGTGGTTTCCTCCAATGAACAGCCTGTGATAATTCAGACAAATTATATCCGTATTGATTTTTTCCCGGATTTAGATACCTACCGCGAACAGCTTGTAGATCTCTATTACTTTATTCAGAAGCACTACGGAATTAAATTTGAAACTGGCGAAGAACACATCAACATCAGCTCAGCTGATTTCCTTGATGCACAGATTCTCAACATTGAACCGGGATCTCCTATTTTTTTCAACACCAGAACAGCACACTGTTCACTTGGTCCTATGGAATACCTGGAAGCCAGGATCCGTCCTGATCTGTGCCATTTCGTGGTTCGTATGAAGGAACCACCAGCATGGTACGATCTTCCCGAATTTCAAAAATCCCTGGAACGTGTTTGAAAATGAATGATCAACTTATAAAAAGGAGCGGCGCTATGTCTAAACGCATTTCGGCCCTTCTACTTTGCTTATTTCTATTTTGCCTGCTAATAGTTTTCCCTGCAACAGGCTGCGGTCAGAACGGCAGATCCGGTTCCAGCGAAGAACCGCCTGTTTTTTCCCCGCTGAAGGTTCTGGTTCCGGAAGCCCCGGGAACAGACACCATAGGATATTCACCTCTGATACTGGATATTTCAAATATCAGTCAGGGATATCTGACTGCTGTCAGTGACAGCAATGGTACCACCAAAAACATCCAGCTTTCCGCGGATGACGGCGTTGTTTATTCTTATTTTGTAAGCTCCGGCGAAAGTGCTGTCATTCCGTTTACCAGTGGAAGCGGCACCTACCAGGTATCCTGTTATGAGCAGGTAAACGGCAGTCAGTATGCCGCACTTTTTGCCCAGGCTCTGGAGGTTTCCCTGGAGAATGAATTTCTCCCGTTTTTGTATCCGAACCAGTATGTAAATTTTACCCCGGACTCAGAAGCCTGCAAGCTGGCTCTTTCTCTTCTGGCAGAGGATGCCACAGAACAGGAAAGCATTGACACCGTTTTCCAGTATGTAACCCAGCATGTCACCTACGACGAGGACAAAGCAGCCACCGTTGAGACAGGATATCTTCCTGACATAGACGAAACCCTCTCTACCGGAAAGGGAATCTGTTTTGATTATGCTGCCCTGATGACGGCAATGCTGCGAAGCAGGGATATTCCCTGTAAGCTTCAGATCGGATATGCAGGTGACATCAAGCATGCCTGGATCGATGTTTACATACGTGGAAAAGGATGGGTGGAACAGGCGATTACCTATGACGGGGAGAAATGGAACCGCATGGATCCAACCTTTACCGCCAACAGTGAAGATGAAGAGCTTATCAATTCCTATATCGGTGACAGCGCAAATTATACGCTGCAGTTTACCCGATAGCACAACGAAAAACGCCTCGCAGGTTCATGGATTTTTTCAGGATCTGCCTGATGTTTTTTCAGAGAGGACTTTATATGATTACCAAATTAAACAATCGGGAGCTGTTCCAATTCTGTGAACAGTTTTCCATCATATTACGTTCCGGAATGTCCGCCATTGAGGGACTTGCCATCTTAAATGACGACAGCCAGACAGAACGGGGCAAAGAAATTTTGACCTTTCTTTATAAAGACATGGAGGAATCCGGCTCCCTGGCGCACGCCATGGAGCAATCCGGTGCTTTTCCTGCTTCTGCTGCTGCCTATGTACGCACCGGCGAAGAGACTGGCTGTCTGGATGAGGTTATGAAGGGTCTGTCTGCTTTCTATGCGAAGGAGATTCAGATCACAGACCAGATTCAGAGTGCAGTCGCCTATCCCCTTGTTATGCTGGGCATGATGACTGCGGTTATTGTAATTCTTCTTGTAAAGGTTCTCCCGGTTTTCCGCCAGGTTTTCCGCCAGCTTGGACTGGAAATGAGCGGGATCTCCGGTGCCCTTCTTGGAATCGGCGAAACACTTAGCCGCTATTCTACTGCTTTCCTTGTTCATCTGGCCGCGATGATCGGCTTTATCCTTTTCCTGGTTTTTCATTCAAAGGGTCAGGAACTGATCCGCAAAATTGTCTGCCGTTTTCCAGGCATGAAGGAAATTCCGGTAAATCTGGATTACAGCCGTCTTTGTCAATGTATTTCCCTGGGAATCCGAAGCGGACTTTCCCCTGAGCTTTGTGTGGAGCTGGCAGGGGCTGTGGTTACCCAGACTGAGATCAGGGAAAAACTTACATCCATTCAGAAGCAGCTCGCGGAAGGATATGGATTTACAGAAGCCATCACGGAATCCGGACTTTTTAAGGCTATGGAGCTTCGTCTGATCTCCCTTGGTTTTCAGGCTGGTGCATCTGACGAAGTAATGGAAAAACTGGCTGAGCAGTATGAAGAGAAATCCACAGACGCAGTTTCCCACATTGTGTCAATTTTGGAGCCTACTATTGTGATCGTCCTTTCAATTTTGGTAGGACTGGTCCTTCTTTCTGTTATGATGCCGCTGCTGGGACTGTTATCTGAAATGATCGCATAACAGCTGTAAGGGAGAGTGAAAATGGATATATTTGAAACCAGACTCATTCGTGTTAGGCGGATTTTCCGCTTTATTGTTCCAATCCTGTTCGCTGCAGTCCTCTGCCTGATCTTCTATCTTGGAATTGCACGTACACAGACTGATTCCCTGGAAAAAGAACAGGTTACTTTAACGCAGGCACTTGAAGGAGGTGCCATCCGCACCTACGCCCTCACAGGCAGATACCCTGAGAGCCTGGATGAATTGCTTTCGGATTACCATATTACCTATGACTCTGAGAAATTTGTGGTAGAATATGTTCCAAACGGATCCAATCTTCTGCCATCGATCAGCGTACTTCCGGTAAATGCCAGAAAAGGAGGTGCCAGATGAATTCCAGATTTACCCGGAAGAACCACAGTATTGATTCACTGGCAGCCCTGCTGCTTTTTGCAATGTATGTGCTGTTTCTTCTATTTCTGATGCTTTTTGGTGCCGGGAACTATCAGGCCTCTGTAAAAAGCCTAGACACTAATAACAACCTTTATACGGCAGCCTCTTACATCACTACCAAGTTTCGGCAGCACGATATTCCCGGAATGACCTCCCTTACGGAGCTTCAGGGAACACAGGTTCTTTGCTTTCAGGAAGCTATTGAGGGGAAAGATTACTGCACTTACATTTATTTTGATGGCAGTCATTTAAAAGAGCTTTTTACAGCATCGGATTCCCAGGCCGATCTTTCTATGGGGACCAACCTTGCACAGCTTCAGGATTTCCAGATTGACGCTTTAGAAAACACTTTTTACAGAATCACATTAACGGACACAGATGGACATTGTTCCAGTTTTCTGCTTCATCCAGGGGTTCCTGCCTGATTCGCAGGCTCCTGAATTTGGGGCAGGTCATTTCTGAATGATGTGCTGAAAGGAAGTTTTTATGAAAAAAATCACTACCCATTCCAAATCCGGGCTCTTTCTTATGGAAATGATATTTGTCCTTCTTTTTCTTGGGCTGACCTGCGGTGTCTGCGTAAGACTGTTTGCGGATTCCTACATGGCAAGGGTACATGCCCGGGAGGACTCTCATATCCAGGAACTTATCACCAGCGCCGGTGAAATTCTTGAAGGAACTGACGGCACTGTCCAAAATTTTCTGGCACTGATGCCAGATGGAGTTGCAGATCAGGACAGTATTTGCTATTATTTTGACAGGCACTGGCAGAATACTTCCGAAGAAAGCGCGGTTTATAAAATGAGGCTTGTCTGCTCTGCTTCTGACAAGGTCAAAGAAATTCAGGTCACTTTTGAAAAGCTCCAGAATGCAAATGAGGAAACCAGTCTTTATACACAGACAATTCGCTTTCCAGTTTTTTTCACAAAGGAGGGAGCAGATTCATGAAAGAAAAGAATCATCTTTTTTCCGCAACTGGAATTCCTTCCCTTTTTCTAATCTTCGGAGTACTTATGCTGGTGATCCTGTCCTTGCTTGGCTATGGTACTTCCAGACAGGATCTGCGCTCCAGCAGCCTTTCTCTGGAGCAGACCTCAGCCTATTATAATGCCTGCAGTGAGGCAGCTGATTTTTATTCAGATCTGGTTCAGACACTGGAAGGATTTCAGGCACAGGTAAAATCAGAAAGTGCATATTACAAGCTCGTCTCCGATTATCTGAACTCACAGGAGAATGTAAAATGGGATTCAGAGGAACATACTGCTGAATATATGAAAGCATTTTCCGACACCCAGAGTCTGGCTGTGAAAGTTTCTGTATTCTGGACTGATCGTACGGCTGATTCCACAGCCTCTGATACTGTTGCTTCTGATACCGCTGCTTCTGACACTGCAGCCTCTGATACCGTTGCTTCTGATGCCGCTGCCTCTGATACCGCTGCTTCTGACCGTACTGTAACGAATAATGCAGGATTGGACGTGGCCAGCAGCAATATCGCCGGGATCCTCTCCTGGAATACGGTTGTAACTGCAGACTGGAATCCGGACAACAGCCAGTCTGTCTACAAAGGAGAATAATTTTATGGAAGAAAAAGTAAAGGCTTTTCTGGAGCTTGCCACTCAGAAAAAAGCCTCTGATATATTTATTATTGCCGGTCGTCCCCTTTCTGTAAAAATTGACGGAAAGCTCTGTACACTGGATGGTTTTGAAGAACGGCTCATGCCTCCGGAGACAGATAAATTTATCCGGATCATTTACAAGCTTGCTCACGACCGGAATATAGAACCTATGCTGGAAACCGGTGACGATGACTTTTCCATGGCTATCCCAGGTCTCTCAAGATTTCGTGTAAATACATACCGGCAACGTGGTTCTCTTGCCGCTGTCATCCGTATTATTGCATTTAATCTGCCGGATCCGCAGGATCTGCACATTCCTCCGGCTGTTATGGAAGCCGCTGATCTTACCAAGGGAATGGTTCTGATCACAGGTCCTGCCGGAAGCGGAAAATCTACAACCATGGCTTGTATCATCGACAAGATCAATCACAGCCGTGAAGGACATATCATCACGCTGGAAGACCCTTTGGAATACCTGCACCGACATGACAAATGCATTGTCAGCCAGCGCGAGATCTGTACGGATACTGCCAATTATCTGGTTTCCCTACGTGCCACCCTGCGTCAGAGCCCCGATGTGATCCTTCTTGGAGAAATGCGTGACCACGAGACTATCCAGACTGCCATGACTGCTGCTGAAACCGGACATCTGGTTCTTTCCAGCCTTCATACCACCGGAGCCGCCAATACCATCAGCCGTATTATGGATGTTTTCGAGCCCAGCCAGCAGCATCAGATTGCCATTCAGCTTTCCATGGTTCTGCAGACGGTTATTTCCCAACAGCTGGTGCCGGATGTGAATGGGCACAATATTCCGGTTTTTGAGATCATGAGGCTTACCCCTGCCATTCGAAATATGATCCGCGACAACAAAATTTATCAGATTGACGGTGTGATCGCCTCTTCCTCCCAGGCAGACATGAAATCCATGGATAACAGCTTGCTGGAGCTTTATCGAAACCGCCAGATCACAAAAGAAACTGCACTTAAATATTCATCTAATCCAGAAATGTTAAAACGGAAGCTCATGTAATGGGCTTCCGTTTTTTTAATATCCGAAGGTTGTCCTGCTGCAAAAAACTTTATAGTTTTTACTATGTGCAGACTATCTTCTATTCCACAATGCTTTGCTGTAAATTCTATTTCTTTTCTGCAATTGATTTCCTACTTTCTTGTAACTGCCGCCGATGCTTTATACTTTCCCTTTACAACACCATTGAGCTCTTTTACATAAGCACGCACATAATAACGGTACGTCTTTCCTTTTTTCACCTTCTTGTCTGTCCAGGTAGAAGTTTTCCCCTTCTTAATAGTAGCGGCCAGCTTATATTTTCCGCTTCCGGTTTTTTTGTAAATGTAATAGCCATCACATTTCTTCTGTGCCTTCCACTTTAATTTCAGACCTTTCTTCGTATTGGAAACCGACGAGACCGTCTGCCTGGAGGGTGCTGATTTATACTTTCCACTGGACTTGTAACTGCTTGCCACTGTTTTCTTGTTCACAGTACAATACGCCCTTACTGTATACTCGTAAATGGTAGCTGATTTTATCTTTGTATCTTTGTAGGATGTAGTGGATGCTTTCTTTATGTTTGCAAGCTTCGTCCATTTTCCAGAGGATGTTTTCCTGTAAACCACATAGCCTGCTGCACCGGAAATCTTATTCCAGTTTACTGTATTGTAAAGTCCGGAAGAAACCTTCACCGACACAGACGGAGTGGCAAGCATTGTCTTAGCCGCAGCTTCCGCGGTATAATCGGAATATTTTGCAGTACCGTTCACCATACTGTACGCACGGATATTGTATGTATACGTAATTCCCGGCTGAACCTTCGTATCTGTCCAGGAAGTATCCGACCAGGAGGCTGTCTCCACCTTCTGATACTCTCCGCCGGAGGTTCTTCTATATATCTGATATCCGGAAACTCCAGCTGCTTTACTCCAGGTCAGACTGATCTGGTTATAGGCTCTGGCTGCTGCCTGAAACGAAGCGGGTCTGGTTACATTCACTGCGTTGCCCAATGTTCTTGTGTGAGCTTTAATTCTTGCACAGGCACTTGGACTTGTTTTGGAAAAATCGCTCCATCCATTTTTCTCATGGTAACAGAAGCTCTGATCCGCCTCCAGACCAGCTTGAAACTCCACCCAGTCATAAGCACTGTTAGTCTCGCACAAGTATTCCACTGTGTCGGAACCGATATTGGTGAGCACTACCGAATAAAGGGTTCCACTCATCAGATTTACCTCTGGCACTTCCACTGTGGAAATACCGGCATGTTCCTGATAAAAAGTTACCGGATTGGCATAGGCCGGAGTTCCGCTTACCGGATTGCTCTTATCCTTCAGATTTGTATAGATCTGAATGCTGTAGCTTCCTCCGTCAGTGTAAGTAGCCAGGACCACTTCTCCAAGGGCTTCTCCGTTCCCATTTCCGGCTTTTGCCTGAAAAACATTGGCAATGGAGGAAATCCCACTGCTGCCGGAAGGATATAGCTTCAGTTTACTCAGTGCACTGGAACCATCATAGAAATAGTTGTTCCGGTACTTCGGACTGGTGGTGGCTTCTGCTGCTACAATATTATAATTACATTTATTCTCATAGGAAATATAAAAATAACCGGCTTCTCCCCAGTCATCTCCCCAGCTGTTTCTGGCGATCCATGCCCCGTTTGAAGTAACATTGCTGGCAGAATTGAAATTTTCCCTGGAATAATTGTCATCCCATCCAATCAGGGTTATTGCATGATTCACGCCTGCACTTCCCGGGTAGCTGTATGCATACGTATACGGATTATAATAGGTATCATACATTCCAAAGGACATGGAAACAGATCCATATTCTGATATCAGACTTTTAATATTATTTACAGAATAAGAGGAAAACGCCGCATTTTCCAGATATGCGGTGGTCTGGTATGCCATTTGGGAGGACGGCACCTTGTCAGAGTCCAGGGTATGATCTGCATTTGTCTCATAAGGAACCTGGGATTCCAAAGCCATACCGCTCCACGTACTCAGAAAAATGGCAGCCAGAGTCTGATTTCCTCCATCTCTGTAGGAATGGAGGATATTGTTTTTGTCGTTGGCTGTATTTCCAAGAGGATCGTTCCTTCGATTGGCAAAGAAATATGCCAGATGTTCTTCTGACAAATCAAACAAACCTGCACCTGCCTGCAAAAATGAGATTTCCAGGTTGGCAGCCAATGTGTATGCCCAGCACATATTGGAAGGCTTTTGATTCCTCACCGGGATGGAAAGACTGCTTCGGGGATCGTATTTCGCAGGATAAGACGCAGCTCTGGCAGCACCTACGCTTCCTGTATCACCGTTTCCATTGCCAGCTGGCGGGTCTACATAGCTTAAGGGCTCCAGCTCACGGATCGGCTCCAGCTGAGCCTCAAGCTCCTCATCGGTCAGATCGTCTTCACTTTTCTCTTCTTCGGCAGAATCCGGATCCATGCTTCCAAAACCTGAAGATTGTTCCTGAAGTTCATCTGTACCTCCATCTGAGAAACCGTCTGACAGGTCTTCCGATTGGGAGGGATTTCCATCTGTCATGCCTGTGAAGCTGGCATCGCCTTCTGCACTTCCATTGCCAGCCTGACTGTCATCGTCTTCTACACTTCCATTGCCAGCCTGGCTGTCATCAGCTAAAGTGCTTCCGCTCCCTGACTGATCATCACCTGCTGAAAAATCATCCTGCACATAAAACTCTTCCGCAGTCATCGCATCCGACGACACAGCTGATACAGCGTCTCCTGCGCTTTCCATTTCCACACTTTCCGTCCAGACCATACTCTGCCCGGCAATATCTGCTGCCTGAATGGGCAAGCCTGTAAAAATCAGGGACTGGGCAAGTAACAGACTTACAGCTGCTTTTTTCAATAATTTCTTATATTTCATATTTACTCCTGTCGTTCTGAGCTTCCTGTTCCGGAGTATTTTTCACACAGGCTCCAGAGCGTATTAAAAAATCACCAGAACAGAATTTTCGTTCAAACAGATATTTTTCACTTATTTATGATTTTTTAGATATTTTTCCAGAAAATGTATTAATTTCTCCATTTCTTCCTGAGTCCCTACCGTGATCCGCAAATGATTGTCAATCCTCGGCTTCGGGAAGTATCTTACATAAATATGCTCCTGACGAAGGGCCTCAAAAATTTCTTTGGCCGGACAGCTTTTGTGAGAAGCAAAGATAAAGTTGGTCTTAGAATCCGGGAATGTGAAACCAAGGGCAGCCAGTTCTTTCTTCGCCCATTCTCTGGTAGCAATAATCTTCTCACAGGTTTCTGTAAAATATGCCTTATCCTGGATAGCTGCCACACCGGTTGCAAGAGTGGTACGATCCATAGTGTAGGAATTGAAGGAATATTTTACATCGTTCAGAAAACTGATCAGCTGTGGATGGCCGCACGCAAAGCCGATACGCATTCCAGCCATGGAACGGGATTTGGAGAAGGTCTGGACTACCAGGAGATTGTCATATTTCTCTATAAGCTCCAGTGCTGATTTCGCTCCGAAATCTACATATGCTTCATCTACGATCACAATGACGTCCCGGTTGTGTAAGAGAATCTCCTCAATGTCACTGAGGGGCAGCTCCACTCCTGTAGGTGCATTGGGGTTCGGAAAAATAATTCCACCGTTTTCTCCGAAGTAATCTTCTTTGCGGATACAGAAGTTCTCATCGAGAGCTTTACATTCATATGGGATTCTGAAAAGATCCGCCCATACGTCATAGAAAGAATAGGTGATATCTGGAAAAAGGATCGGTTTATCTGAGTTAAAGAAGGTGAGGAAGCTCATGGCAAGTACATCATCTGAGCCAACACCTACAAAAACCTGCTCGTCTTTCAGTCCATAGTTCCGGGCAATTGCATGTACCAGGTCGCCAGCTGTAGGGTCCGGATAAAGGCGGAGGGTATCTGGCTGAATCCCGTGTAATGCTTTCTCCACGCCTGGTGCAGGAGGATATGGGTTCTCGTTTGTGTTCAGCTTGATCATGTCCGGCTGGTTGGGCTGCTCGCCGGGTGTATAAGGTACTACTTTACGAATGTTTGCTTCCCATGTATTCATTTCGGTCCATCCTCGCTTCTTCGTATTTTTATTATAATTTCCTTTTGAAAAAATCTGTAGTATACATGTTTCTGCATAGTTATTAGTATTTTACTTTTTTCCTTGGAGTTTGTCAAATTTCGTTGTGGGGTGTTGCGGTACTTCTTTCTGCGGTTATATTGCTATTTAATGTGTTGAAAGTTATTCAATGCGGACGCATTTGGGCAATGTGTATTACTCCAGCGAGCCATTTCAGGCGCGCTCTTAGCGT
>JAERMT010000553.1_pt1 | contig 20413 bp, 4 predicted proteins | sample 9267081 | NCBI WGS metagenome assembly JAERMT01 (sample SAMN17071939, study PRJNA684904) | human gut metagenome | isolation source: diarrhea sample from child under the age of five | host: Homo sapiens | place: South Africa: Mafikeng, Mafikeng Provincial Hospital | collected 2019-09
GTAACCCGTGACTTGAATACCACTTTCGGGCATCGCCCAATAAAAAAAGGCGGCGAAGCCGCCACGAGAGCCATGAACCTTGAACCCTGAACCAAATGAAAGCAAAGTAAAAAGGGGCTGTGAAGAAATGAGGATTCATTTCTTCACAGCCCCTTTTTTATTTCCGATAGCTCATGCGCTTTCTTGAGATCTTCTCAGCTTCACGTTCGGCTTCGCCCTGATTCGGGTGGGCTTCTTCGTCCATTTCATACTGCCACATGCGCGTGGGGACCATTTCGCCCTCGGGGCTGCTGGTGTAGCGCATGGACTTCGGCATGGTCTTTACGGTGGAGAGCGGGCTTGTGAAGCCGCGGCCGATGACGTCTGTGGTATTCATGATGAAGAGAAAGGCATGCGGGTCGATTTCTTCGATGTAGTGACGGAGTTTCGTGATCTGTGTCAGATCGACGATGGCAAAGATGATGCGCTTATCCATGCCAGAGAAGGCGCCCTGCCCGTAGAGGAGGGTCGCACCGTGGTGGATATTGCGGAGGATGGCGTCTGCGATCTCAAGAGGCTTGTCAGAAACGATGAAGGCGGCTTTCCGCTGGGCGAAGCCGATGACGAGACGGCTTGATAGATTCGCATTGATGTACATCGCGATCAGAGTGCAGATGGCGAGCTCCAGGGCAAAGATCCAGGCACTGGCCATGACGATCAGGAAGTTCAGCGCAAAGACGACGTAGCCGATCTCCAGATTGAAGTATTTCTTCAAGATCGCGCCGATGACATCGAGGCCGCCGGTGTTGCTGTTGTAGCGGTAGAGGAGCCCCATGCCAAGGCCAAGGATGACGCCGCCTGCGATGGCGGAGACGAGCGGCTGTTTCACGGAGGACATGGCAGCAAGCGGTGCGGTGAGGTCGATGAAGACGGAGCAGAGCACGGTGCCTATGATGGTGATCAGGGTATAGAATTTCCCCATGAACTTCAGGGCAAGAAGAAGGATCGGGATGTTCAGGATGAGGTTTGCGATACCGATGGGAAAGCCCGTCAGGTAGTTCAGGATCATCGCGATGCCGGTGAGCCCGCCCGCGAGAAAATGATGGGGGACATAGAAGGCATTGATGCCGACGGAGTAGAGAAATGTCCCGACCACGGTGATGGCCAGGATGAAAAACAGCCGCTGCCAGAAAGTGGGGCTTCTGTAGTCAGCCCCCAACGGGGTGTTCATGAGTGGGTCCTTTCTTTGGGAAACGAGGAGCGCGTCCAAGGTGCTATGGAAATATTTACATCATACTATTATAGCATGAGGAGCAAGGCGTGGGGGGAGTCCGTGGAGCGTGCGGCCCTTGGGTTCCGTTTGAGCGCTTCGCACGCTCTAGTTAGGAGTTAGGAGTTAGGAGTTAGGAGTGAGGAGTGGTGGTGCGGCGCAAAAAATAATGAAGCGCCGCGAGTATATATGGGGCGATGCCCGCGTTAGACATCAGACATCAGATGTCTCCCAGTCTCCCAGTCTCCCAGTCTCCCGGTCTCTCGGTCTTCTAGTCACCAGTCACTAGTCACCAGTCACTCCTAATCCCTAATCCCTAATCCCTAGCTACTAGTCCCCAGTCCCTAGTCCCTCATCCCCCAAAAAAACTTTTCTCAAAATTTTCTGACCCTGTCACTTGTGACAGGGTCAGAAGGAAGGATCTCCTGTATAATAGATACAGAATAGGGATCGTGTATCCTTTTTTAGAAAAAGCAGATGGATTTCTGTGCCTGTTGCCTTTTTTCGATGGAGGATCTTGCCATGAAACGTACCATACAATCACTATCTCTTAGTCTTTTGACAGCCCTTCTTTTTTCAGGCAGCGTGAGTGCTGCGCCGGCCAAGCTCGATCCGACGGATCCAGCGGTGCAGAAGGTGACGGATCAGGCGTCGCGCATGAGCGAGACGAACCAGCAGGTGGCGTCGTATTATCAGAAGAGCCGCTACCGCACGCTGGATGCTGTGCATTCTTCGGAGGCGAAGGCCGAAGAGGGCGGGCTGGTCTTTGAAGTGAAGGAGATCCGTGTGACGCCGTCGAAATTTCTTTCCGCAGAGGAGATCCGGAGGGCCATCCGTTTCAAAGGCGCAGGGCCTGCCACAGTGAAGGAGCTGACGGACATGGTGGCTCGCCTGAATGCGCTGTATCAGGAGAAGCATATCGTGACGGCGCAGGCCGTGCTGCCGCCGCAGAAGGTACAGGACGGCGTAGTCTACATCCGTCTCATTGAAGGGAAATTCGGAAAGACGGTCGTCACGGGAAATCAGAGGATCTCCGAGAAGTCGCTCCTCTCGCGCATCCATGGAAAGACGGGCGAGCTGGTGGACGTGGATCGGCTCGAGGATGAGCTCCGCGTATATAATTCGACGAATACCTATCAGGTGCAGGCAGAGCTGGTGCCGGGAGAGGAGGAAGGGACCTCCGACCTCCACCTGGTGCTCGGGGAGAAGGAGAATCCGCTGACATCCTTTATTTTCACGGACAATGCGGGGCAGAAAGAGAGCGGTCGCTACCGCATCGGCGCGTACACGGAGTACCGCGGGATCGGCGGGCATGATGCGAGCCTCGCGGTGAGTCCGGTGTGGACGGAAGGCATCTGGGGCGGTTCGGTGATGTACGATACGCCATGGGGGCATCACGGGACGCGGGCGCAGATTTCCTACAGCAGAAATCTGGTGGATATCATCGACGGCACCTTCAAGGATTATGACATGAAGGCCAATTCGAATGACGCGGCGATCTCCATCACGCACCCCGTGAATATCACGCCGCTTTCCCGTGTGGATGTCTTTCTGGAAGGCCATCGGAAATGGTCGGATACCACGTACTCCGGGATGGAACTCTCGAATAGCGCAACGCGCACGGTGAAGGCCGGATTGTCAGCGCGGAGCTTTGATGAGAACGGGCTGTGGTTCTTTATGACCAGCGTCACCGGCTATGAGAGCGATGACCGCGTGAATGATAAGGATAACAACGGCTCATACTATAGTGCCTACCTCATGCGCCGGCAGAATCTCAAAAATGACCAGTACATGCTCTACCGCCTCTACGGCCAGTACACCGCCTTTACCTCGCTGCCCTCGACGGAGCAGTTCACGCTGGGCGGTATGGGGAGCGTTCGCGGATACAAGGAAAGTATCCTTTCGGGCGATAAAGGCTGGTTCGCCGGTATGGAGTACGGCTTCCCCATCAGCAGTGACCATCAGACATGGCGAGGCTTCGTCTTCCTCGACCACGGCGTCGCATATAACAATTTCAGCGTCAAAACAACGAAGGACTACCTCACGAGCGCAGGCTTCGGTCTGGAGTGCAGCAAGGGCGGCTGGTATGGCAAGGCCGTCCTCGGCATCCCGCTCAAGGATTCCGGAAATATCGGAGATGCATCGCCGAGAGTCCATTTCTACCTGCAGAGGAATGTGTGATTTTGAGGGACTGGGGACTAGTGACTGGTGACTAGGAGACGTCAGACTGTCAGACGTCAGATGTCAGACTGTCGCCTTCCCGTATCGTCATCCCGAGCGCAGCCCTCGATCTTTGTCATTCGCATTCAGGCGGGTCATGTTTGGAAAATTCAAAACGGGAAACCTGCGATCCGCAGACTTTGGGGCATCGCCCTATTTATACGGCGGCGAAGCCGCCACCACAACCCTGAACCCTGAACCCTGAACCCTGAACCCTGAACCCTGAACCCATCAACCTATTTCCATGATCTTCTCACCCAAAGGAGGACCGTCTTATGAACAAAATATACAAAGTCGTATGGAATGCCACGCGCGGCTGCTATGTGGTCGCTTCGGAGCTGGTGAAGACCCATCAGGGCAAGAAGAGTACGCGCCGGGGGGGGGAACATCCTTTCCTGCGCAGGGACGGCACTGCTCCTTGCTATCGCAGGCTGGGGCGCGGCTTGCAATTTCATCTATGCGGACGTGACGGTGGCGGATCAGAAGCACTATGGCAATACGGTCAAAGTGACGGATATCGCAAACAGCGGCAAGCAGTATGATATCAAGAATCAGCAGGTGAAGGACGGCAATGCACTGAACAAGTTCGAAGATTTCGGCATCAAGCAGCACGATGTGGCGAATCTCCATATGGAAAAGGCGAATCATCAGATCAATGTCGTCAAGAATAAGATCGACATCGACGGTGTCGTGAATGCGATCAAGGATAACAAGATCGGCGGGGACGTGTATTTCTTCTCCGATGCCGGCATCGCTGTCGGCGCGAACGGTGTATTCAACGTGGGACGGCTGACGCTAGGGACGAATGCGGCGTATGGCGAAGCGCTGTACAATGGGGGGATGGAGAAGCATTTGGCGCAGTCCGCTGCGTCGCAGGCGAAAGCAGTCGCCGGCGGCAGTGACATCACGCTTCAGGGGAAGGTCTATGCCCAGAGCGATGTCGTTCTGGGGGCGGGCAGCGTGAATGTCAAGGGCGGCGAAATCCGCACGCATAGGAATAACGCGGACACTTACGCTGACAAGAAGGCAGCGGAGGCGTATAGAAATCAGCTGGTGAATGTCTCACCATCGGCAACGGTTGCGAAGGCTCTGGGTCATGGTGACATTGCGCTCGCAGCAGTCGGCGCATCTTCTGTGGCAAAGCCTTTCGAGACGAAGGGCGCGATCGTCATTGACCAGGCATACATGGACGCGGCAGGCGGTGACACGTCGGTCATCGCCAGCGCAGAACGGAATGGCGGAAATCTCATGGGCAGTAAGGCGGATGCTTCTGTTGAGATTTCGAATGCCACCATCCAAGGGCAGAATGTAGCGATTTCCGCGGAGACAAAAGTCAGCGGCAAGGTCGGCTCGGCGGATGCGTACAAGACAGGCGCAGAAGAAGATGGCATCCTCGGACTGCTCCATGTGACCTTTGATGAACAGGTGGGAAGTCTGGCGTCTGTTGTGAAGACGGGCGCAGACTCTCGCGTGACGGTCAAGGATTCGACGCTCACGGCAGCGAAGGATCTTGCGATTTCCTCGAAGGCAGAGTCGGAAATCGGCAGTGAGACGGGCGGCGCTCTCGGAGTCGGGATCAATGTCGGCATCGCGGACGTTTCCTCGAAAGTAGAAATCCAGGAGAAAAGTGTACTCACGGCAGGGAAGGATCTCGCGATTTCTGCGGAAGGCAGTAACGCCATTGATCTCCAGCGGCAGGGCAGCGCGGAAGATCTTCCCATCGCGATCGACCTTGGCTGGGCGGAAGCGAAGACAGATGCATCCGTCACTGTAGCGAAAGAGGCGACGCTGAAGGCGAAAGAAAAGGTAGACGTATCGGCGAAGGCAGAGAGAAATCTCTCCGTCGAGGTCGAGAACAGCAGCGGCGACGGCACGCTGGGCCTCGCGGTCGGCGTCATCCAGTCCGAGACGAAGGCAACGGCCGATGTGCAGGGCAAAGTCTATGCAGATGGCAAGGTCAGTGTCAGCGCGGAGAATACGGTATCGGACGAAGATGGAAAGTATGACCCCGATACGCTCCACATCACGAGCGAGAGCGAAAGCGATGATGGCACCAGCTCGGATCCTATCCACGACATCGTGGATGTAGCGACGACCAAGGGTAAGGGCAACCAGCTCATGGCGGGCATCAAGAAGCTCTGGGGCGATAAGTCGACGGAGAAGAAGGCGGCAGACGCCGGGACGACCGCGGCTGACCAGACCGCGGCGACGAGCACGGGCGGCGGCCTTGGGCTCAATGCTGCGACGGCTTTCCTCTTCAGTGACAATAGTGCGAAGGCATCCCTTTCGGGCGAAGTGCGCGACTATGATGGAGCAAGCGGTGCGGGCGCAGTCGATGTACACGCGGAGACCTTGTCGCGGACGAAGGTGAAGGCAGGTGTCAGCCAGGGTGCGGACAAGAGCGCCGGCATCGCGGCGGCGGTGAACTATATCGACCAGAATGACAAGGCCGAGGCCGAGCTGGCGGGCGATATCAAGTCCAAAGGGAATGTGGATGTCAGCGCGGAAACGAAGCGCCCCTGGCAGTCGAATCTCGAAGGCTTCGGCGAGAATCTTGCAGATGACCTTAAGACCATTTTTGATCCGAACGATGGCTTCGAGCTGTCGTATCTGACGGACTCCTGGACACAGACGGGCGGCGCGGGAGAGAAAGTCTCCGGCGCGGCGGCACTGAATATCATGGAGTACAACCACACCGCGAAAGCGACGGTGAAGAAGGATACGAAAGTAGAAATCGACAATGGCGACCTCGCCGTCAGCGCGAAGAATGATATTCACACTGTGAATTTCAGCGGCGACATCAAAGCGCCGATCGGCGACCAGCCGGGGAGCCTCGATTTCTGGGAAGACATCGGAGGAAGTCCTTTCTCCGGCGGCGGGAAAGCCGCATTGGGCGGCGCGGCGCTTACCGTGCATCAGAAGAATACCGCCGAAGCGACCGTGGCAGACAATGTGACTGTGACGCAGGCGAAGGATGTCAGCGTCACAGCAGAAAACAAAGGCTCGAACCTTTCCATCGCAGGTGCCGGCGGCAAAGGGCAGACCGTAGCCGTTGACGGGACAGTCAATATCAATCGTTTCGAAAACACCACCAAAGCCACGGTCGGCAAAGCGACCATCAATGCAGACGGTGATGTCAGCGTCAACGCTGAAGACAATAGCAAGACCATCAACATCGGCGGTGCGATCGCTGTCTCCGGACAGGCAGGCATCGGCGCCACCGTCGCATACAACCACATCGACCGCCAGACAGAAGCATCGCTCCAGGGGAAGGTCACTTCTACGAAAGACGTCTCCGTCACCGCCAAGAACACCGGCGCGGTCTACGCCATGTCCGCAGCCGGCGGTGTCACCATGGATAGCACCGAGGCGAACGGCGCAGGCAGTACCGGTCTGAAAGCACAGGAAGGTGCGGACGGCCAGAGCACCTCTTCGATCGGCGAACTGGCAGAAAAACTGCTGAACGCAGGCAAGTCGGACAAAGATAAGAAAGAGATCCAGAAAGGCGACTCCGCACTGGACAACATCGCAGGGAAAGATGCCTCCATGGGTGAGAATGTCGGCGCTGCCAAAGGCGGCTTTGCCGCGGCGGCGAATGTTTCCGTGAACCGCATCACCGATACCGCCAAAGCCTACACCAAGGGCAGCACTGTCAGTGCGGATTCGCTCGCGATCCGTTCGGGCAATGACAGTAAGATCACGACAGGCGCGGGCGCGATTGCCCTCGGGCTTTCGCAGAACAGCCAGGCGATCGCCGGCAGCTTCATGTACAATGCCATCACGGACAAGAATGAAGCCTATGCCGAAGATGCGACCCTCAGCCTCACAGGCAGTGAAAAAGACGATACCTCGCTGACCGTCGAAGCAGACAATGCGGCGAAGATCACGAACATCGCAGCGAGCGGCAGCGGCGCGTCCAAAGGCAGTGCCGTCGCAGGCCAGATCAGCCTGAACTGGGTGGACAACACCACCGACGCGCACGTCAAAGGTGGCAGCCTCAAGGCGGGTAAAGCGGCGACGATTTCCGCGAAAGACCGCGGCAACATCAACTCCTACACGGGCGCAGTGGCGATTTCACCGGGCAATAATGGCGCGGCGGTGGGCGCTTCCATCGCAGCCAACCTCATCAAAGGGGAAACCACCTCTTCGCTCGAAGATACCACCGTGAACAGCGGCGGCGCCCTCTCCGTCACTGCGGATGAAGCGAGCCAGATCACGTCCATCGTGGCAGCCGGGGCAGCTTCCGGTAAATTCGCCGGTGCGTTCTCTGCCAGCGGTAACTATATCCATACCGATACAGACGCTCATATTTCCAATAAAAATGAAATGAAGACCGGCGCGCTCTCCGTCCTCGCCAAGAATGGCAGCAATGCGACCATCGGCGTGGGCAGTGCAGCGATCGGCGGAAACACTGCCGGCGCATCCATCGGCGTCATGGTGAACCAGTCGGCAGTCAGCGCCAGCCTGACCGGCGATGAAGCGAAGAAAAAGACCATCACCGCAGACGGCATCACCGTCAAAGCAGACAATGCCTACAATGGTGACGCTTCGGATACCGACCAGACCGCCAAGACCGTCGCGGTCGGTTTCGCGGGCGGCACCTCGCAGTTCGCCGGCTCCGGCTCGGTCACCGTGAATGTCATCAACCAGACCACCGATGCCACCGTGGGCAAAGGTGTCTATGATGCCGGTAAGAAGGCAGTCAAAGTCGAAGCGACCAGCGCTGCGAAGCTCTTCGGCCTTGCGGGCGGCGTGTCCCTCTCCGCAGGGAGCGGCCTCGGGGCGGCTGTCGATGTCCAGACCTACAAGGGTCACACCTACGCGGGTATCGCCGACGGTGCGTCCCTGAAAAATGCGTCCTTCGTCACCGTGAATGCGGACTCGAAAGAACACCTGACCTCTGTCGCAGCGACCCTTGCCGGCGGAGCCGGTACTTTCGCAGGGGCAGGGGCAGCCGGTGCGCACTCCGTCTCGACCGATACGAAAGCGTATGTGGGCCAGAGTGAAGTGACGGATGCCGGTGATGTCTCTGTCACCGCCAAGGATGAAACGGAACTGAATACCATCGCAGGCAGTGGTGCTGCCAGCGGAAATACCGGTGTCGGTCTCACCGCAGCGGTCGAAGTGGTGAACAAAAAAGCCAGTGCGATCGTGGGTGACAATGCGAAAGTGACAGGCAGAAGCCTCACCGTGAAAGCAGAAAACACCAGCAGCAGCGTGACCAGTGCAGCCGGTCTCGGCGTGGGCGGTACGGCAGGTCTTGCCGGAGCGGCATCGGAAACCTTCGTGAACCAGGAAACCGATGCACATGTCGGCAAGAATGCGAACGTTAACGTCGAAAAGGGCGCGGAGATTCTCGCCAATTCCACGTTCACACAGGGCGCAACCGCAGGCAGCGTCGGCGGCGGCGGAACCGTCGGCATCGGCATTTCCAATGCGACCGTATCTCTCAATGCTGTAACGAAAGCCTATGCGGATGACGGCGCTGTGATTTCCGGCGGAAATCAGGTGAAGATATCCGCAGACCATGCGACCAATCTCACCTATGCGACCGTTGCAGGGGGCGTCGGCGGAACGGTCGGCGTGTCCGGCAATGCAGCCGTAAATATCATCGATACGGAAACGAAAGCGTACACCGGCGAGAGCTCGGCCCTCTCGGCAGACGAAACAGGCGATGGTATTTCCATCACCGCCTCTGACACCACCGAACTGCATGGCGGCAACGGCGGGACAGCGATCGGCATCTCCGGCGGCGGCGCCGGCGTCGCTGTCGGTGTGACGAATCTCAAGAAGAATACCTCCGCCTATGCAGATCAGAATGCGAAACTGGACTCCCAAGGACAGGTCGCTATCTCGGCAACGAACAAGGAAGATATTGATAATGTCACTGTACAGGTGGCAGGCGGTACGTATGCCGGACTGGCAGGGGCGGTCAATGTGATGAACCTGTCCGCCAGCACGAAGGCGTATACCGATACCGGCGTACAGATCAACCAGGCGAATAAGGCGTCTGGCCGTTATGGCGGAAATGTCTCCGTCAAAGCGGATCATGCGCTCAAGATGACCAGTGCCGTAGGCGGTGCAGCCGCAAGCGGCGGCGCTTCCGGCGGTGCGGCAGTGGATGTGGCAAACATCAAGACACAGACCAATGCCTACATCGGTGACAGCAACACCATCGACACCAAGGGCGATGTGTCTGCCTCTGCGAAAGATGAAGTGACCCTGAACTCTCATGCGTATGCCGCTTCGATCGGCGCGGTCGGTCTCTCCGGCAGCATTTCCGTCTACAGCATCGGCAGCGCGTCCTTTGATGACAAGGACAACATCCTCTCCGGCAAGAACGCGGACGGACAGGACGAAGATCTCACGACCTGGGTCAATGGACAGGTGAATCAGTCCAAGACGAAGGACGCAATGAAAGCGTATGACGGCAAGACCGGAGCGCTTTCCGATGTCAAAAAGGAACTCGGTACGACTTACGCAAGCCAGGAACCGACCACTGAAGAAAAGGGGACGCTCGCCAAGATCGGCAAGGGTACCACCATCACCGCAGATGGCAATGTATCTGTCGATGCCGCAGACACCCTGAACATGCAGAACTACATGAGCAGCATCACCGGTAGTGCGTTCGCCAGTGCCGGGGCTTCGGTCAGCGTCGTAAATACGGATACGCAGACCAAGGCGCTCATTGACAGCGATGCGAAGATCGCAGCCGGCAAAGATCTGGCAGTCAAATCGAAAGCCGCGCACCAGATGGATCAGAAAATCACGGGCGCATCTGTCTCGGGCGGCGTCTCCGGCCAGGGAACGGTCGCTACCTGGAATGACAGAAGCGATGTATCCGCTCTGATCGGTGCTTCCCGCGGTATCGGGGCGAACAATGTCACCGTCACCTCGGAGAATGACCGCACGCTGAAGAAGGCGTATGTGGCAGGGGCTTCGGTCGCCCTCGGTGCGGTGAACGGCTCTGTCATCGTAGCGAATACCTCCGGTTCGTCCACCGCCGGTGTGGGAGATGAATCGAAGGAAAACACCGCAGGTGAAGGTGTGACCGCCCAGAAAGCCATCACGATCTCTGCCAATGCAGATACGAACCTCGATGCGACCGCCATCGGCGCCGCAGCCGGTGTATTTGCCGGTGACGGGACAGGCGTCCGCCTCTCCTCAGATACGGATGCGAAAGCCTTCGTAGGCAAGAAAGAAAAACTGAATGCCGGGACAGACCTCTCTGTCACAGCCAAGAATACACCGAAGATTTCTGCGCTCTCGACCTCGGCAGCTGTCGGGCTCGCAGGTGTGGGGATCACGGTGGCAAGCATCAGCTCGGGTGACAGCGCGCATGTATCCGTCGGAGACAGCGCATCGCTCACGGCAGGCAAAGCCCTCACGATCAAAGCCTCCATGGACAAACCGGCATCCGGCAGTAACATGGAAGCCAATGCCATTGCCGGCGGCGGTGGTGTCGTATCCGGTGCCGTCGCTGATGTCCGTGTGAACCTGGATCAGAAGACCGACGTATCCATCGGCAAGAATGCAGTGCTCAAAGGCAAGACCGCCGACATTTCTGCCGCGCACCAGAGCGCATCGGCACTCGCGATGGAATCCGTCGCGGCGGGATACTACAGCGGCACGGGCGGCGAGACACGCTTCTCGGAAACCTCGGGCGTGAGTGTATCCGTAGGCGATGGCACGACCATTGAGACCGAGGACGAAACCCGCATTCTCGCGGAAAACCAGACGGAGAAAGCACAGACGGCGACGAGCGGTGGCGCAGCTCTCGCGACGGGTGCCGGTATTGTGAATGAAACGACCATCCGGCATACGACCGCCGTCGACCTCGGGGAGGTGGCGATCCATGCGAATGCGTCTGCGCTGACGGAAGCGGAAAAAGCGGCAGGCAAGACGCTTTTCGATAAGAACGCCATTGCCATCGACGCCGCGAGCCATGTCACTTCGAAAGATCAGGACGTCATCGCGACCGGCTCTGCGGTCGGTGCGGCGCACGTGAAGAATGCGCACCACGTGACAGCGGAAACTACGACCAGCGTGGCAAAGGGCGCAAGTCTCCTCGCGGGCGATACGGAAGAAATCAAGAAAGAGCACAAGAATGAAGACCTGACCAATACCGAAGACAGGACGTATGGGAAGACCTATCGCGGCGGCTCAATCGGTGTCGGCAGCAAAAATGATGCCGACCTCACGGGAACCACGATGGTCGATGTCTTTGGTGCGGCAGGTTACGCCGGTACGTCGAATGAGGTGACCTATGATGGAAAGACGAAGACCGCTTTTGGCGGCGAGGCAGAAACCGCGAAGGGCGACATCCGCGTCGCCTCTGGTAGAGACTCCGCGGGAACAATCGGTCAGCTGAATGTCAAGGCGAAGAGCGATATCCTGAATGCGACCGCGATCCCGATTTCCTCGAAGAAGGATCCCTTCGCGAAAATTTCCTCGGACGCAGCTCTTTCGATGAATGGTACGCTGCTTGCTGACCGGGACATCTATCTCCAGTCGACAGCGGGCGAGGCGAAAGCCACCGGTTCGGGTGAAGTGAAGGACTGGGTGAACAAGGTGGGTGAAGTCTTCGGCACTGAAGGTGGTTCCATCGGGAAATCCGAAGTGACGACCAAGGCTACGGCAGCGCTGGATGGCAAAGCCGAGACGGGCATCCATAGAAATAAGTCCATCACCATCAGCGGGAAAGACGAAGACGGAACATGGAAGACCAGTGTCACGACACAGGGTGATATCGCTTTCACTCTGAGCAAGCAGAAGGTGTCTGCGGAAACGCTCTCGAAGCGCCTTGCTGAGCTCAAGAAAGAACTCGCAGATCACATCAGCGATCCGGCGGCGAAGGCATCGTATGAGGCAGAGATTTCTTTCGTCGAAAGCAAGATGGTCGAGCAGGGGCTGGGCTATCGCGCGGCGGACGGGACTTTCATTGAGATCGACCCCGGCACGCAGACGGAGTATGACGAAACGAAGACCATGCTGGACGGCATGACCGCTTCCAAGGACGCTGTGCTGGAGGCCATCCAGAAAGACCAGGATGCCGTGCAGGCCGAGAAAGACAAGATGACGGCGATGGGTACCACGCATACGGCGTATGAGGCGGCGAAGAAGGAGACAACTTCGGCGGAGAACGCCAAGACACAGGCGGAAACCGCTTTCACCACGGCAGAAAATGCGCTGAAGGACAAGATCGGAAATAATCCGACGCAGGAAGCGATCGATGCGTATGTCAATGATACAGCCAACAAAGATATCCAGGAAGTCAAGGACTATAAGGGTGCCAAGGATGCCTATGACGAGGCGGCTGGTGCACTGACAAATGTGCAAGCGAAAGAAGCAGAGGCCAAGACAACGTACGAAACGGCGGTGAAGACCGCGGGCTACGATCCAGCGAACATGAATGAAGAAAAGATTCGTGCTGACTGGAAGGCGCTCAGCGATTTGCAGACCGCCTATGCGAACTCCGACAAGACCATCAAGGAGGACATTGATAACCTCACCAAACAGGTCAAAGCGACGGAAGATTTCAAAGCGCAGGGCGGTATGGAAAGGGACGGGAAGTTCTATCGCGCAGACGGCAGTGAAGTCGAAGGTGGCAAGTGGAATGGCGAGACGCTGCTCCATATCATCGCGTACCCGCACATGACCCGCGATGTGACCATCGAGGATACGGTTTCGCAGCTCGGCGACATTTACCTCGAAGGCGATGCCATCACCGGCAGCGGCACGCTGACGGCGCATGGGGATGCCAAAGTCGAGGTGAAGAATGACTCCCCGAACAACCTCATCCTCGGTGATATCAAAGTCATGGGCAAAGAGTCCAATGGACAGATCGGACAGGGCGGTGCCTTCTACCTGAACGGCAATGCGATGAAGGGGACGGAGCAGCTGGGAAATCTCACGCTGAAAGGCCGTCGCCAGACTGAAGACCCGAGCGTCACGATTTCCAATACCTTTAATCCGAATACCTATACGAAAGACGTCGGAGAAGGAGAAAAAGCTCCCGTCTACGCAGCAGCGAACCTGCAGCTCGGCAAGGGCAAGACCATCTACAACCCCCGCGGCAAAGTGACGGTCGTAAGCGACTACGGCGACGTCTACAATGACGGCAGCATCGTCGCAGGCAGCGTTGAACTGACTGCGAAGAACGGTGATTTCATCCAGTCCTACAGCAACCGTATCGCCAACATCGGCGGGGATCCCTTCGTCGAAGATAAAGATAATGGCGGCTTCAAGAAGAATGAAGCGCTGGGCAGCGGCATCCTTGCCAATGGCAACATCTTCATCTCCGCGCGCTATGTGAATATCAATGCGAAGATCCAGAGCGGGGTAGCAAACTGGGCGCTGGACATCCCTGAGACGCCGACCTTCTGCTACAAGGGAACCGATGGGAAGCTGATTTCCATCACAGCGGAAGAAGCGAAGACCATCGGGAAAGACCATACCATCTATGTGGCAAATGCGACAGGAAATATGGCAGAGAACCTGACCTATGACGTAGAGACGGGACGTCTCGTCCTCGGGCAGACGGAAGTCCACGGCGGCAAGGTCTCCATCGTCGGTACCGTCATCAATACGACGAATGACACGTCGAAAGCGCGCATCGAAGCCTTGGACGGCTACGGTAGCATGACCATCGACAACAAATCGAAACTGGATCTGGAACTGAAAGGCCTCGGCACCGGGGAAGGCGTGGAAGGCGTCATCGAAATCACGGACCTCGATCCGAAGAAAGGGACGCCTTCCCGCAAGACCACCTACACCCGCAAGGATAGCAAAGTTCATATGCTGGTGCAGCAGTACCAGAATGGTAGCTGGACTTCGGGTACGGAAAACACCTTCGATGGTACGTACATGCCATCTGCCGATCAGCACTATGTCTTCCAGACCGGGACAGACAAGAGCACGACGAATACCTATGAATACCATGGCGATAAATTCGACTGGTGGGGCATCGAAAACAAGACGCCGACCAGAGACGAGCTGATCGCGATGGGGGCGAAGCTCACGAATACGGTCACTGGCGAAGAGAAGGCGCTTATCAATGGTACCTTCATCTCAGGGTCCACCGATACCATCGGCAATGGCCAGCCGAAGGAGTGGGATGTCCTCAATAAATCGGATGTCATTGACTACTCCATCAAGACCAAGCGCCGCTGGTATACGATCGGCCTGACCAAGAAGTATGACATGAAAATGGTCATCCGCGACTACGAGACCCATATCAAGCAGTACGAAACTGGAGCAAGCAATGCCATCGGCATCGGCTTCAACGGCGATGAAACGGGCCGCATCGACATCAATCAGAACGGCGGCGCGGGGAATGTAGCGATCGCCGGGACGATTTCCAATGTAGGCGGCGTGACTGCCATCAGCGGGGATGCCATCACATCGACATCGAAAGGCTTCCTGCAGACGAAAGCGCTGGATCTCAAAGCCACCAACGATGTGGGTAGTAAGGACCAGGCGATCCTGACCAGTGCCGAAGAGGTATCCGGCAGTGCGAAGAATGGAAACTTCTATCTGAACTCTTCGGCATCTGATGTGGCGGTCGGCGCGATCGAAGCGGCGAAGACCGTCTCCCTCACCTCCGAGGGCAGCCTGACCCAGAAGGCGGATGCGATGGTGAAAGGCAGTCGTGTCGAACTGACAGCAGAAACCGGTGCGATCACCGGCAAGGACGGCACTTTCAATATCCAGACGAACCAGGGGAGCGGCGAGGAATACGGCCTCAAAGCCAGTGCGGACGGAGACATCGCTATCACAAATACCGGCGGCGATCTCTGTCTTGACAGTGTCACCTCGAAGCATGGCGATGTCACCCTGACGACAGATGGCAGCTTCATCGACAACAACTTCGGTGATGTGACCGATGGAAGTGCGAAGGAAAAACTTCTCGCTTGGGCGAATGCCGCCGTACTGGAAGGCAGTGACGCAACCGTGGCGAAGCAGAAGAGCCTCCTCAAGGCGAAGGTCATGAGCAAGTACAATGAATACCAGTCCCTGGCAGCCTACGTCAAGGACGGCAAGTACACACTGGACGAGACCGCGAGGGCGGCGCTTGAGAAAAATGGCGTCACCGACATCGATAAGTACATCGCAGACAAACAGGCACGCTATGACGCGCTGAAAGACAGCGTCGGCACTTGGACGAAGGAAGGCGTCGATGCCTACCGTGAATCCATTGATAATTCGAAAAAGGAGATCTACGGGAAGGCATCGCTCACGAAAGAGAGCCTTACAGACGATACCTACCTCACGAAAGACGAAAAAGCAAGCATCCTCGTCGGTTCTGCGAAGTCCGCACAGGATCTGCTCGTTACCTTCAGCCCGGGCGGTATCAAAGAAGGCATCACCGATACACAGGCGACACTGAAAGAAACGCCGCATGTTTCCGGGCAGAATGTCAAACTGACCGCGCTCGGCGGCAAGACTGGCGAGAATGCGAGCGGCATCGGACATAAGGAGAACGGACAGGAGATCGACCTCTCTGCCGGAAATCTGAACAAACTGACCGCGCAGGAACTGCTCGCTCTGGCGGCAGCGGAACGCGGTGACTTCAAAGTCAATGGCAACACAGTCACCGTCAGCTCTATCCACTCCATCGAAGCCAATGCCGGCGGTAGGCTGACGGCACAGGCGGATCAGGGCGCGATCTATCTGCAGTCTGCAGGAGCCGTGAATACCGGAAGCTCCCTCACCGCAGCCGGCGAAGTCCGTCTGAAAGCGAAAGGCGATGTCAATGGCGTCACCATCGGCTCTTCGGAACAGACCGTCATCGAGTCCGGCGCTGGAAAAATTTCTGATGTGACCGTCACCGGCACAGGCGTCCTCACTGCGAGAGCGAAAGGCGGTGTTTCCCTCAAGAAGAGCGACGGCGATCTCGTCATCAATACCGTCTATGCTTCGGAAGGAGATGTTCGTCTCGATGTGGGCGAAAACAGCCTCCTCGCCGAAGACGGACATGATACGAGCGGCGATGAAAGAGGCACGACCTACACGAATATCGGAGCGGAAAACATCACCATCGAGAATGTCAAAGACATCAAAGGCGAAGGTGAAAATGCGTCCCTCGGCATGAAAGTGACCGGCACAAAAGCCAAAGACGGCAGCGAAACGCCGGGCACCATCACGGCACATGCCAAGGGCGACGCCGACATCACCCTCTTCGGAAAAGTGGCATCGGAGGCGATCGACATCGAAGCCAAAGACCTCACCATCACCAGCCGTGGAAACATTTCGAACGGCAACTACCAAGCAAGGAATGCCCTCCGCGTCCACACCGCGCAGGATAACACCATTTCCGGCGGCAACTTTAGCGGCGGAACCGCAGACATCACCAATGCGGGCAAGATGAGTGGCGGCGCGTACACCGCAAAGGGTGACCTCACCTACACGGACAGCGAAAATGCGTCCCTTTCGGGTAGCGATTTCACTTCGGAAGAAGGAAACGTGAAGGTCACCGCCAAGGGACAGCTCGCCCTCAAGAAGCTGAGTGCAAAGGAGAGCGCGACCGTCGAGGCAGATCGCGATGTCACGCTCAACGAAGCAGAAGCAGGCACGCTTGCTATTTCGTCCGGCGGCAGTGTAAACGCGGGAACGCTCACGGCTACGACAGGCGATGCGTCTGTCACTGCAAAGAAAGACGTGACGATCGGCACGCTGACCGCAGAAGCTGGCAGCGCGACGATCGAAGCGACCGAAGGCAAACTTGACGTGACTACGCTGAATGCGAAGAAACACGCAGAACTCACCAGCGGCAGTGACATGGTCCTCCATGCGGCTGAGGCTGGCGGCACGCTCACTGCGGACGCAGGAGGCAGTATTTCCGTGAAGGGAACGGATGCGAAGATCGCTGCCGCAGACATCACGATGCGTGCGGGAGAAGACATCCGCATCACGGATCGTTCGCCGGTCGGAAAGCTGGATGGCGTGGATACGAGCCTGCCGGCAGGGCAGACCATGGGCTCGGGCGAGGCAGGAAGCCTTGTCATCGGCGAGGCGAAGCCGCATGATTTCGATGCGAGCGGAAAGGGCAGCGCGTTGCTCTCATCTGCGGGTGGAAAGGTCACACTCTCTGCGAAGAAGGTGGAGATCGATACGCTGGCAAATGGCGAAGGCAGCACGGCAGACCTCACGATCTCTGCGGACAACATCGGTATCGATGATCTGGCAGGGACGGGCGCGCAGCATGTCACCATCCACGGCAAGGATGGACAGAGTCAGGCGCATTACGCAGGCATTCACTCCACAGCGGAAGGCGGCACCCTTGTGAAGGACAGCGCGGTCGAGCATCTGGCGCTCACGGGCAGGGAGCCTCTCGGTCTTTCGAATACTGCGATCGGCGGAGACAGTGTCCTTGCGACGGATAAGATCCGTGTGACGATCCAGAAGAATCCGGGCAGCAGCATGGCAGAGCATTTCGGAGATCTTTCTCTCAATGGCTATGATATTGCGACCGATCATGTCATGACGAGCGTCAAGGACGGCGTCACCGTGAACGGCGAGCGTTTCCCGATGACGGCGGAAAGCGTCATGAATGCGAGCCTCTATGAGGACCGCACGCTTGGCCGTGACGGACGGGAGAAGGAAGAAGAAACGGAGAAGGATAGCCCGTCTCTTTTCTTCAGTGAACCGAATGACAAGGAATCGTATGAAGTGGTGAAATAGGTTTTGAAGTAGCAAGAACGCCTCGTCGAAAGACGAGGCGTTCTTGTCGTATCGTCATTTCGAGCGAAGTCGAGAAATCTTCTTTGCAGACCGAGGTGCGACGCTTCGCGTCGATTTTTATAAAGGCGATGCCCGAAAGTGGTGGGGATAGCGATATGGGGAAACGCATTTCCAACATACGGGGGAGCCAACCCCGTCTCGCTACGCTCGACAGCCCCTTCCAGAGGAAGGGGCGAGAATGTGGGGCGTTTTGAGTGTATCTACCCCTCCTTCCTTTGGAAGGAGGTGCCCGCAGGGCGGAGGTTGGGTGACGCAGGGCGGAGTGAAAGATGATGTGAGGCTATCCATTTTTCTAGGGAAATACGGATCAATCGCTGTTAGATTTTACTTTTGAATTTTTATGTATAGTGAGGAATAGGGGGCGCGAATAGCGAGCTATGTAAGGAAGGCTATGACGAAGCTATGCATAAAAATTCTTGTAAAAGCTGACTCTGCGATTGAATCAGCGTTTCCCTGGCATGTCATTATATTTAAAACTTCGCGGCGCTTTTGATTTTTATGCGCCGCACCACCCCCGTTGAACCCTCAGCACCTTCAGCCCCCTTGAACCCGTCAACCTGAACCCCACAACAAAAAAGGCTATCGCCTGATGAGCGATAGCCTTTTTACAGGAATCTCTATTAGTCTTTATAAGGAACGATGGAAGCGCAGTGTGCCATGACGGTGATGGTGTAGTCTTTCTTGCCTTCGTCTTCCATTTTCTTCTTGGCGATCTCCCATGCTTCCTCAACGGTAGCGACCGGGATCTGGTTGGTCTTCCGGATGGCTTCGAAGTTCTCCGGCTTGGTGACCAGGATGATGGTGTACTGGTGGGTCATGCAGAAGAGGTTGAATGCGACGAAGAACGGGATGGTGAAGTGTTCACGGAGAGCCTTTTCCATATCGGCTTCGGTGGCATACTTGAAGCTGTCGAGATAAGCGGCCGGTTCATAGATGTCAGAGGCTTCCATGATGGCGATGATGACGCCGCCTTTCTTGGTGACGACATCGGATGGATCGTAGCACTTGCTGCCCTGGTAGAGGGAAACGTCTTTCGGATAGCCGCCGGCGCAGGCAAAGACGATGTCGGCTTTGTCGGTGTAGGGGACTTTCTGGGTCTTGTAGACGAGCTTGGTGCCTTCGAGCCATGCTTCGTAGGGGTCACCGCCGACCATGCGGCAGATCTGGCCTTCGGAATTGATGACGGAGTGAACGAGGAAGGCTGGTTTTACCATGTCGGAGGCTTCCTGCATGTCGTCAGATACCGGGTTGTCATCGAGGAGGGTGGAGCGGGTCTTCGGATTGATGCCGGAACCGAATTTTTCACCGAGAGCGTGGCAGTGGTTGATCTGGATGGTCTCATCTCCGGCAACGCCCGGGAGGATCAGCTTGCGGCCGCCGCCGTAGCCTGCGAAGAGGTGCGGGGTGATGCCGTCGACGACGATGATCTTATCTGCTTCGACGGCGTGCTTATTCAGCCAGACTGGAGTGCCTCTCTTGGTATCGCCGACATGGACGAGCTCGTCCATCTGCTTGCAATGATGCTGGTAGAGCTTCACGCGATGGGTCAGCTCTTCACCGACGACAGCGATGTCTTCTTCCGGGGTCTGTTCGCGGTGGGTGCCCTGTGCGAAGAGGATGCAGATGTCATCATCCGGGATGCCGCCGCGGTTCAGTTCATTGACGATGTGGATGACGTACTGATCGGAATGGTTCCAGATGCGGGTGATGTCAGCGCAGACGATGCAGACCTTGTCGCCTTTGGAAACGATTTCGGTGAGCGGCTTGCTGCCGATCGGGTGACGCATACATTCCAGGGTAGCGGCTTTAACGTCGCAGGCCGGAGTCGGGGCGCCTTCGAGGATGTCGAGGATGTGTTCTTCCGGCAGGGAAACTTTCTGGGTGGTCTTGCCAAAGCCGAATTCAAATTCTTTTAATGCCATAGGGTTCCTCCTTATCACGAATCGGATGAGATTGTTTTTCTATTATAACACGATATTTATGCTTATTTCATCTCTAAAAAAGAGAAATGAAAATGGGTTCAAGGTTAGCCCATAGGGCGTCCTTTGATCGTGAATGAAAGCATTGCTCGAATGAGGAATGAAGGATTAGGAATGAGGAATTAGGAATTAGGAATGAAGGTGGCGGCTTCGCCGCGAATATATATGGGGCGATGCCCGATTAAGAATCATTCTCGCCCCTTCCTCTGGAAGGGGCAGACGA
>JAERMT010000556.1_pt1 | contig 20315 bp, 16 predicted proteins | sample 9267081 | NCBI WGS metagenome assembly JAERMT01 (sample SAMN17071939, study PRJNA684904) | human gut metagenome | isolation source: diarrhea sample from child under the age of five | host: Homo sapiens | place: South Africa: Mafikeng, Mafikeng Provincial Hospital | collected 2019-09
GTCGTCAGACTGTACACCGGTAAAGCCGCATTCGTTCAGTTTTTTTGCGCTGTAGGTAATGTAGTTTTCTACTTCTTTCTGTGACGGGGTGTCAAGCAGAGAATAGTAAAACTGTACAGCATTTTCCTTGATCAGACCTGTTTCCAGATCAACATCCTTCTCGATCTCAGAGAACTGCGGAATCGTCTTAAGCAGTTCCAGACCACGGCTGTTGCAGACACCTACATGTCCACAGACTCTGACCATGATGATCGGAATTTCTGTGGACAGGGCATCCAGCTCATCCTTGTGCGGATATCTCGGCTCCGCAAAATGTTCTTCGTTCCATCCTCGGCAGTAAAGCCAGGTCAGCGGTTTGCCCGCATGCTCCTCGATACGCTTCTTCGCTGCGTCCAGCATTTCTTCCACGCTGGTGCAGTCAAACAGTTTGACGGAACGCTCTACAAATGCATAATGCAGCATGTGCAGATGCGTGTCCACAAATCCCGGAAGAAGCAGTCTGTCGCCAAGGTCAACTTTCTCTTCACAGGCGATCTTCTCTGCCTCTTCGTTGGTTCCTACAAAAACAATTTTGCCATTTTCCACGCCAACCGCTTCTGCTACGTGGCCGGCATCATCTAATGTACGGATTCGTCCGTTAAAAAAAATCTTATCCACTGCTTCTTCATCCTTTATGAATCATTTCTGGTAAATCATTTGTTTTCTTTTGCCTTTTTATCCTCGTAAAAAAGCGCAAGATCTTTGTCTACCTCTCCAATTCCCATGTAACGTGCCTTATAATCCTTAAGCAATTTGATAAAGGTTCCGCTTAAGAGAAACAGAGTCGCTACGTTTACGAATGTCGGGAATACGGTCGTGAAATCTGCGATCACCCAGAGCTGTGCCGGTGTTCCGTTTCCATAGAGAGTCAGTACAGTTACAAGCAGCCCCCATAACGGAGTTCCGAAAATAAATACTTTTTCTGCAACCTTGAGGACTTTCTGATTTCCCTTGAGCCAGTGTTTCAGGATGACACTATAGTATGTAAACCATCCTGTAGAAGTGGTCAGGCCAAACAGGAAGATGCTGAGTGCAATCAGTGCACGTGCCACAGAGCCCATGCCGGATTCAAATGCAGTCAGAGTAAGTTCGGAACCCTGAAGTCCTGAATTCCAGTAACCTGTCACGATAACAACAAGTCCTGTCATAGAGCAGACAACGATGGTATCTGCAAATACTTCAAATGCTCCCATCAGACCCTGTTTTACCGGGTGGTCTGTCTTCGCGGAAGCGTGGATCATCGGAGAAGTTCCCCATCCAGCCTCATTGCTGTATACAGAACGGGCAAAACCAAGACGCATACAGGTTGCAACACCAGCTCCCAAAAATCCACCGACAGCAGCCTGTGTGGTAAATGCACCTTTGAAGATCATGCTGAATGCTGCCGGCAGCTGTTCAAAGTTTGTGAGCAGGATAAAAAGTGATCCCAGGATATAAAGCAGACACATGATTGGTGTCATATAAGAGGAGATCACGCCGACCTTCTTTACACCGCCAATGATGATCACATAGATTGCAAGTACGTACAACAGAGACGGTACGATGTATGGAAGTTTGAAGGTACTTCCAACTGCCTCAGATACCGTATAGTTCTGAAGAGTGATAAACCATGTCATAAAGATACATCCACCGAATAATACCGCAAAGATCTTCCAGAACGGAAGCTTCTTCTCATCGCCCAGACCTTTCTGCATATAGTAGGTCGGTCCACCGAGATATTCGCCGTTTGGCTGTTTTTCTCTGTAGTAGACAGCCAGAGTTACCTCTGTCATTTTGATGACCATGGCAAGGAGTGCAGCAACCCACAGCCAGAACAGTGCACCAGGACCTCCTGTTGCGATCGCGGTTGCAACACCGGACATATTGGATACACCAACGGTTCCTCCGATCGCGATGGAAATCGCCTGAAATGGCGTCAGACTCTTGCCGTCGTCTCCACCTTCCTCACGACGTTCTTTGCTGAACATATTTTTGATGATATGTCCAAAGTGACGGAACTGGAAAAATCCGGAGCGGATCGTCAGATAGATTCCTGTTACCAGAATTGTGATCAATAATGGCAGCCCCCATAACCAGTTTGTTAAGTTTTCGAATAATGCAAACATTCCCTCTCTCCTTTTCTTTTGTTTTGCATAAAAATGCATTGCCCCTCATTTTTATTCGTTTCAGTATAGCATATACTTTTCTTTATTTCTACGCTAAAGCGGCATTTTCCTAAAATATTTTTAGATATATGCAAAAAAACACAGAGCAGTCTGCGAAACTGCTCTGTACTTGATTATTATTGTAAAGCCACCGGGGACACTCAAAAAGCCGGCAAACACCGTCCCCGTGGTCACTCCACTTCTTCCGGCTCCATGCTCACTACATGATCCCCGCCATTGACAGCATCAATGTCATATTTCTGTCTGTATTCATTGAAATAAGAATAATACTCCATTGTGTCCGTCGGATAGACCTTGGAATCGTGGATGTGAAGATCCGGGTCTTCTTCTCCGCTCTTCATCAGCGCCATCATTGCACTTGCGCTGTGGGCTGCAATACGTCCGAAACTGTTAAGGATGTCATTAAATACGGTTCCCTCTTCCAGGCCGCACTCGCCCTTGCTGAGTCGTGCTACATGATGTAATTTGAGTTCATCACAGAGATTGGTGATAACTGCTCCAAGCGGTGCTACTCTCTGCGCTGCCTCTCTGTCATCCTTCATAAATGCATTGCAGGTCACATTGATCTCCTCACGGACAGCTCCCATGACGATGTTCAGCTCATCCCAGGCTGACTGAGAAAAGTTTGTATGGTTGTCATGCATCTCATTTGCCATATGTGCGATATAAGATGCGTGATCCCCGATTCGTTCAAAGTCATTGATCGTATGCAGATACAGGGAAACCTGTCTTGTCTGTGCTGTATTCATCTCACGCTTGGTGAGCTGGATCAGGTAATCACCCAGACGGCTCTCGTATTTGTCGATCAGGTCTTCCTTACGCTGAACCTTGTCGTATTTATCCTGCTGATAATCATTCAGAAGGTTCATCGCACGGTTGACATTCTTACGGAGTTTCTTGGACATTCCGTTCATTGCACGATGGCACTGACCGATTGCAAGTGCCGGATAGTTGATCAGACGTTCCTCAAGGAGGTCAAAGTCTGCTTCGTCTTCCAGTTCTTCTGCGCTGTCTTTTACGAGCATGCACACCAGTTTCTCTAGTTTCGGAATGAATGGGAACAGAACTACAACTGTTGCCACACGGAACACTGTGTTCAGGGCAGCGATCGTTACTGGTGTCATGATCGTATCCATAAATCCAAAATGCACGATCGCATTCGCTGTATAAAAGATCACAGACCACAGGATAAGACCAAACAGGTCATTCATAAGATAGATGAGTGCTGTTCTCTTACCGTTCTTATTTGCACCGATCGCAGAGATCAGTACCGGACAGGCTGCGCCGACACCGATACCAAGTACGATCGGGAATGCACTTGCAAAGGTCAGGATACCTGTTACGGAAAGAGCCTGCAGCACACCGACTGTCGCAGATGCACTCTGAAGCACAGCGGTGAACAGGATACCTACTAGGATACCTGCCAGCGGGTTGGAAAACATTGTCAGCATGTCAATAAATACTTTGCTCTCTCGAAGAGGTGCAACTGCACCACTCATTGTCTGCATACCGGTCATAAGGATCGAGAAACCAAGCATGATGTTTCCGATGTTCTTATGTACAGAACGTTTGCAGAACATACGAAGGATAATACCGATGATCGCCACAACTGCTGAGATCGTTGCTGTAGAAAGGATGCTTGCGATACCGCCGGATCCCTGAATATAGGAAAGACAGAGAATCCATCCTGTGATACTGGTACCGATGTTGGCACCCATGATGATACCGATTGCCTGTTTCAGTTTCATCATACCGGAGTTTACAAAACCGATGACCATGACTGTCGTTGCCGATGAAGACTGGATGACGCTGGTAACAGCAGTTCCCAGGGCAACACCCTTGAGCGGGGTATTGGTCATGCGGTACAGAAATGCCTCCAGCTTATTGCCAGCCACCAGTTTCAGGCCATCGCCCATCAGAGACATTCCAAACAAAAATAGTGCTACTCCTGAGAGTAAAGATAAGACCATTGAAAATATTGCCATAATTTTCTCCTCTGTTGTCTTTTCGTCCTGCGTCCGTGCAGAACGGACACCTTCTGTTTTTTTACCTTTTCTTAACTTTCTTTTTATTCATTTTTTACATTGCCTTTTTTATTATGCCATACTCATGGCTCGATTACAACATTGGATTAAATTTTATACCCAAAAAAATCCTCCCGGATCTGATCCCGGAAGGACTCTTTTTGTCAAAAATCAATAAAAATCACAGCCATTTCGACCATTTTCTTTGACACGGTACAGAGTCTTGTCTGCATCCTTGAAAATGCTCTCGCCTGGATTTTCTCTGTCTGCAAAGGCAACTCCGACACTCAGGGAAACTGCCGGGGTACCATCCTCTGTCGAAAGCTACACATCCCGGATCTCTTCCGGCAAGGATTCCTCGGATTTACCATAGGATTCTGCAACAAGACGCATGGAATAGTACTCTGTCTTACCGGTCATCGCATACATCCGGACCTGCTCTGTAAGATAATCCGAGCCATCCTGCAGTTCCTTGGCTGAATTCTGACACAGAATATATTCATCTGTCGTCTGCCTGAGAACCTGAAATTCTTTCTCACTGGACACAGAAACTGCTGCAAATATGACTGCAAGTACGATCGTAACAATAATACTCCAGGTACTGACCCTCTGTATTCTGATTTTTTTCGTATCTTTCATACGAGCATTTCGATTCCTTTTATTGGATTTTCCTCATTCATTTTATACGACAGCAGATACCTCGCGTCAAATAAATAGTTGTTAAGTTTTCCTCTTAACATTTTGTTGTTCAAAACAATTGACAAAAATTTATCCAGATTCTATACTGTAAAAAAATTTAAAGCAGTATGTTCCATATAATAAGGAGGAAACTCTATGAACCTGCAGTTATTTGCAACCCTGAAAAATTATAATTTCAAAAATCTTCCCAGGGATATTTTTTCCGGCATTATCATTGCCGCCGTGTCGATTCCTATTTCCATGGGATATGCACAGATTTCCGGAATTCCTGCCATATACGGGCTCTATGGTTCGGTCTTTCCTATTCTGTTCTTTGCGCTTTTTTCTACCTCGAAGCAGTTTATCTTTGGCGTGGATGCCGCACCTGCTGCGATCGTAGGAAGTGCACTCTCCACCCTTGGGATCGCTGTGGAATCCCCGGATGCCATGAAATATGTTCCGATGATCGCGCTTTTTGCCGGTCTGTGGCTTCTTTTGTTTTATTTTCTGCATGCTGACCGTATTGTGGATTTTATTTCCACACCAGTCATGGGCGGGTTCATCAGTGGTATCTCGCTTACGATCATTTTTATGCAGATTCCCAAACTTATGGGAAGTTCTGCCGGTTCCGGCGAGATCCTGGAACTGCTTATACATATTTTTCACGCTGTCAGAACTATAAGCTGGCTCTCTCTTGGCATGGGGATCGGCGCGCTGCTTCTGATCCGTATTTTTAAGAAGATTTTCCCGAAGTTTCCTATGGCGATCGTGATCATGATCCTTGGAGTCCTCGCTACACGCCTTTTCCATGTTGACAAACACGGTGTCGTTCTTCTCCAGGCAGTTGAACCAGGCCTTCCATCCCTGGTCCTTCCGCAGTTTGGAGGGATCCAGCTCACACACGTTGTCGGAAGAGGTCTGATGGTCGCTGTCGTTATCATGGCAGAAACTCTCCTTGCCGAAAATAACTTTGCTTTCAAAAATGGTTACAAATTAAACGACCGCCAGGAAATCCTTGCCTGTGCTGCCGGAAACATCGCGGCCTCCGCTGTTGGCTGCTGCCCGGTAAACGGAAGTATTTCCCGTACTTCCATGAACGAACAGTACGGAGGAACCTCGCAGGCCGTTTCCCTGACCGCCGGTCTTGTCATGGCAGTCCTCCTTGCCGGTTTTACAGGTTTCATCGGCTATCTGCCGGTCCCTGTCCTGACCGCGATCGTGATCTCTGCCCTGATGGATGTCGTGGAAACGCATCTGGCGGTCCGTCTGTTCAAAGTCAGCCGCAATGAATTTTATATCTTCATGGCAGCCTGCCTGGGCGTTTTATTCCTCGGCACGATCTACGGCGTGATAATTGGAATCCTTCTTTCCTTTGTTTCCGTGATCCTCAAAGCAACCAACCCGCCGCGCTCTTTCCGAGGCATGATCCCCGGCAAAGAAGCCTACTATGACCTTCAGAGGAACCGCCACGCCTACCCGATCCGGCATGTCGTGATCTACCGTTTCAGCGAAAATCTTTTCTTTGCCAACGTAAAGATCTTTCAGGAAGACCTTGAAAACAGCATAAAAGAAGACACGAAAGTTATGATCGTGGATGCATCTTCCATCAACTCCATCGATATCACAGCCGCTGACCGTCTGGAAGCCATTGCCTTAAGCATGAAGAAAAAAGGGATCCAGTTCTACATCACGGAACATTCTTCCAATCTGAATGAGCAGATGCGCTCTCTCGGAATTGGTCATCTTATCAAGGAAGGCTGTGTCCGCAGGACTATCCTGGCCGCACTTAACGATGCCGATGTCCAGAAGCCCTATGATCTGGAAATTCCGGAGGCGGAGAAAAAACTGGCTCAGATCCGCAGCCAGTCCCATCTTCCTGCCGAAGAAGAGAATACACTGGAAGAATTTGCCTGGGCATTTGGCAGCAATACTGTACGGGAACTGGAAGAAGCTACTCACCAGATCATCCAGCATCTCCATCAGATGCCTGACGTTGAGAAGTTATCCGACGAAGGTCTCCGGGAGCATTTCGAAAACTGGCATTCCTTTGGTGCTCTGGACGAAGATGAGATCCTGCACCGAATTGAGCTGCATATCGATGAACTTCCAGAAGAACTGCACAAAGAACATGGACATATCCTGGAACTGATTGAGAAACGCCGAAGCCGTATCCGTGAGAAGATTCTGGAAGAACATCCGGAACTTGCTTCCAAGCTGGAACAGAACCGTAAACGTCTGGAAGAACGCCTGGAACAGCAGAATCCGGAGGCCATGAAAAAATGGCGAGACTGGAAAAAGAAAGATTAACTGTAACACAAAGAGGACTCTGCACAAAGCAAAGTCCTCTTTTCTTTTGGGAAATATTTTTATCTGATATAAATTCCGTCTGCTCCAAGGTATGCTCCCTCCGGGCATTCTGTCAGGTTCTGTTCTCCCGCAAGCTCTGCAACACGGGAATAGTCTTCTTCCATCAGTGCCTGCAGAAGTTTACGTGAGATCCCGACACGCACCTTACGTTCCTCCGGTTCTTCATACTTCTCTGAGAAATATGGGATCGTCACCGCAATCTCCGCATTGGAATCATGAAATCTCAGTCCACTCTCTTTATCAAGGAACAACTCACAGATTGGTTTATAGTAAGATCTGTAGAATTCTTCCGGTGTAAATACAATCTTTTCGCCCTCGGTATCACCTTCCGGTTCTCTTAAGATCCCACATAAATATCCATGATCATAATATGTCATGCAGACAACTCCCGGATCTGGTCCGGCTCCATTTACCGTGCCGATCGCTTCCAGCTGCTGTGCACCCTTCTTGAGTGCCTGTTCCCTGCGGTTACTGCCGCCCTTGGCTTCCCACACGCTCCAGGTCTGTGCGCCAGGACGATAACCGATCATCTCCGGTCTCCACTCGCTTGCAAAGAAATCAACAAACTCTTTCTCATCCGGCTTACGGATCAGGTTCAGCTGTGTAAGATAATCTGTTCCATACAGCCGGCTGCTGATCATCTTTGTAAAAAACATGCCCATATAATAGGAAATAACACTCTTCTCCGAAGAATCCAGGTAAGCGATCTTCCTGGCCTTCTTGAGCCTGTCTCCCTCTGTATCCAGTGCAGTCTCCACAAGAAACAGCTTATAAAGGACTTCCAGTCTGCGTTTCTCAGGATATGCCGCAGTCAGTCTCTGGATCGGCATTCCACAGGTGATGATCGCATGAAGGAGTTCTTTGTTTGAAAACTCCAGTTCAACGGTTTTGTTTGTCAGTACACTGTCACTGCTGTTATCCTCGGTCTCCAGTGACATGGTATATGTTTTGTCCTCTGTCAAGATCATTTGTATTTTCCTCGCTCTTTCCGAACCTATGATTTCCTGCCATTTCGACAGTTAGTCTGCATATATTATAGCATCGGTTTTCTCATTCATGCAACGATATTTGTCGAAAAAAATGACCGGCTCCCTGCAGAGCCGATCACTTCGGATGTTTATTTACTTCATGTATGTCTTAAGCCAGGTATATACTTTCTGCTGACGGGTCTTATATGTTCCTACCTGACCTCCTGTATCTGTACTCATAGCCTTGTAGATATTGTCAAGGGTATACTCACCCCGGGTTTTACCAAGAATTCTGGTTACTGCTCCATAACCGCCCTGATGCCGGATATTAATGCATTCACCCACTGCCTTTGCATCTTTAACCCCAAGATTTCGTACCTCTGCTTCATACTCCTCAATCTGCTTATACATCAGATAATCCTGACATTTAATTCCTGCCGGTGAACTGATCAGATTTATTATTATCTGTATTTTGTTTTTATCTTTTTTGTCTTTTTTCTCAAGTCTATACTTTGACCAGTCTGCATTTACAACATCATTCCATACTTCATTCTTGGAATCGTATTTCTTGTATGTCTTCGGGCTCGTTGTATGAATCAGTTTCAGAAGTCTCTGTGCCTCAGTTGCATACCACTGACCGGCTCCTATCGTAATCGCATATTCTGTCTTACTGTTTGTAAATGCCTCTGTAAAATCACTGTAATCCTGATTTCCATACACCTGTCCGCCAGTCTCTACAGCATAGAGGATTTTCTTCATGACTTCCTTCTGGCTGCTGCTGAACTTTGAATTAGAAGAAGAGCTTTTTGGAGTTGTCACTGTATTGCTCTGCTTTAAAGTACCAAGATATTTTACATTTCCGGCTTTTTTGTAAGGTCTTACCGTATATACGTACTTTGTACCTGCGGATACTTTCTTATCTGTGTAAAATGTTTTTGAAGAACCGACATCTGCTGCCAGACTCCAGTTTCCGTTGTTTGCCTTCCGGTAAATACGATATCCGTCTGCTCTGCTTACAGCCTTCCACGCAATATTGATCTGGCTGCTGGATGCCGCTTTAATTGTTGATGATGTTCCATCTGGTCTGGTTGCTCCGAGAACGGCAGTATATTTACTGAAAACGTATTTTCCATTTTCTCTGCGGTATGCTCTTACTGCATACTGATAGGTTTTTGCCACCGGAAGACTTCTGTCCAGGTAAGATGTTGTACTTCCTGATGTTACCTTACGGTAAATCTTAAAAGGTTTTCTCAGAGACTCTCTTCGATATATAGTGTAGCCACTGGCACCTGAAATCCTGTTCCACTGAATTTTCAGTGCACGTGTCCCTGAAGCAGTTATAGATGTCTTAACTGTCTGATTCGTAATGCTGGATGCCGCATTTACAGATACTCCGCTTCCCAATAGCAGTGTCAGCATAAAAAGCACTGAAAGTCCATACATCTTGCATCGTTTATGTAACCTTGCTCTTTTCATATTCTGTTCCTTTCCAATACCCCACTGGTTTTTGTTCTGTCTGTCAACTTCTCCACGGAATATTGTAATAAATTTCTATAAAAAAAGCAAGTATATTTTACATTTCTTTTAAATTTGTTACATTTATCTTACATCGCCTACAAAAAACAATGCCATTGTTCCAGGACCGGAATGCGCCCCGATTACTGCTCCGACATCATTAATCAGTTCTGTTGTGATCTGATATTTTTGTTTGATTTTACGGGCAAGAAATTCTGCTTCTTCACGGCAGTCCCCATGACTGATAAAAATCATATTACATGATTTTGCATAACTTCCAATCTTACGATCCATCAGATCTGCGAGTTCGAGAAGAGATTTTTTCCTTCCCCGTACTTTTCCTATCGGAATCAGCTTTCCTGCATCATCCACATGGAGAATTGGCTTGATATTCAACATTCCTCCCAGAAACGCAGTAGTTCTGGATACCCGGCCGCCACGATAAAGATGATCCAGATCATCTACCGTAAAAAGATGCACAATATTTCTTTTGTGTGTCTCAACCCAATTCGCAACATCCTCTATACTGCCGCCCTTCTCTTTGCGCTCCTGTGCAAGATAAACCAAAAGTCCCTGTCCAAGAGATGCCGATAATGAATCCAGCACCAGAACACGCCGTCCGGGATATTCCTGCATCAGTTCTTCTGCCGCGATCCGGCAGCTGTTGAACGTACCGCTAAGACCCGAAGAAAACGCAATGTGCAGAATATCTCTCCCGTCTTTAAGATACGGCTCAAAAAGTGCTCTGGCACTCTCTGGATTGACCTGTGATGTTGTCGGCATACTTCCTGCACGCATTTTATTATAAAATTCTTCCACCGGAAGGAAATTTCCCTCTGTGTATTCCTTTCCCTCCAGGGTATAGCTTAAGTATGTGCAGCCCACCTCATGATTCTTATAAAAATCCTCTGGAAGGTCGGCATTATTGTCTGTTGTGATCATATAATCGTTCATAGCTGGTCCTTTCCGGCTTCTCACCATGTTTCAGACTCTGGTTACATTGTTATTTTATCATACCCGGCATCATTGCACCACTTAATTTTTGTCATTCAGGACCTTCAGTGCCTCCTGAAGCTGGTTGTCCTCATCATGGCTGATCTCTGTTTCATTTACGAGAGATGCATCCAGTTCCACTTCCACATCCGGCTCAATTCCTGTCTTGTTGATTGAATTTCCATTCGGCGTATAATAATTTGCCACGGTCAGCTTTACTGCACTTCCGTCACTTAACTGACGGATCGACTGCACCACGCCCTTGCCGTAAGTCGTCGTTCCTACGATCGTTCCGATTCCATAATCCTTGACTGCTCCTGCAAAGATTTCAGACGCACTGGCACTGTTTCCGTTGACAAGGACCGCAAGTGACATGTCCAGAGGATTTTTGCCATCGCAGGTTTCCTCGCTCCGGTTTCCGTTTTTGTCTTCTGTATAGACAATCAGACCTTCCGGAAGGATATCTCTCAGAATGTCGCAGACAATATTCAGAAGGCCTCCCGGGTTGTCTCGAAGATCAACGATCAGTCTGGTCATTCCCTGATCTTTAAGGTCTGCAAACGTTTCCTCATACTGCTGCGCCGTCACGCCCTTAAATTCTGTGATCTGAATATATCCGGTATTTTCGTCCAGCATCTCTCCGAAAACAGATGGAAGTTCCACGTCGCTTACTTTGACAGTGATCTCCTGTGTATCCTCTCCCTGCCTCTGTACAGTGAGGACAACGTCTTCGTCCTGCTTTTTCTTTATCATAGAAACAACATCACTTAATTCTGCATCTGTGATATCCTCTCCGTCAATTGCGGTGATCACATCACCAGCTTTGATTCCCGCTTCTTCTGCAGTACTTCCCTTATAACACTCCACGATCTGCACTCCACCGGCCGCATTTTGCTGCATGGATACTCCGATTCCAACGTAGGATCCTTCTGTTGTTGCATTTTCCTGATCGTATTGTTCTTTCGTATAATACCTGGAATACACATCATCCAGCCCGTAGATCAGTCCGGCATACACCCCTTCCTTCAGATCATCTGTACTGATATCTCCCAGATATTCCTCGTCGATCATATTTTCCAGATATTTTACTTTCTGTGTAAAAGATACATCTGAAAGGATCTCTCCCGAACGGTAAAACTGTACTGCCCTGATACCGCCTCCTGCAAGTATTGTCAGAACAACTCCCGTTGCCACGCCCTTCATGTATGTCCCGTGTTTCATCTTATTATTCACCTTTCCCCGAAATCAGAGAACGCACCGCTGGCGCTCCTCAACATGCAATGTAACAAGATATGCGGCCTATGAGTTCTGTCCTCAGCTTAAGAGGCTCAGCTTCATACGCCGCATATCAGATATTCAGATATTTATATTTATACTCTTAAATGCTTTCTTGAAGTCAGGAAACTTCCGATCAGGCCGATTCCGATTCCAAGTGCCAGTCCCATAGGAAGCAGTGTCTGGTAAATTTTCCATACCGGAATAAAGTCTACCACTCCTGTGAGGACATTGAAACGTGTCAGAATGTATTCTACTGTTGTGTTGTAAATGAAATATAAGGCGGTAAGCGGAATTGCCGCGCCGATCACTCCAAGTACCATACCTTCCAGCAGGAACGGTGCCCGTACAAAACCGTCTGTCGCACCGATGTACTTCATGATCCCGATCTCTTCCTTACGGACTGCAATACCAACAGAAACCGTGTTGCTGATCAGGAAGATAGAAATGACCAGAAGGATCGCAATGATGATCATAGATGCGTAAGATGCCAGCTTGTTAAAGTTTCCAAGTGTGTTGGCTGCTTTTTCTGACTGCTCTACATCACGCACATGATCCAGTCCCTGTATGTAGGCAACCAGTTCTGTCTGCTTCTCGATCTGATTGAGGTAGACCTGATAGTTGGACGAGTTTACCAGCGGGTTGTCATCCTTAAATCCATTTGCCGCATCAGAACCCTGGAAATACTGATCTTTAAATTTCTGCCATGCCTCGTCTGCGGATTCAAATTCAATTCTCTCCACTTCCGGACGCGCCTGGATCAGATTGCCTACTTCCTGCATCTGCTCCTCTGTGGTTCCTTCATCAAAGAATACGGTGACCGGAACTTCCTGTTCCACCTTATGTGCAATATTATTGACGTTTGTCACCATTGAATAAAAAACTCCTACCAGGAAGATGCAGGCTGCCATGGTCAGGATGGATGCCAGTGAAAACATCCAGTTTCTCTTTATGTTTATAATACCCTGTTTCAGAGTATACCAGATTGTACTAGGCCTCATGATATCCTCCTTCTTTTTCGTCACTGACGATCACACCATCATGCATCGTAAGTACTCGTTTCTTCATCGCATTTACGATTTCTTTGTTATGTGTTACCACCAGTACCGTCGTGCCTTTCTCGTTGATCTGCTCCAGAAGTTTCATGATCTCCTCAGAAGTCTTAGGGTCGAGGTTTCCTGTCGGCTCGTCTGCGAGAAGGATGTCCGGGCGGTTTACGAGTGCTCTCGCGAGGGCAACTCTCTGCTGCTCACCACCGGACAGCTCATCCGGAAAAGATTTGTATTTCTCGGCAAGTCCGACTTCCTGCAGTACTTCCGGCACACGCTTGCGGATCACCTTGGTCGATCTTCCAATAACGCGCTGTGCAAAAGCTACGTTCTCATATACGTTGCGGTCCTTGAGAAGTCTGAAATCCTGGAACACAACGCCCAGTTTACGACGATATTTCGCTACACGGCGGTGTTTCATCTTCTCGAGACGCTCACCACTTACGATCAGCTGACCGCTGGTGCAGTCCAGTTCTTTCATAAGAAGCTTGATCAGGGTAGACTTACCGGATCCACTGCTTCCTACAACAAACACGAACTCACCTTTATCAACATGCAGATTCACATGGTTAACGGCCGGAAGCCCTTTGCCATATGATTTGCTCACATCTATCAGATCAATCATCCGTTCCTCCTTCTTGCGCAAAAAATGCTGCCAGAATCTCCGGCAGCATTTCACGCATTTTGCTGCATAAATAGTTTAATGTTTTTGTAACATTGTTGTAACATATCTTTTGGCAGAATGCAAGTATTTTTGTTGAATTCATAAAATTTTCACGATTTTAGTACTCAAGTGTCTCCATATACTTCATGTATCTTACAACCATCAGTGCGATCTTAAATGTGATTGCATCCTCAAACACACGAAGATCAAGGCCTGTGCTCTTCTGGAGTTTGTCCAGGCGGTATACCAGAGTGTTTCTGTGGATGTAAAGCTGTCTGGATGTCTCGGAAACATTGAGGCTGTTCTCGAAGAACTTGTCAATGGTGACCAGAGTTTCCTCATCGAAGTCATCTGGTGATTTGTTCTCAAAGATTTCCTTGATGAACATCTTACACAGCGGAATTGGAAGCTGATAGATCAGACGGCCGATTCCAAGAGAGCTGTATGCGATGACATCCTTCTCTCCAAAGAAGATCTTACCTACATCAAGTGCCATTCTTGCTTCCTTATAGGAACGGGAAACTTCCTTCAGTTCATTTACGATCGTTCCATATGCGATATGTGTTTCTTCGTTCTGGTTCAGTCCGAGAGTATCAAGGATCGCATGAGACAGTTTGTCCAGGTCTGCATATCCCTCTCCCTCCTCAAGTTCCTTGACGATAATGATGCTCTTCTCATCAACAGCAGTAATAAAGTCCTTGCTCTTGCCGCCGAAGAAACTCTTCACGCTCTCCATGGAACTGTGATCCTTCTCCTGCTGAAGTTCCAGAATCATAACTGCACGGCGTACATCTGCATCGATGTGCAGTTTCTTGGCGCGGTTGTAAATATCTACGAGGAGCAGGTTATCAAGAAGAAGGTTCTTGATAAAGCTGTCCTTGTCAAATCTTTCCTTATATGCAACGATCAGATTCTGGATCTGGAACGCTGCCAGTTTACCGATCATATAGGTGTCCTCATCGTCTCCATGAGCGACCAGAATATATTCCAACTGATAGTCGTCACAGACCTTGAAATACTGGAATCCCTTGACGAGCTGACTGTCAGCCTGGGATTCTACAAATGCCTGGATGTCTCCCTGCTGTATTGAAAAATCTGAAAATGTCGTTGCGAGCACCTTTCCCTCGGTGTCAATAATGCAGAATTCTGTCCTGGAGATTTCCTTTAATCCTTCCAGTGTATTCTGAAGTACCTGATTTGATATCATCTGCCTACATCCCTTCTCGCTTATTGTGCGTTTTCTCTTGCTATCCCCATATCAACCTGAATATTTACTATATTTTAATACAAAATCACCAAAAATAAAAGAGGAAAACACAACTTTTTTACAACTTTTTGTTTATTTTTGCTATTTTTCGAGGAATCCTTCGCCATGGACCTCTCTCGCATCCCCAACGATCACGAACGCATTCGGGTCGATCTCATCGATCATTTCCTTGAGATGTACCAGTTCTTTCTTTCCGACTACGCAGAAAAGCATCAGTTTATCCTGTCCGGAATACATTCCCTTCGCAGAGATTCCGGTAATTCCGCGGTCAAGATCCTCCATTACCATGCGTGAAACTTCATCCGGCTTCTCTGTGATGATGTAGACAGATTTGGAGAATTTAAGACCTTCGATGATGCCGTCGGATACTTTTGTGACGAGATATACTGCAATGATCGCATAAAGTGCGCGCTCTACCCCAAATACATACATGCCGACCAATACAACTGCTCCGTCAACAAACTGCATGATCTGCGCGATCGAATAATGTCTCATAAAGTTCTGGATGATTGCTGCAAGAAGATCGGTCCCGCCTGTCGTTCCTCCCCCAAGGAACACAAGACCGATCCCTACACCCTGCAAAAGACCTCCATATAATGCCACGAGAAGAAAATCTCCGGACAGTTTCCATGCCGGAAGGACTGCCAGCCAGACAGTCAGAGAGAGATCTCCCAGAAGTGCTTTTTTTACAAAGGCAATTCCTTTTATTTTGGCTGCGAGAAGAAACACCGGAATGTTTAATACAAGGTTTGTTACCCAGAGAGGAATTCCATTTCCGTATAAACTCTTTGTTCCTGCTTTGACCAGGATTGAAATGCCTGAAAAGCCTCCCGTTACCAATCCTGCCGCATCAAAACAGGAAGTGATCGCAGTTGCCATCAGTGCGGTTCCAACGATGATCAGCAGATATTCCATATACCATGGTTTTTTGCCCGTAATTTTCATAAGTTCTCCTTTCTACTCTCCTATCGCTGTACTGTAATAAAGTATCCCTTAACCCAAAAGAACGGGATACAGCGATTTGGCTGTTTCCCGTTCTTAGTGTGCCCTACTTGGAAGGCTTGTTTGCAAATTTTATGAAATGATAGCTCTCAACAATCTGGAAATATTTGACGATCCTCGGATAAAGCGGCTCTGCTGCCTCCCCGAACTCGTCCTTGACCAGTGCTGCGATATCAGCAACGGTACGTTCTCCATCGATCAGAGGCCAGATAAATGTCCCCTGCTGATCCAGATGTACCTTGGTGAACTGCGGTTTGTTGAATACCTTCTGGGCAATCTTGTTGAACAACCCTGTATTCTCGACTTTGAGCACGATACGGTCCCTGCGGTCTGTAAACCACTGAAGTTCCTCTGCGCGCACCGGGATCAGATCCAGATAGTTGATATCCAAAACTTCTTTTTTGCTTTTTTTATTCTGTTTTTTCATCAGGCTTTTTTCTTTTTCCATAAGGAGAATTTAAGCAGTGTAAGGATCATGATAACCATGAGGATAACACCACCGATGTTACCAAAGTTAGCAACACCAGAGATATCCAGGCTGACACCTGCAACTGCAAGGATCGCAAGTGCGATACCAACAAGACCCTCACCGGCGATCATACCAGCACAGTACAGAGTACCGTCTGTAACCTGATCGTTCTTTGTCTTCTCATCAACATTCTTTCTGCCATCCATCAGCATACGAACAACACCACCGATCATGATGGTTGCGTTCAAGTAGATTGGAAGGTAGAGACCGATTGCGAATGGCATTACCGGGATTCTCAGGATTTCCATACCGATTGCAAGGAATACTCCGATGAATACGAGTGTCCAAGGAAGGTTTCCTCCCATGATACCCTCAACGATCATCTTCATAAGTCCTGCCTGAGGAGCCGGAACTTCTGCTCCGCCGTATCCCCATGCTGCATCCAGAAGGTAAAGAACACCACCGATTGCAAGACCGGAAGCAACAACACCGATCAGCTCACCGATCTGCTGTGTCTTAGGAGTTGCACCAAGAAGGTATCCTGTCTTAAGGTCCTGAGAAGTATCACCAGCGATAGCTGCGATGATACAGATAACAGAACCGATAGCGATAGCTGCTTTCATACCATCGATTCCAGTCTGTCCGCTTCCTTTGATCACCATTGTGGAAATCAGAAGTGTAGCGATCGCCATACCGGAAACCGGGTTGTTGGAGCTACCGATCATACCTACCATACGGGAAGATACAGTTGCAAAGAAGAATCCGAAGATTACGATAAGGAGTGCACCAAGCGGGTTAACCGGGATAGCCGGTACAGCCCAGATGATAGCTACCATTGCAAGGATTCCGATCAGGATAAAGTTCATCGGAAGATCCTGGTCAGTTCTTGCTGTTCCCTTAACAGATCCGCCCTTCATGCTCTTCATGGAATCACGGAATGTGCTGATGATCAGCGGCAGGGATTTGATCAGGGAAATGATACCACCAGTAGCGATAGCACCAGCTCCGATGTATTTAACGTATGTGCTCCAGATTGCAGCTGCTCCGCCGTTTGCATACAGGTCAGCGATTGTAGTTCCCTGTGCTGCCGGATACAGCCATGTGTCTGGTCCGAACAGACAGATCATCGGGATGATGACCATCCATCCTACAAGTGAACCTACGAACATGAAGGATGCGATACGCGGTCCTACGATATAACCAACACCAAGAAGTGCCGGATATACTTCCATACCGATCTCACCCTTGAGGGATGTAAATGCTGCAGAAACGTCTGCCGGGATCACCTTCAGACCGTCTACTACAAATTTGAATACTGCTGCAAGTCCCATTCCTGAGAATACAGTAGATGCATTAGCTCCACCCTCTTCACCGGCAAGAAGTACGTCTGCGCAGGCAGTTCCTTCCGGATAGAGAAGTGTTGCGTGCTCTTTTACGATAAGAGCGTTACGAAGCGGTACCATGAAAAGTACACCAAGGATACCACCGCAAAGTGCGATCAGAGTGATCTCAACCAGGCTCGGTTTGTCACAGAGACCTTCTTCTGCCCATAAAAAAAGAGCAGGCATTGTGAAGATAGCACCTGCTGCAAGTGATTCACCGGCGGAACCGATGGTCTGTACCAGGTTACTCTCCAGAATGGAGTTTTTCTTCATGATGACACGGATAACACCCATAGAAATAACTGCTGCCGGAATAGATGCAGAAACAGTCATACCGACACGAAGTCCGAGGTATGCGTTAGCAGCACCAAATACGATAGCAAGGATGACACCCATGATCACTGATGTTACCGTCATCTCTGCTGTGACTTTCTCAGCAGGAATATACGGCTTGAACTCTTTGTTCTCGTTCATTGATTTCCTCTCCCTTGTTTTTATTGGTATATGAACCTCAGACTATTATAACCGACTTTGGTTGTATTAGCAAGGGCGATTTTATGAAATTTTTATATTTTCGTTCGTTTTATTTGACTCTTTTTGGAAATTTTGCGCATTTCTGTCTATTATCCATCAGTTTCCAGCTGTTTTGTCAGATACCTTCCGACAATCTTCGAGAAATTTTTGATATTACGGATATAGGCAAAATCCTTGCCGAAGATCTTTTTTTCCGTGGCAAGGTCCTTCTCCTCTCCTGCAAAAACACCCAGGACGCTGACATCCAGATTCCTCAGACGGCGGATCTCCGTTGCGGTATCCGCGATCGCTTCTTTTCCCTGATATGGTTTCGGATTTCTCGCATTCGGACGGTTCACCAGCACATCGTAAGGCTTGCCGTCGCTCAAAACGATCAGGATCTTTTTTTCCTCTTCTCTTGCGAGAAGTCCGTATCCGGCGGTCTTGATCGCCAGTCCGTCCCTGTTGTTGGAAGATGTTACATAATTAAAAATATTCTCATTCGCTGACCGCGGGTCATCGTATTCCCGGAACCGGTGAAGGATCGTATAATCCCAGAATGTGCAGAAACTCATCACTCTGTGAGGGATTTCGACATTGCTTAAGGCTTCGCTGATGATATATGCCTGAAGCGCCACCTCTCCCTGCCGGCTCATCTGCGAACCGCTCGCATCGATCAGTACATCCACCACGAAATCTGACGCATCCGCCTTGAGCTCTCTTTCAAAAAGTTTCGCATCCTGGCTTCGTCCGACCCGCCACAGCCTCGATGGTACGATCTGTCCGCGGTCAGAAAGGACTGTCTGTGTCTCACTTCTGAGGACAAGAGATTTGCGGAGTGTATCTGTCAGCACAGAAATATTCCGCTTCACGATACGGTGCTTGTCATGGTACAGCCAGATATTCTTGTTCCGCAGGCGCTTCGCGTATTCATACTGGTAATTTCGTTTTACCGGATTCTTAAGGACTCCCTCTGTGAAATAAAGGCTGCAGTCGCTGTGAACGCCCCGGCACATCAGATAGTTGATCTTTTTTTCCTCTGCTTCGCTTAAATAGGTTCTGCCGTAGTTCAGTTCTACATAGGTGTAGGCTTTTTCCAGCATTTCGGGAGTGACTACTGTGATGTTTTTCTTTTTCTGGCGTTTCTGCTCCATCTCTTCTGTCACGGAGCGGTCCTCCATGCCTGCCATGTTGGTCGTCAGTTTCTCGACATAACTCTCAAGTGCTTCCTCATACATCTCCTCAGAGAGAAAATCTTCCCAGGAAAATTCTGTAAGTTCTTCCAGTGTGACCGCCATTACACGTTCCAGACTGCCTCGCCGCTGTTCAAATGCCGGGTCGATCATGGAATTATACAGTTCATCGATGCAGCGGATCAGTTCCATCGTATCCTCTGCCTCGCCGGAACAGATCACCAGATCCATAAACGGCTGAAGTTTCTGTTCGACTCTGTATACGCCTCCGTCCAGTCTCCTGCGGAGCACCGCGACCTTCAGTCTTCCCAGAAAGTCTGCCTGTGACGGCATCTTCTCGAACTCCTGATCCAGAATATCCTCAAAAGCCTCTCTCTGCATGTTCCGGATGCCCGGGCGTTCCTCACAGATCTTTTCTCCGATTGCCTCCTCGATGCAGAGCTGTGCAACAGCAGTCAGTTCGCCTTCGTCAGCCTGCAGAAATACTTTTTTGACGAGATAAAGCCCCAGAAGATCTTTATCATAAAATCTTGCCAGGGCTCCCTGTTTGATTCCGTCATAAAGGGCGATCGCCTTCGAGCGGAGAAAAAGTGAAACATCCGGTTTCATATCCAGTTTATAATCACCGCTGACTGTCCACAGAAGATTTCGGATCCGGTTCTCGAGTTCCAGACGGCTGTCCTCTATTTCCAGTGTTTCTTCTTTATTCATAGACATCCTCTCTGATCCATTCTGCCGGAATCCTCGTATGT
>JAERMT010000424.1_pt2 | contig 20176 bp, 17 predicted proteins | sample 9267081 | NCBI WGS metagenome assembly JAERMT01 (sample SAMN17071939, study PRJNA684904) | human gut metagenome | isolation source: diarrhea sample from child under the age of five | host: Homo sapiens | place: South Africa: Mafikeng, Mafikeng Provincial Hospital | collected 2019-09
ACTTTGGGATGCGTGGCGGCTTGGGTTGGGGCGATGCTTTGGGATGAGCTTTCTTACTTAGCTGAAGAGGGGTTTTATGGCTGATAGGTAGTCTTTGGCTACTTCGGCCTTATCTGCTTGGAAGTTGTGCCAGGCCCACCATTGGACCATTCCTACGAAGCTTGAGGCTATGTGGTGTAGTAGGAAGCTTCGGTCCATGGTGGCGGCGGGGCCGTTTGGGTCGGTGGGGACGGTTTCGGCTGCTCGTGACATGATGGTCTTGCGTAAGCAGTCGGCGAAGACGCGTGAGCCGGCACCGGCTACGAGGGCTCGAACGCCCTGGCGGCGCTCCCAGAGATTGTTGAGGATATGCTCGACCTGAACGAGTGGGTCATCGAGGGGCGTACCGTCATCGTCGAGGGCGTGGGTGCAGATGTCGCTCACGAGCTCAGCGAGCAGATCATCTTTGCTTTTGAAGAGGCCGTAGAACGTGGCCCGACCCACATGGGCGCGAGCGATGGTGTCGCCGACGGTGATCTTGCCGTAATCTTCCTCGCACAGGAGCTCGGAGAACGCCGCAACGATGGCGGCGCGGCTTTTTTCCTTGCGGGCGTCCATGGCTATGCATCCACGTGTACGAGCAGGCAACGGAGCGTGCCGGAGCAGCCCTCGTAGGGGCGCTTGCCGGCGCCGTAGCCGACGGCCTCGATGCGGTAGCGGGCCGGCAGGTGCTCGGACGTGCGCAGTGCGGCGACGATGGCGGCGCCCGTGGGCGTCACAAGCTCGCCGGCGACTGGTGCGGGCGTGAGGGCGATATTGCCCGCCTGGCACAGGTTGACGACAGCGGGGACGGGAATGGGCATGAGACCGTGGGCACAACGGATGGTACCGTGACCCTCGGAGAGCGACTCGACCACGATGTCCTCAATACCCAGGTCATCGAGGCAGATGGCGACGGAGCAGACGTCGACGATGGAGTCGACGGCGCCCACCTCGTGGAACATGACGGTCTCGGGCGTTTTGCCGTGGGCCTTGGCCTCGGCGGCGGCGAGCGCGGTAAAGATGGCGAGCGCGCGACGCTTGGCGCCATCGCTTAGCTGCGAGCCATCGATGATGGCGGTAACGTCCGCCAAAGAACGGTGGTGATGGTGGTGGGCGTGATGATGGTCCTCGTGGCCATGGTCGTTGCCGTGGGCCTCATGATCATGCTCGTGGCAGTGCACGTGTTCGTGCTCGCCATGATCATGATGGTGGTGCTCATGCTCGTGCGTGTGCTCGGCAGCTGCTTCGTTGCCGTAGAGCCAGGCCATATCGTGGTCGTGGTTCTTGAGTTCCTCTGCCAGCTGGACGTCGAAATCGCAGGCGTCGATGCCATGCTTGTTTACGCGTGTGACGGCGATCGTAAAGCCGTCGACCGGCAGCGTGGCGAGCTGCTCGCGCAGGTGCTCCTCGCTGGCGCCCAGGTCGAGCAGAGCCGCGACGGTCATATCGCCGCTGATGCCCGAAGTGCCGTCGATGATAAGCGTGTGCTGATGATTGGACATGGAATGCTCCTTAACGGGCGCAGGGCGTGCCGGCGCTCAGATGATTGATAAGACTTGCCTGGTAGGCGGCACCAAAGCCGTTGTCGATATTGACGACCGAAACGCCGCTAGCGCAGGAATTGAGCATGGCGAGCAGCGCGGCCACGCCACCAAAACTCGCGCCGTAGCCCACGCTGGTGGGAACGGCGATGACCGGACAGCTCACCAGGCCGCCGATAACGCTCGCCAACGCGCCCTCCATGCCGGCGACGGCAATGATCACCTGCGCCTGAGCAAGTTCCTCGGCATGTGCGAGCAGACGGTGCAGGCCGGCGACACCCACGTCGTAGAGGCGGTCGACCTCGTTGCCATAGAACTCGGCCGTCAATGCGGCTTCCTCGGCGACGGGCAGGTCGCTCGTACCGGCGCAGGCGACGACGATGCGTCCGTTGCCGGTAGGGGAGGGCTTGCCGCCCACGAGGGCGAGCTGTGCGTCCGGGACATATCCCAGGTCGATGCCGTTGCCGAGAAGCTCAGCGGTGCGCGCGGCTTTTTCGGCATCCAGGCGCGTGACCAGGATGCGCTCCTGGCCGGCATCGCGCAGTGCTTCGATAATGGCGGCAATCTGATCGGCGGTTTTACCGGCCCCGTAGACAACCTCGCCGGCTCCCTGGCGCACCCCGCGCGAAAGATCGAGCTGCGCAAAGCCCAAATCGGCGGTCGGAGCCGTCTGGATGCGCGTGAGGGCGTCGGCAGGGGTGACTGCTCCGCCGGCAACATCGCTCAGCAATTGCTCAAGATCTCGCTTATCCATATATGTTCCCTTCGACGGCGCAAAGTCTAGCACTCAAAGGGTATGTTTCCGAACACTAAGACAAAATTGTTCGGAAACTATAGGACAGACTGATTCAATTGTTAGACGGATCGGCTAGTCGCGCAGGATGATGTCCATGGCGAGCATCAGGTTGCGCTCGTCGATGGCAAACGGGGCGGCCTCGCGCGTCTTGGGCTTGGCGCAAAACGCGATGCCCGTGCCCGCGGCCTGAATCATGGGGATGTCGTTGGCGCCGTCGCCGATTGCGACGGTGTGGGCCATATCGACGCCGCACTCAACTGCCCAATCTAGCAGCTGGATGAGCTTGGACTCCTTGGTCACAATGTCTGCTGCCAACTTGCCGGTGAGCTTGCCGTCCACGACTTCCAGGCGGTTGGCCAGGCAAAAATCGATGCCCGCGGCGGCCACGATCTTGTCGGCGACCTCGTGAAAGCCGCCGCTTACCACGCCGACCTTCCAGCCCTTGCTGTGCGCCGAGCGCACAAGCTCCAGCGCGCCGGGGGTAAACGTCACGCGCTCAAAGGTGCGCTCGAACACGCTCTTGTCCAAGCCGGCAAGCAGCCCCACGCGTTCCTCGAGCGCCTGCTTAAAGTCGAGCTCGCCGCGCATGGCGCGCTCGGTGATCTGCGCTACCTGCTCGCCCACGCCGGCCTCCTCGCCCAACAGGTCGATGACCTCCTGGTTGATGAGCGTGGAGTCGATATCCATAACGATGAGGCGTGCAGTCATGGCGGGCCTTTCCGAGCGCAGTTGTATTGGGGCACATTGTCGCACGCGCCGCGCCTTGGCGACGGCCACGGCGCGTCAATTGTTTCGTCTCCGTCAAGTCTTTGGGCAGGAGCCACTTTTCCGCGGCACATCGACACAGGTGCGATAAGATAGAACGCCATGTCTGGCTGCGCGGTTTACGCAGGCCGGGCAAATCTGTACGACGCCGCCCGGAACGACACGGGGCGGCACAGATCCATAAAGGAGGATCACTGGTATGAGCCAGACCCGTCCCATCGACGAGCATTCCATGCACACCCGTACCTGCGGCGAGCTTCGCCGCGAGAACGTGGGCGAAGAGGTCACCCTCACCGGTTGGGTGAGCCGTCGCCGCGACCACGGCGGCCTTATTTTCTGCGACCTTCGCGACCGCGAGGGCATCACGCAGCTCACCTTCGACCCCGAGCACTCCGACGGCGATGCCTTTAAGATCGCCGAGACTATGCGTCCCGAGTGGCCCATCAAAATCCACGGCGTCGTGCGCGCCCGTGGCGAGGAGACCACCAACACCAAGCTCGCGACCGGCGAGATCGAGGTCCTGACCGACCACGCCGAGGTGCTTAACACGTCCGTCACCCCGCCGTTCCAGATCGAGGACGGCATTGAGACCAGCGAGGACACCCGTCTGCGCTATCGTTATCTGGACCTCCGTCGTCCCGAGATGATGGCCAACCTCAAGCTGCGCTCCGACTTTACCTTTGCCATTCGCGAGGCGCTGCACAACCGTGAGTTCATGGAGGTCGAGACGCCCTCCCTGTTCAAGTCCACGCCCGAGGGCGCCCGCGACTTCATCGTCCCCAGCCGCATCCAGCCGGGCAACTTCTACGCCCTGCCGCAGTCCCCGCAGCTCCTGAAGCAGCTGCTTATGGTCGGTGGCGTCGAGCGCTACTACCAGGTTGCCAAATGCTTCCGCGACGAGGACTTGCGTGCCGACCGTCAGCCCGAGTTCACCCAGGTCGATATCGAGATGTCCTTCGTGGACCAGAACGACGTTATGAGCGCGCTCGAAGAGGTCCTGGCCGACGCCTTCGGCCGCATGGGTGTCGAGATGCCCACGCCGCTGCGTCGCATGGACTACTGGGAGGCCATGGACACCTATGGCTCCGACAAGCCCGATACCCGCTACGGCATGCACCTGGTCGATCTGACCGACATCTTCGCCAACTCCAAGTTCAAGGTCTTTGCGACTGCCGCAAACGAGGAGGGCTCTGTCGTCAAGGCTATCAACGCCAAGGGCGCCGGTGCCTGGGCACGTGCCAAGATCGATAAGCTCGCCGGCGTGGCCTCCACGTTTGGCGCCAAGGGCCTGGCCTGGATCGCCTTCCGCGAGGACGGCTCCATCAATAGCCCCATCGTCAAGTTCTTCTCGGACGAGGAGATGGCCGCTCTGCGCGAGCGCATGGACGTCGAGCCCGGCGACCTTGTGATGTTCGCCGCCGGCCCGCGCCTGCTCTCCGACGAGATCCTGGGCGGCATGCGTTCCCACATGGCCAACGCGCTCGAGATCAAGCGCGAGGGCCACGACTTCCTGTGGGTCGTCAACTTCCCGCTGTTCCACTGGGATGAGGACCGCAAGGCCTACGCTGCCGAGCACCAGCCCTTCACCCTGCCGACCGAGACCGACATCGCCAAGATCGAGGCCGACCCGCTGGCAGCCGGTTCGTGCACCTACGACTTTGTCATGGACGGCTTTGAGGCCGGCGGCGGCGGTATGCGTATCCACAACGCCGAGATGCAGATGTCCATGCTCAAGCTCCTGGGCTTTACTGAGGAGCGTGCCGAGTCTCAGTTTGGCTTCCTCATGGAGGCGCTCAAGTTTGGTGCGCCCCCGATGGGCGGTTTTGCTCTGGGCCTGGACCGCGTGTGCATGCTGCTCACCGGTTCCGACTCCATCCGCGACGTCATGGCGTTCCCCAAGACGGCCAGCGGCTCCGACCTCATGTCGGGCGCCCCGAGTGCCGTTAGCGGCGCCCAGCTCAAGGACGTTAGCCTGCGCCTGATGTAGGCGAGCGGCTACATATTGCCCGTAACGAGGGAAGGACGCGCGCCTTCCCTCGTTTTTTATGCGCCGAGGTTGTGGGGGCATGGGATGACCGGGCGTCGCGGAAAGTGCGTCCCGGAATCTGCGTCCAGAACGGGTCGCGCTTTCCCAAAGGGGGTCCTCTGGGAAAGCGCGACCCAGAATTCGGCAAAAAATGGGACACAGTTTCCGGTTGAGCGGTCTAACGGAAACTGTGCCCCAGAATGAGCACTCAAAACGGGGCAGGCTTTCCGCAACAACTGTCTGGCGGAAAGCCTGTCCCAGTTTCTTATAGCGAGTCTCTCTGGATTAGCTGCATGTGCATCACGGAGGTGGTGGGCTCGGCGCCCTTGATCATGTCGAGCGCAATGTTGGCGGCCATGTGGCCTTCTTCGCGCAGGGGCTGGCGGACGGTCGTGAGCGCGGGGACGCAGCGCGCCGCAATCTCGTGATCGTCGAAGCCGACGACGGAAACGTCCGCCGGAACAGATAGGCCTGCCTCGTTGAGTGCGGTGATGACGCCAGCCGCGATACGGTCCGATCCGCAGAGCACGCCATCGAAAGCAATCTCGCGCGCGAGGATCTGGTGCATGGCCTGATAGCCGTCTCCGCTGTTCCAGCCGGTATAGATAACGTTTGCGCCTGGGAGGTCTTCGCCCAGGACGGTGCGGTAGCCGCGCAGGCGGTCGACAACAGCGGGGTTGTCTTGCGGTCCCAACACGGCGACGATATCTTTGCGCCCGCGCTCTTTCATAGCGAGCGCTGCAAAGCGTCCGCCCTCTTCGTCGTCAGAGTAGACTGTCGAGAACACGTCGCGATAGGGGTGGCCCTCGAGCTGGCCGCACAACACGGTGGGTACGCCCAGCTCGCGCAGCACCTCGAGCAGCTCGCTGCCCTTGTAGGGGGAGACGTCGATCACGGCGTCGAACGAGCGGCGCTCAAAGTGCTCGCGTGCGCGGTTGCGCTCATGCGTAGAAGACGCCTGCAAGATAACGGGCAGATAGGACGACTCCGACAGTTCCTCGGTAATGCCGCTCAAAAACTCGCTATAGGTGGGGTCGCTGAAGAGTTCACTCAGGGGCTCGGTCACGAGCACGGCGATGATTTCCGTGCGCCCGACAGCGAGCGCTCGGCCACGAGCGTTGGGGACAAAATTGACTTTCTTGGCCGCCGCACGGACGCGCTTTTTGGTTTCCTCGCTAATGCGGGGCGAATCGTTGAGGGCGCGCGATGCCGTGGAGCGCGACACGCCGGCAGCTGCGGCAACCTCGGCAAGCGTAGGTGCGGTGCGAACTGGTTGGGTCATGGCGTCTCCTGGAAAATGCGGTCGATGTTGTCACTGATACGGGCTGGTGCGGATACAGCTTACTATAGTGCACCTGAACAGCGTTCATGATATCCGGTGACAGGTGTCGTTTTGCAACCAAGCCGCAATCGAATACGTCTCGTGTGGGTGAGATATCAGCGGGCGTGGCGGTTGCCTACGAGCTTAAGAATGATGTTTTGCGCTGAGTTTCGATACTCAGGGTGACATAAGTGAGGCGGTTGTACAACCGGTTGCACCGTTAATCCGGCAGAATCGACCGTTCAGCGGACAACCGGTTGCACAGGGTTTTGCATCGCCCGTAAGATAAGGACAACCGGTTGCACAAGAATCACTACGATGACGAAGGAGCATCACCATGGACGCCATTAACGATTGGGAAAACCAAGCGCTCACCCACAGGAACCGCCTGGCACCCCATGCGTACTTTATGGGTTACGAGACCGCCGATCTCGCCGCTACGTACAGCCGCGAGCTGTCGCGCGGGTTTGTCCAGCTGTCCGGCTCGTGGCAGTTCCGCCTCTTTGAGGGGCCTGCTGCCGTTTCCAACGAGGAGCTCTCTACGTACGAGCCCGAGTGGGATCACGTGGAGGTTCCGCACCTGTGGCAGGTGGATGGCTATGGCAACCTTGCCTACACCGACGAGGGTTTCCCGTTCCCGGTGGATCAGCCGTTCGTTCCCTCCGACGACCCCACGGGCGTCTACCAGCGCATCGTCAACCTTCCCGCCGTGCCTGCCGGCGCTCGCGAGATCATTCGCTTTGACGGCATCGAGAGCTATGGTGAGCTGTACGTCAACGGTCAGTTTATCGGCATGACCAAGGGCTCGCGCCTGTCTGCCGAGTTCGACGTGACCGACGCGCTCGTCGAGGGCGACAACCTGTTTGCGGTCAAGGTCCTGCAGTACAGCGATGGCAGCTATATCGAGGATCAGGACATGTGGTGGGCCTCGGGCATCTTCCGCGATGTGTACCTTATGCAGCGTCCCGCCGCGCACCTGGTCGACTTTAGGTTCCGCACGCACCGCGAGGGCGATGCCGCTCTGATCACGCTCGATACGGTGGCCGAGGGCGCTTCCCGCGTCGTGTTTACGCTCAGCGATGGCGAGAACGTGGTCGCTACGGGCGAGTGCGTCGATGGCCATGCCGAGTGCAGCGTTGCCGATGCCCACTTCTGGAACCCCGAGGACCCCTTCCTCTATGACCTTACGTTTGAGGTCTACGACGGCGACGAGGTCAGCGAGTACGTTCCGCATCACCAGGGACTTGCCGAGGTGACGGTCGAGGGCAATCATATCTACCTCAACGGCACTTACTTTAAGATGCATGGCGTCAACCGCCACGATCACGACGATCACAAGGGTCGCGCCGTGGGCCTCGATCGCATGCGCCGCGACCTGGAGCTCATGAAGCGGCACAACATCAACGCGGTGCGCACCTCTCACTATGCCAATGACCCGCGCTTCTACGAGCTGTGTGATGAGTATGGCATCATGCTGGTCGCCGAGACCGATATGGAGAGCCACGGCTTCGAGAATATCGGCAACATCGCCCTGGTCACCGACGATCCGGCATGGGAGCCGGCCTACGTCGACCGCATTGAGCGCCTGGTGATGCAGGAGCGCAACCACGCCTGCATCATTATGTGGTCGATGGGCAACGAGAGCGGCTATGGCTGCAACATCCGCGCGATGTACGCCAAGGCTCACGAGCTCGATGATCGTCCGGTCCATTACGAGGAGGACCGCAACGCCGATACCGTCGACGTCATTTCCACGATGTACTCCCGTGTGTCGCAGATGAACGACTTTGGCGAGCATCCGTTCCCCAAGCCGCGCATCAACTGCGAGTACGGCCACTCCATGGGCAATGGCCCCGGAGGCCTGTCCGAGTACCAGGAGGTCTTTGATCGTTGGGATTGCATCCAGGGCCAGTTCATTTGGGAATGGTGCGACCACGGTTTGGCTGCTGTGACCGAGGACGGCGTTGCCTACGACATGTATGGCGGCGACAACGGCGACTACCCCAACAACAGCAACTTCTGCATCGATGGCATGGTGTTCCCCTGGCAGCAGCCGAGCCCGGGCCTTACCGAGTACGGCCAGGTCATCTGCCCGGTCCGCATGGCTTATGACGCCGAGGCAGGCGAGCTGACCGTCACCAACAAGCGTTGGTTCACCACCCTCGAGGATGTCTGCCTGTCGGCCGAGACCCTGGTGGACGGCGACGTGGTCTGCCGCAAGACGCTCATGCCCGGCGCGGTTGCCCCCGGCGAGTCCGTCCAGCTGCCGCTGGTGATTCGCGAGGCCGCAGTGGGCGAGACCCTGCTGACCGTGCGCGCCTACACCATGGCCGCTCACGTTTGGTGCGAGCCGATGTTCCAACTGGGCGCAAGCCAGTTTGCCATCGCAAACCATCCGGCACCGGCCATCGCGGCTCCCACTCGTCCTGAGCTTACGGTCGAGGAGACCGAGCAAGAGATCCGCATTCACTCCCTCAACGGTGAGCTGACCTTCAGCAAAGTCAACGGTACCGTGAGTGAGTGGAAGGCATCCGGCCGTGACGTCATGGTCTCCGGTCCCCAGGTTGGTTTTTGGCATCCGCTCGTCGATAACCATGCCCAGGAGTATGACTCACTGTGGAAGGACAACTTCATCGATGTGATGCAGACGTCTACCCGCAAGGTTTCTTGGAAGCAGGATGGCAATGCGGTCGTCGTTACCGTGAGCCAGCGTATCGCTCCTCCCGTCCGCGCGTTCGGCATGCGCGTCGAGCTCGTCTACACCGTGCTTCCGAGCGGTCGCGTCGACCTCAAGGTTTCCGGCGAGCCCTACGGCGATTACTCGGATATCATCCCGCGCATCGGCATCTCCTTCGAGGTCCCCGGTTGCGATCGTGCCGTCGAGTGGTATGGCCACGGCCCGGGCGAGAACTATCCGGACTCGCTGCGCGCCAACCCGGTCGGTCATTACCGCACTACGGTCGACGACATGTTCACGCCCTACGTTATGCCTCAGGATTGCGCTAACCGCGAGGGCACCCGTTGGGTCGCCCTGCGCTCTAGCCACGGTGACGGTCTGGTCGTGACGCGTCCGAGCGACGCCGCTTCCAACCCGTTCTCGTTCTCGGCATGGCCCTATAGCTGCGAGGCCATCGATAACGCCAAGCACGTCTACGACCTTGTCAAGGGCGACACGGTTACGGTCAATATCAACGACCAGCTGCTCGGCCTTGGTTCGAACTCTTGGGGTTCCGAGGTGCTCGATTCCTATCGCACCCGTTTTGAGAGCTTCAGCTTCGAGGTGTCCCTGCGACCGCTGACGTCTGCCGATCTGGCTCAGGCGCTGGCACCCATTAAGGAGGCATAAGTCATGCATGTCTTTAACTCGCGCGCCGATTTCGACGCTCAGATGAAGTCCGTCAAGAAGTGGATGCGCACCGGCCAGGCACTCGATGGTGTTGCCGACCTGCAGCACGACGTGGCTTATTCCATCGGCGACTCGTTGGTGTACTGGTGGGTCTATGCCCGCGAGGCCGCAACCGCCGATCTGGTCGGTCACCGTCGCTACCATGCCGTGCTCGCCCCGCTCGACGGCGATCTGACCGTCGAGGTGGCTCCCAAGGCGGATTTCACCTGCACCCGCGCTTACAGCGATATCGATGATCGCGAGCGCTTTGAGGGTGCGGGGGAGACCGTGACGATTCCCGCCGGCGGCGTTGCCGTCGTCGAAATTGACGAGGCCTACCGTGTCGTGGCCGATGCCGCGGATCCTCGCGTCGTCGTACTGCACGTGACGGTTGAAGGTTACTCCTTCCCCAACAAGTAGTATTCGTCCGTTTGGACGTTTGCTTTGCGCCGTTAAGGGGGATGGCTTTGTTGACTCCCTTTTCCCCATTCCCCTTAGCAGGTGCGCCGTCCACGATTGCGCTTGCAGTCCGGACGGTTTTAGATGAGATATAACGGATGATTGGGAGGGCTTATGAGCTCTGAAAAACGAGGAACGATTGGTTCGTTCGCTCTGCTGGGCATGACGGTCGCCGCCGTGTTCGGTATCAAGAACATCATCAACAACAACGCGGCCATCGGCTTGGCAGCTGCGCCGTCGTTCTTCTTCGCCACGCTTTTGTACTTTGTCCCCTATACCCTGGTTACCGCCGAGTTCGTCGGCCTTAACAAGGACTCCGAGTCGGGCGTGTACGCCTGGGTCAAGACCTCGATGGGCGGCCGCTGGGCATTCCTGACGGCGTTTAGCTACTGGTTCGTTAACCTGTTCTACTTTGCGTCCGTCCTGCCTAACGTCATCATTTACGCGAGCTACGTGTTCTTTGGTGCCAATGCCGAGCTCTCGCAGCTGTGGATCACCATTATCGAGATCGTCGTCTTTGCTATCGCCACGTGGGTTTCGACCAAGGGCGCTAAGTGGATCGGCTCCATTTCCTCCTTCGGCTCGACCGCGGCTCTCGGCCTGACTGCCGTGTTCATCTTGCTGTCCCTGGCTGCTGCCTTTGGCGGCGTCGAGTTCGCTACGGCTCCTACCCCCGCTAACATGGCTCCCGACACGACCAACTTCGCAACTATGTGGGGCTTCTTCGGTACGCTTGCCTGGATCATCCAGGGCGTTGGCGGCGCTGAGTCTGTCGGCGTGTTCCTTAACGACCTTAAGGGTGGCGTCAAGGCCTTCGTGCGCACCGTCGTTATCGCCGGCCTGACCATCGGCCTTCTGTATGCAGGCGCTTCGCTGCTGGTCAACCTGTTCATTCCCGAGGGCGGCGTTGCCATCTCCACCGGTATCTTCGACGTATTCGGCGCTGTCTTTGCCCACTTTGGCATTCCCATGGAAGTGTCCACGCGCGTCATTGGCCTGATCCTTCTCGCTGCCACGTTGGGCTCCCTCATGATGTGGACCTCTGCTCCCATCAAGGTCTTCTTCACCGAGATCCCCAAGGGCGTCTTTGGTAGCAAGATCGTCGAGCTCAACGAGCACGGCATTCCTGCCCGCGCTGCCTGGCTGCAGTTTGCCATCGTCGTCCCCATCCTGATCATCCCGGCCCTGGGCTCCGGCAACCTAGACGACCTGCTCATGATCGTCACCAACATGACGGCTGCCACCGCTCTGCTCCCGCCGCTGCTGATCCTGCTTGCCTACTTTATGCTGCGCAAGAACTTCGACGCTGCTCCCCGTGGCTTCCGCATGGGTTCGCGTACCTTTGGCCTGGCCATTGCTGCATTCCTGCTGGTGGTCTTCTGCTTCGTGCTTATCTGCGGCACCATCCCGCTCGATCAGCCTCTGTGGCTGACACTGGTCTACAACGTTGGCGGTGTAGTTATCTTCCTGGGCCTTGCCGTGATGTGGTACAACCGCTACATCAACCGCCTGCGCGAGACCGATCCCGAGGCTGCCGAGAGCGAGCTTCGCCCCTCCGTCCTCGACATGATGGAGTAGCGGCTAGGATTAATCTGCGGCTGTGGAATAAATCGATTCCCTTTCCTAAGGAGGGGCCTTACGAGGCCCCTCCTTTTGTGTTTTGGGACATGGTTTTGGATCCCGTGGTCAAAAAATGCCAAATATGAGTACTGTTGCAAAAGAGGTGTCATATTTTTCGGCCCGTTCTGAGCGAAAATGGGCTCAAAATCAATTTATCTAACCCCCTTTAAAGGGCGTTTGACGGCTTTCAACCTCTTCGAATCGCTCAAAGTAGGCACTTTGCTCTCGATTTTGCTGCTACTAAATTGGTGACAGTACTCATATTTGCCACTTTTTGCCCACGAGGTGTTCAGAGGAGCTCTCGACAAGCATCTAACGCTACAATAACTACCACGTGGCTGGGTTTGCCGGCCGAATGCGCGATGCCGCGGGAGGGGACATGGTCGAGTTTACAAAGACGATTAAAGATCCGTTGGGACTGCATGCCCGCCCGGTTGCGCTGCTTTACGACATCATTGCCAAGCATCGTAGCAACGTATCGGTCAGTATCGGCGATCGCCATACCGACGGCCGCGATGTAATGGGGCTCATGGCTCTCTACGGCGAGTGCGGCGAGGACATCATCTTCCGCGTTTCGGGCGTAGACGAGGCTTCCTGCGTCACGTCGATCAGAAACCTCTCGCTCTAAGCATGACAGGGCGCGGCAAAGGACAGCTCTTTGCCGCGCCTTTTTGTTTCGTATAGGAAACTTTTTCGAAATCTAAATGGGGACCCTTTCCAAAAAGTTAACCACGTGCTAGTTTACTAAAGCGAACATAGATGTGGTTAACTTTTACCGCGTCGATGTTGAGGACGAACTGACGTTAGGAGCCACTCATGTCTTGCGGACCGCAGATGCCGGCAATGCCGCTTTCGATGGTAAAAGCGGGCGAAACCGTGCGCGTGTCTCGTGTAAAGGGCAATGAGGATATGAAGCACCACCTCAAGGACCTCGGCTTTGTCGAGGGCAGCGAAATTCACGTGGTGAGCTCGAGTGGCGCCAATATCATCGTCACGGTGCTGGGCGCACGCTTTGGTATCGATTCCAAGGTTGCCATGCACATCATGACCGTCAGTTAGTCCGCAGCATTTAAAAAACCGAAAGGGGGACAAGTAAATGAAGACGTTGGGTGACGTTAAGGTGGGCGAGAGCTCCACCATCGTCAAGCTTCACGGTGAGGGTGCGCTTCGCCGCCACCTTATGGACCTGGGGCTCATCAAGGGCACTTCGTTCAAGGTCGTAAAGGTTGCACCGCTCGGAGATCCGGTCGAGATCAACGTGCGTGGCTACGAGCTCTCCATCCGCAAGGAGGAGGCTGCCGTCGTCGAGGTCCAGTAAGGGCCGGCGGCACATATTTCTGCAGATAAAGTTAGGTTTTTCTAACTTAATGCAGCATCTTTGAAGCACATTATCCAGCCTGCGCGGAGAAAGCAGCGCGGGCACACAAGGAAGAAGGATTGAATGGCGGATTCTCAGATCCATGTCGCGCTGGCGGGTAACCCCAACTGCGGCAAGACCACGCTTTTCAACCTGATCACCGGCGCCAACGGCTACGTTGGCAACTGGCCCGGCGTCACGGTTGAGAAAAAGGAAGCCAAGCTCCTAAGCGACAAGAACGTCACGATTACGGACCTCCCCGGCATCTACTCGCTTTCCCCCTACAGCCCCGAGGAGCAGTGCTCGCGCGACTACCTCATGAGCGGCGAGCCCGATGTCGTCGTCCAGGTGGTCGATGCCACCAACCTCGAGCGCAACCTGTACCTGGCGCTTCAGGTTATCGAGACCGGCCTGCCCGTGGTCGTCGCCCTCAACATGGCCGACTTGGTCGAGAAGAACGGCGATAAGATCGACACGGACAAGCTCTCCAAGAAGCTTGGCTGCCCGGTCATGATGATCTCCGCTCTTAAGAACAAGGGCATCACGGAGCTGTTCGATCAGGTCAAGAAGTCTGCCGCTTCCAAGGGCCAGGTGCCGGAGCACAAGTTCGATTCCTCCATCGAGGACGTTCTGGACCACATCGAGAACAACCTTCCTGCGAGCGTTCCTGCCAGCAAGCGCCGCTACTACGCCGTCAAGCTGTTCGAGCGCGATGCGGACGCCTGCAAGCTCATCAACCTCACTAAGGAGAAGGCTGCTCGCGTGGAGGAGCTGGTCGCCCAGTGCGAGCAGGACTGCGACGACGATGCCGAGTCCATCATCACCGGTGAGCGCTATGGCGTCATCGCGCACATCATCGATGAGTGCCTCACCAAGGCTCCTGCCAAGATGAGCACTTCCGAGAAGATCGACCGTGTGGTTACCAACCGTATCCTGGGCCTGCCGATCTTTGTGGTCATCATGTTCTGCGTGTACTACATCGCCGTTTCTACCCTCGGCGGCACGGTGACCGACTTCACCAACGACCAGCTCTTCGGTACCGACGGTTGGTACGTGCTCGGTCAGGGCCGCGACGCTTACGACGCGGCCGTCGAGGCTGCGGGCGACAACGCCGACTCGGTCGACCCGGCGCAGTACGGCCCCTATGTCCCGGGTATTACCACCGTGGTGCACGACGCCCTCGTGGCGGGCGGTACCGAGGACGGTGGCCTGGTTGATTCGCTGGTCTGCGACGGTATCGTCGGCGGCTTAGGCGCCATCTTCGGCTTCGTTCCGCAGATGTTCCTGCTCTTTGTGATGCTGTCCTTCCTGGAGGACTGCGGCTACATGGCCCGTGTCGCCTTCATCATGGACCGCGTGTTCCGCCGGTTTGGCCTGTCCGGTAAGTCCTTTATCCCCATGCTCGTGTCCTCGGGCTGCGGCGTCCCCGGCGTCATGGCCACCAAGACCATCGAGAACGAGAAGGACCGTCGCATGACGGTCATGACCACCACGTTCATTCCCTGTGGCGCTAAGCTGCCGATCATTGCCCTGCTCATGGGTTCCATCATCGGCGATTCTTCTACCACCGCCGCGTGGATTAGCCCGCTCTTCTACTTCCTGGGCGTCTTTGCCGTCATCGCCTCGGGCCTCATGCTCAAGAAGACCAAGCTCTTCGCCGGCCGTCCGACGCCGTTCGTTATGGAGCTTCCTGCCTACCACTTCCCGGCGATCCGCTCTTGGGCGCTGCACGTGTGGGAGCGCTGCTGGGCCTTTATCAAGAAGGCCGGCACGGTCATCTTCGCGTCCACCGTCGTCGTTTGGTTCCTCTCCAATTTTGGTAGCTACAACGGTTCCTTTGGCTTCCTGCCCGCGATGGACGGCATCCCCGAGGAGTTCATGGACTACTCCGTGCTTGCCATGCTCGGTAATCTGGTCGCTTGGATCTTCGCCCCGCTTGGCTTTAGCACCTGGCAGGCCACCGCGCTCACCGTCTCGGGCCTCGTCGCCAAGGAGAACGTCGTCGCCACCGCCGGCTCGCTGCTGTCCGTTGCCGACGCCGCCGAGACCGACCCGAGCCTGTGGACCGCGTTTGCCGGCATGTTCCCGACTATGGGCGCTTGCGTTGCCTTTGGCGCATTCAACCTGCTGTGCGCCCCGTGCTTTGCCGCCATGGGCACTATCCGCAACCAGATGGACTCCGGCAAGTGGACCGCGATTGCCATCGGCTACGAGTGCGCCTTCGCTTGGGTCATCGGCCTGTTCATCAACCAGTTCTACAACCTGCTTGTCCTTGGTCAGTTTGGTATCTGGACGGTTGTGGCCATCGTTCTGCTGGTTGCGATGCTCTTCCAGATCTTCCGTCCCATGCCTAAGCACGCTTGGACCGACGAGGATGAGAGCAATACCGCTTCCGCCGCAGTTTCCGCTTAAGTCCGAATAAGGATTAGCCCCTTTCCACGAGCCCGGGTGTCCCAGCGACACTCGGGCTTTTTGGTGAGGGAGATGTGGCATTTCCGCAGATAAAACCGACCAAAATAAACCTGTCCCTTTTTGGTAGGTGGAGAATGGGGTAAAGTAAGTGGTGGTTAACTAGAGGAGGCTTGCTATGGCACCTATCGATATTGTTGTACTGGCTGTTATCGGCATTGCGTTTGTCGCCGTGTGCGTGCGCATTTATCGCAAGGGCACCTGCGCCGACTGCGCTCAAGGTGGCGTTTGCACGGGACATTGCTCCAACAAAAAGACGTGCGCCGCGCTTAAGGGCGTGGACAAAATTGCCGAAGATTTGAGCCGCGGTATTCATTAGCCGACCAGCGTTTGGGAATGCATTACTTCGGATACGGCAGTTGCTGATACGATAAGTACGTTAGCAACTGCCGCCGAGCGGCCCAAACGAAAGGAACCCTGTATGGAGTCCTCCGCCTACCCGATGCTCTTTAGTCCGATCAAGGTCGGTACGACCGAGGTCAAGAACCGCGTCTTTATGCCGCCGGTGTCCACCAACCTGGCCGATCATGGCTATGTGACCGACGACTTGGTCGATCATTACCGTGCCCGTGCCAAGGGCGGCGTGGGCCTCATCATCACCGAGGTCGTGACGGTCGAGCCTACCTATACCTACCTGCCGGGTGACATGTGCTGCTACGACGACACGTTTATCCCTGGCTGGGAAAAGCTCGCCGCGGCCGTCCACGAGTATGGCTGCAAGATTATGCCGCAGCTCTTCCACCCCGCCTACATGGCCTTTAACATTCCGGGCACGCCGCGCCTCGTCGCCCCGTCCTTTGTGGGCCCGTCCTATGCCCGCGAGGCGCCGCGCCCTATCACGGTCGATGAGATCCACGAGCTCACGCATCAGCTTGGCGACGCTGCCGTGCGCATGCAGAAGGCCGGTGTCGACGGCGTCGAGGTCCATGCGGCGCACGCCCACGGCATGCTCGGCGGCTTTTTGACCCCGCTCTATAACAAGCGTACCGACGAGTACGGTGGCTCGCTCGATGCCCGCATGCGCTTCTTGCTCGAGGTCATCGCCGAGATTCGCGAGCGCTGCGGCAAGGACTTCATCATCGACGTCCGTATCTCGGGCGACGAGTACACCGATGGCGGTCTGACCCTCAACGACATGATCTACGTCTCGCGTCGCCTGGAGAAGGCTGGCGTCGACATGATCCACGTGTCGGGCGGCACTACCATCAAGCGCGGCTCCGCGATTCCCGCCGCCGGTACGCAGCAGGCCTCGCACGCCGCCTGCTCGCGCGAGATCAAAAAGCATGTGAAAATTCCCGTCGCCACGGTCGGCCGCATCAATGAGGCATGGATTGCCGAGGAGCTGATCGAGGACGGCGCTGCCGACATCTGCATGATGGGCCGCGCCAATCTGTGCGATGCCGAGTTCTGCAACAAGGCCGCTGCCGGCAATGCCGATGATATCCGTCCCTGCATCGGTTGCCTGCGCTGCCTGAACGGCATTATGTTTGGCAAGCGCATCTCCTGCACCGTCAACCCGGACGTGGAACGCGACGAGGCCGGCTACGAGCCTGCCGCCGAGGCAAAGAACGTGCTCGTTGTGGGTGCCGGTCCTGCGGGCATGGAGGCAGCCTACATTGCCACCAAGCGCGGCCATAACGTGGTGCTCGTGGACAAGCAGGACGAGCCGGGTGGCGAGATGCGCATCGCGGCCGTTCCGCCGGCAAAGCAGGAGCTCACCCGCGTGATCAAGTATCAGTACCGTCGCCTGGCCGAGGCCGGCGTGAAGTGCGTATTTGGCACCGAGCTTACTGCCGAGGACATTCAGCGCGACTACGCGGGCTACGAGGTTGTCCTGGCCTACGGCGCCGAGCCCATCGCTCCGGCATTCATGCAGGGCTTTAAGCAGGTTATGACGGCTGACGACCTGCTGGGTGGCAAGGCTTTCCCGGGTAAGAAGATCGTCATTGTGGGCGGCGGCACCGTTGGCTGCGAGACGGCCGATTACCTGGCCCCGTTGGTCAACGACCTTTCGCCGGCCAATCGCGATGTCACCGTTATCGAGATGACCAAGACGCTTGCCGCCAACGAGGGCGGTGCCGGTCGCGCGGTGCTCATCACGCGCATGCTCTCCAAGGGCGTCCATGTGCTGACCGAGGCCAAGGTGACCGAAATCACCGAGGACGCCATCAGCTACGAGAAGGACGGCGAGATCCAAACCATCGCCGATGCCGATACGCTGGTACTTGCCATGGGCTATCGTCCCAACACCAAGTTGGCCGACGACCTGGCCGCAGCCGGTGTTGCCACCCACGTGCTGGGCGATGCCAACAAGTGCGGCAACATCCGCGATGCCATCGGGGATGGCTACAAGGTTGCCTGCGAACTCTAGTCAACCCCTTGGTGCATGAGGAGGGGCGTTTCTGCGCCATCCGATAGCAAAATAGCGGTGGTGTCCCGGGTTTCGGGATGCCACCGCTTGCTCTTGCGGTGCTGGCGACGTGAGCACTTCCTCTTTCACCGCAATTGAGGGGATGGGGGATGCGATAGTATTACGTGGTGATATTCGACAAACCGTGAGCTTCATTCGAGGGCTTTATGGAACAACACCAGCATTATCAGAGCCTGCAAGATCAGGCATACAACGCATTGCGCTCCAAGATCATCTATGCCGAGCTCAAGCCCGGCACGCGCCTTTCGGCGATTGGTCTGGAAAAGGAGACGGGAATCGGGCGCACGCCCATTCGCGAGTCCTTTGTGCGTCTGCGTGAGCAGGAGCTAGTGGAAACGCGTCCCAAAAGCGGCACCTATGTCTCAAAAATCAGCATGGAGCGCGCCGAGAACGCCTGTTTCTTGCGCGAGAAACTCGAAAGAAGCGTACTCATTAAATGCTGCTCGGCAGCCACGTCCGAGCAGAAGCATCGGCTTGAGCAGATTCTTGCCGAGTCCGAATCGCTCGACCATCGCGAAACGCGTCGCTTTTTCGACTTGGATAACCTGTTTCATGAGACGTGTTTTGTGATTGCCGGCCGTCACATGTTGTGGGATTGGATGAAGAGCATCAATACGCATTTTGAGCGATACAACTGGTTGCGTATGGTGTCGCAGGATCTGGATTGGGAGCCGATTCGTCGACAACATCGTCGGATTCTCGAGGCCATTAAGAGGGGCGATACCGACACGGCGAGCTATCTTGCCGAGACGCACTTGCACCTGATGCCCGAGGAGCAGGGCCCGGTTATCGCCTTGCATCCCGACTATTTCGAGCTTTCCAAAGACTCGTCTATCTAGCCCATCACCGCATCTGCTCGAGACGCAAAAACGATGCTGCTCACCTACAACGTTTTGCAAGCGAGTTTTTTAAAAATGCCTAAAATGGCTCAGACTGCCGACAATTGGGGAACGGGGTGCGCTATGGCGCAGATGAGGATTAAGGACATTGCCGCCGAGGCGGGCGTGAGCCCGGCCACGGTCTCGCGCTATCTCAACAACCGCCCTGGGCAAATGACCGAGGAAACCCGTGCTCGCATCGCGGCAGTTATCGAGCGCACCGGCTATCGCCCACGTGCCGCCGCGCGCAATCTGCGCAGCTCGCGCACCAACCTCATCGGCGTGATCCTGGCCGACATCGCTAACCCGTTCTCCAGCGCCATGCTCGAAGGGCTTTCCGCCAGCGCCGCCGCGCGCGGCTGCTCGCTCATGACGGCCATTAGCGGCAACGAACCCGCCAAGGAGGCAGAGTCGCTCACCAGACTTATCGATGCCGGCGTGGACGGCCTGGTCGTCAACACCTGTGGCGGCAACGACGGGGTCATCGCCGCGGCTGCGGGACACCTGCCTGTTGTGCTGCTCGACCGCGATGTTGCCGACGGCGGTGTCGATCTGGTGACCTCCAACAACCGTGAGCTGGTCGCCGGCCTGGTAGACGCCTTGGCCTCTGCGGGCAGCGAGCGCCTGTGCCTGCTCACCGAGGCAAGCGACGACAGCCCCGTGCGTCGCGAACGCGCCGAGGCGTTTGCCGACGAGCTCTCGCGCCGCGGCCTGGCCGGCGAGGTCGTCACCTTGGCGGACGGTGGCGTCGAGGGTGTCAGTCGCCTGGACGAGACCATCCGCGGCTATGCGGGTAAAAAGCTCGGCCTCATTGCCGTCAACGGTCTGGTCTTCCTGCGCCTGACCGAGGCATTAGCGCAGCTGGGACCTTCGTTGCCGGCTGGCCTCAAGATCGCGACGTTTGACGATTACCCCTGGAACCACGTGCTTTTTGGCGGTGTGACCACGGCCGCGCAAGACACCCTTACCATTGCCGAGCGCGTAGTCGAGCGCCTGTCCGAGCGCATCGACGTCGTTACCACTACGGTGGGCGATGCCGCAAAGCTCGCCCCCAAGCGCATCGAGGTCCCCGGCCACATCGAACACCGCGCTTCGACCTCGCGCTAG
>JAERMT010000381.1_pt2 | contig 20090 bp, 18 predicted proteins | sample 9267081 | NCBI WGS metagenome assembly JAERMT01 (sample SAMN17071939, study PRJNA684904) | human gut metagenome | isolation source: diarrhea sample from child under the age of five | host: Homo sapiens | place: South Africa: Mafikeng, Mafikeng Provincial Hospital | collected 2019-09
CCATGAGACCATTGACGATATCCGCCAGGACCCAGATGGCTTCAAGTTTCAGGAATGCGCCGCTTGCGACGAGGATGATGAAGATGACGCGATAGGGAAGTACGCCCTTCGTGCCGCAGAGATAAATCATGCAGCGTTCCCCATAGTAGTTCCATCCGAGGATGGTGGTGAAAGCGAAGAGGACCAGCCCGATCATCAGCATATAGCCGCCGAATACGGGGAATGCATCTTTGAAAGCTGCATTCGTGAGAGCTGCACCGTTCAGACCATTCATCCATTCGCCGGAAACGACGATGGAAAGACCGGTCAGTGTGCAGATGATGATGGTATCGATGAAGGTACCAGTCATAGAAATCAGACCCTGTTCTGCAGGCCATTTGGTTTTAGCAGCAGCAGCTACGATAGGAGCGGAGCCGAGGCCGGATTCATTGGAGAATACGCCTCTGGCGATACCATTTCTCATCGCGAGCATCACTGTCGCACCGAGGAAACCGCCGGCCGCTGCACTTCCGGAGAAGGCGCTGTACACGATGGTCTGAATGGCTGCAGGCACTTTGTCTGCGAAATACACAAGAACACCGATAGTAGAAATAAAGTAAATCACTGCCATAGCCGGAACGATTTTCGCAGCGGCCGATGCGATAGACTGCAGCCCGCCCAAGGTGATCGCTGCGACCAGGATGGTCAGGATGAGAGCGGTCCACATAGGATCGAGGCCGATCGTCATTTTGGTGATATCGACGATGGAATTCACCTGAGCGAAAGTACCGATACCGAAGTAAGCGACCAGTACACCAAAGATAGCAAAGAGAGAGCCAAGCCATTTGAACTTGGGACCCATACCATTCTTGATGTAGAACATCGGGCCGCCGGCGATCTCGCCTTTGGAGTCCACCTCACGATATTTCACCGCCAGAAGACCTTCAGCATACTTGGTGGCCATTCCGAAGAAAGCAGCCATCCACATCCAGAAAATAGCGCCCGGACCGCCGGCAGCGATCGCTGTCGCGACACCTACGATATTCCCTGTGCCTACCGTAGCAGAAAGTGCTGTACAGAGAGCTTTGAAAGAGTCGATATCCCCGCTGCCCTTATTCTGTGCTTTGAAGATCAGTCCCAGTGCCTTCGGCAGCTGGAAGACCTGCAAGAGCTTCAGACGAAGCGTCAGGAGGATGCCCGTCCCCACCAGCAGTACCAAGAGCGGCGGTCCCCATACAAAACTATCAATCGCATTCAGCAGATCAAGATTCAAATCCATTTCTTTGTCTCCCTCCAGGAAAGTAAGATAAATAAAAAAGCCGGCTTTTCCAATAAAAAATAACTCTGGAAGCCGGCATTGTCTACCTTAACAATCACAAGAAGCGTGACGTTTTTTCTCTGTCCTTTTGCCTGAGAGATTGGGATCATCGGATCCTTACACCTTCGGCGCTCTTATTATGAGACTCTCCAGAGTGTGTCCACATACGGTACTACCTCTTTCGAGATACCTGAGAGTGTTACTCCTTCGGTAAGCCTTGCGGCTTTCTCCCACATGTTTCATCCACCAATATGAATTTGATGTTTGCATTATAAGTCCCTTGCTTTCATTTTGCAAGAGGAAATTTTCAATTTTATCTTTTTCTAATAATTGACTGAGCGCTCAAGGTTCAACGGGTTCAACGGGTTCAACAGGTTCAACAGGGAATGTGGCGGCTTCGCCGCAAATAATATATGGCGATGCCCGAAGGTGGTATTTAGTCACCAGTCACTCCTAATCCCCAATCCCTAATCCCTAGCCACTCATTTCTGCTTTCAAACTTCAGGGTTCAGCAGGTTCAGTGTCAAAAGTTTAACGGGGAAGATGGCGGCTTCGCCGCAAATATATATATGGCGATGCCCGAAAGTAGTATTCAAGTCACCAGTCACTAGTGACTGAAATGCCACCTTCGGGCATCGCCACCATCTATACTCCGCGGCGCTTCCATATTTTTATGCGCCGCACCACCCCCGTTGAACCCTCTGAACCTGTAGAACCCGCTCCCCTCTTTCGCACATACTCAAAGGGCAGCGCGCCCCATGGGCTACCCCTGAACCCTTTCCCCCATCATCTTCCCTTATGATTTTTCTCCTTCTCCTCGTACATGCGCCGATCGGCCAGGATGCGGATATATGCTGTGTCGCCAGACTCCTTCGGATACGCGGCAAAGCCTATGCTGCATCCCACGTGCAGTGTGTGATCATCGATCCGGAAGGGCTTCTCCAGCATCTCCTTCAGCCGTTTCTTGATCTCTCCTATCATATGCTCATCGAAATCCATGCTGAAGAGGATCGTGAATTCATCGCCGCCGATGCGAAATACATAGTCATTTTTACGAATGCACAGCAAGAGGCGCTTCGCCGTTTCCTGCAAGAGCTTATCCCCCATCGTATGCCCGTAGGTATCATTGATGGGCTTGAACCGATCCAGATCCAGATACACCAGAACAAAAGGCAGCTTCTTTTTCTCTTTGTCCTGCAGCATCATCGTGAAATAGCGCTCATTGAAAAGTCCGGTCAGCCCATCGGTATTCGCTAAGGTTTCCAGTTCATGCTTCTCCCCGATATCCTGACTGATGCACATCACCTTTTCCAGCATGCCCTTTTTGTCCCAAGAGATCGGCACCACCGTCATAAGCCGGAAGACCTGTTTCTGACGGCCACAGTACTCAAAGCGCATGAGATCATCCTTTTCTCTCAAAACACTGACGAGATATTCTTTGGACAGCAGCTGGCTGAGCTTCATATGCTCCGCGTCCCCCGTCGCAACATATGTCCGGGAGACTTCTTCCACGAGCTTTGAAAAAGAACCCGTCTCCGGATACAGAGCTTTCTTCAGCTGATTCTTCCCATAATAATACTGGTCCGTCTTCAGATCGGCCACGACGAAGCGATCCGCTATGCGCCCCATCCCGCCAAAGAGCTCTCGCATCATCTCTTTCTGGCTGGTGAGTATCTTCTTTTCCTGCTCTTTCTCATGCAGTCTCTGTCTGGCCTCCTTGATGGTCACACCGATCATGAAAAAAGCCAGCAGTGAAAAGACAGCCGCCAGGGCAAAGATCGTCGCATTCCGCACGCGCACAAGCCCTTCATCCACCACGCGGTCACGGACGAGCCCCACCAATGACAGATGACCGATACCGAGCGGGCGATAGACAGTATAGTACTTCCTTCCCGCCAGAGAGAGCAGAATACTTCCTCCCTGCTCCTCACGAATGCCTTGCGCCATCCATTCCAGGCTCCCCTTCTCTTCCGCTGCATCATGCACCTTGAAATAGGAAAGGATATTATCCACATGCTCCGGGATCTCACTCTTCGGTGTCAGGGACAGCACCACATTGCCCGCCGCATCGACGACATAGCAGTCACTTTCCCCATCGTAAATATTGCCCGTGATGAGACGCTCCACCAACTGATTGTCATAGGAAGCGGCTATCCCCGTGTAGTCGACCCCATCAATCGTCATAGGTTCTTTGAAAGGCACGGCAAAGACGACCCGCCGCACGCCACTCGTCGACACATAGCTCGAGATGATCGGCTTTCCTGCCTCGTAAACATTTTTGACGGCCGCTTGGAAGCTGTCCGCCTGCCCCCTGCGGCCACGATCCGTCACAAAATTGCCTGCCTGATCGAAGAGATAGAAATCTCTGTACATCCACTGGCTTCGCTCCCCGAGAAGCACCTTCCATTGCTCATTCGTCCTGTATTCCGCCGGTAACAGCTGGATATTTTTTTCATAGACCGAGAGAATATTCCAGTTGCGCTGGGTGAACAGGCGAAACGAAGTCCCCACCTGGGTATAGGTCGCACGCAGACTCTCGGTACTTTCCTGATAGATCATGTCCTGGGTATAGCGATAATAGGAATGTATACCGCCCCATCCCAACAAAGTAATGATCGCCAGAACGGCCGCCTTTTTGTACGCCTGATGCATGAGATCTTCCCCCTTGCACATAATAAACCGCAAATAACGATAAAATTTCTATAAAATTATACAAAATGTAATCATTTTCGTAAAGAAGCACACCTGTGATTCCTATGATTTTATCACAAAAAAAGACGGCTGCCCCTGTCATAAGTGACAGGGGAGCCGTCTACCTGATTCTGATTTTCTTATCTGCTAAATGCACTCTCATCCCAGTGCGACATCCAGAGCCATCATCAGCATGAATCCAATGGCAAAAGAGATGACCCCTACATCCGAGTGTTCACCTGCTGACATTTCAGGGATCAGCTCCTCCACCACGACATACATCATCGCCCCGGCCGCAAAAGAAAGGAGATAGGGCATCATCGGCACCACCATCGCTGTCAGAAGAATGGTGGCTATAGCGCCGATAGGCTCCACTATGCCGGAGAGCACCCCGCCGGCGAAGGATCGCCAGCGCCCCATCCCTGCGGAATGGAGCGGCATGGAAATGATCGCGCCTTCCGGAAAATTCTGGATCGCGATCCCCAGCGAGAGCGCCATGGCCGACGCTGCCGTGATGCTCTCATGCCCGGATAAGAATCCCGCATAGACCACGCCGACAGCCATTCCTTCCGGAATGTTGTGCAGCGTCACCGCGAGCACCAGCATCGTCGTCCGCGCCAGATGGCTCTTCGGCCCTTCTGCTTCCTTGGCATTCATGTGCAGATGCGGGATCGCATGGTCAAGCAGCAGCAAAAACGCCATCCCGATCCCAAAGCCGATGACCGGCGGCAGAAACGCCCAGCGGCCCATCGCTTCACACTCATCCAGCGCAGGGATCAAAAGGCTCCAGATCGAAGCCGCCACCATGACTCCGGAGGCAAATCCCGTGAGACCTCTCTGTACACCGCGGTTCATCTCGCCCTGCATGAAAAAGACACACGCTGCGCCAAGCGACGTTCCCAAAAATGGGATCAATAATCCCCAAAATGTATCTGTCATAGGTCCTCCTTATTGAAAACTATTTTCAACATCTTTATAGCGCGTCCAGAGAGCTTTGTCAAGGGATGAGGGATTAGGAGTACCTAGTATTGCATTTTCTAAGTCGACTTCCGAATCAGTAAGAAGTGAGGAGTGAAGAGTGAAGAGTGAAGGGTGAGTAGCTAGGGATTAGTGGCTAGGGATTAGGAGTCTCGACTGACTGATGACTGGTGACTTGAATACCACCTTCGGGCATCGCCCCATATATGATTTGCGGCGAAGCCGCTGCTACACCCCGAACCCTGAAGTTTGAAAGCAGGGACGAGTAGCTAGGGATTAGGGATTGGGGATTAGGAGTGACTGGTGGCTGGTGACTGGGATTTCTCCGGCATCGTCATCCCGAGCGCAGCCGAGGGATCTTTACTGCACTGCGGGAATCAGCGTGTATGCGCCGAGGGAAAACGATGTCCTAGTGCTGCCTCACATCAGGCAATGAACGTTCTTCAATAAAGATCGAGGGTTACGCTCGAAATGACGATGCGCCGCGCAAAGCGCTGTCAAAACTCCGCGGCGCTTCTGATTTTTATGCGCCGCACCACCATTCCTAATTCCTCATTCCTCATTCCTCATTCGCGCAAAGCTTTCATTCATAATCAGTGGCCGGAGCCACCCAAGGAGCTAACCCCGAACCTTGAAAACAGGGATGAGTGTCCAGGGAGCAGGAGTAAATGATGATGAGACCAGAAACCCCAAAGGCCCGTATCCCGAACCATTTTATGTGAATAATTGAATAACTTCATTCACTTATCCACATAAAAAATAGCCCGATAGTATCGGGCTTTGTTCACATGTATTCACTTTTCTTTTCACAGCTGTTCACAGGTTGTTCACATTTTGTGGATAAGTGGGAATTTTTTTCTCTACCGTCTGACAAACCTTTCCATCTCCCGATTGATCTCCCCTGCGATCATCTGCTTGGCATTCCAGTCGCCATGCAGGCCGTCCATCGCAAGCTCTGTCGGCATAACAGGAAAGGCAGCAAAGGGCGCCGCGGTATCGATATGCTCTTCGCTTCGGATGAAAGCATTCACCGTGTCTACCGCCTCCCACCAGCTTTCATTCGTCTTTTCGCCATAGTATTTCTCTATATTTTCCGGATTGATGGGAAGAATCGTCATCAGGATCGGCGTGATGCCATGGGCGCGGCATTTTTCCTGGATCCGCTTTAGATGCTTGATGACCTTTTCCGGATCAGCTCCCATACGCAGGTCATTGATACCGCCCATGATCAGAAGCTGTTTCACGTGAAACGGCAGCACATCTCGATCAAAGCGTTTCTCCATCATCTCCGTCGTATCGCCGCTCCTCCCCAGATTCACGGCAGGAAAGTCCAGATACGACACATAGCTGTAGGCGAGATCGGATGGACTGTGGTAGAGGTGTCCCCCGCCCTGTGTGATGCTGTCACCGAAGATACCGATATCAAAATGCACCGCTGCCTGATTTCGTATCTTTTCCGGCAGGCTCCAGACACCGACCGGCTCTCCGTCGCTCCCTATCCCGCGGACACGCCAGTAGTATATCCCAAGTCTGGGCTGCTCATCATAGACATTGGAAAGTGTCGTCACCTCGCTCCAGACGCGGTATCTGGAGGGACGCGCGTCATCGATATTCTCCGGATATTCCTTCGTCACTTCGACTTCATAGGATGAAGCTCCCGGATTTCCTGTATAAGAGTAGACGGGATAGAGAAGGAAGGCGCCATTCCCCCGTCCGCCCGCCTTCGGATAGGGGGCATTTCTGGAAATGAGGCGCATCGTGCTCCTGACTTCCATCGGCGATGAGAAGGGAGCAAGTCCCTCCCAGTCGGCATCGATCGGACGCACGCGCCAGTAGAGCGGCGTACCGTCCATGACAGGCGGGATACGGACAAGGATGCGGTTCATATAAATGCGGCGGTCGTGATAGACCGTCTCTTCCAGAGGCGTATTCCGATCCAGATGCTCCGGCAGTCCTTTGAAGATCTCCACTTCGTAGCGGACGGACTCCGCATTTTCCGGCCAGGAAAGAAGCAGAAGCGGATCTTCTGCCTTCCGGGCACCGGTATTTTCATAAGAGATGGCATTTTCCATCAAAACGGAGCCAAGGTCTGTCTCGGCCATGGCTGCCGTGGGGAGCGCCGCAAGAAGCAGCGCAGAGAGTAGGATATGTTTCATGGTTATTTTCTTATTTTAAGGGTTATCCCCTGGGGCGTGCTGCCCTTTGATTTCGCACAAAAGAGGTTCAGCGGGTTCTATGGGTTCAAGAGGTTCAAAAGGGGTTGTGCGGCGCATAATAATCAGGAGTGCCGCAGAGTATAAATGGGGCGATGCCCGAAAGTCTACTGGATAGTGGATTTCCCATCTTTGTTTATCCATGAGCGCAGATGGCATGCTTACCGCTACAGGAAAAGCAGCCTCTGCCCCTTCGGGGCACTTTTTTTCGAAGGAGGGCGATCAGAGAAGCTAAATTTCTAATCCCTAATCCCTAGTCACTAATCCCTCTATCAAAAAAGCAGGCTTGCGCCTGCTCGTGATCAATTATTTCCGGGGAGGAAGTACGTCGGATCGACCGCATCGCCATGGATACGGACTTCATAGTGGCAGTGCGGGCCGGTACTGTTTCCCGTACTCCCGACGAGAGCAAGGATGGTGCCCTGCTCGACCTGCTGTCCTTCCGTGACGAGGATCGCAGAATTATGTCCATAGCGGGTCGTGATATCGCCGTCGTGCTTCACCTCGACGAGATAGCCATAGCCGTCCACCCAGCCTGCGCGGGTGACTGTACCGGAGGCCGTCGCTGAGACAGGCGCGCCGTAGTCGGCAGCAATATCGAGGCCTTCGTGGTAGGTAGAGCCGATGCCCCCGGGACTTGCGCGGAAGCCGTAACTGCTGGAGACCTGCCCTTTGACCGGCCAGATGTCCGGCGTCGCAGACGAAGCGGAAAGCAGCGTGGTCTGCATCCCGTAGGTCTGGTTCATCACCTGCTCACGCAGGACGATCATGGTCTTGATCTGCGCATCGAGGCGCGCATCAAGCTGACGCATCGATCGCAAAAGACTGCCCGGCGTCGCATAGGAGGTGCTTGCTCCCTGCTCTTTTACGGCTGCCGTTTTCGCCTTATCCGGTACGGTGGAGGCACCGCCGATGCCGCCCGTCATATTCTGCGCGACGCCATTGCTGTTGGCCTTCACCATGTCCTGCAGCTGATCGGAGAGCTTTTCTATCGTCGCTGTCTTGTCCTCCAGCGACTTCATCTTCTCCTCTGCCATTTTGAGCTGGTTCTGATAGAGCTGGTTCTGCCGGGAGAGGCTCTCCATAGACACGACAGAGTACACCGCCGTCCCGAGGCTCGCTGCCAAGAGGAGGCCCGCTGCGATGCCAGCGATCTTCAGTTTTTTCCATTCGTCACTGTTGAAATGAAAGCTCACTTCGCCAGTGTCTGTATTTTCATTTCGTTTCATAGTTGTTTCCTTATTTCAGGTCATCCTCTCGGATGACAGGTCTCCCGTCACCGAGCGCGAGCCTTTATTTCCCGGCCGTATCAATGCGATGGTTATCCGGCTGGGACTTAGACAGGGCTTCGCCGCGCGTCTCATTCACAAGCTCCTGCGCTTCTGAAGCCATATCCGGCATCAGGGTATCCAGAGCCATATTGATGCTTTCCGCTTCTTCCGAAGAGAGAGCCTCCTTGCACTGGCCATTCACGATCTGCTTCGCATAGATGCGGGAGGTGTCGTGCCCCGCCAGCGAGGACAGGATGAAGCCGTTGTTCTTGCCGTCGAGCACGGTCAGCGAGAAGGAGAGCTTGTCGCCGGTGTCATCGAAGGCATCGTAGCGCACAAGTCCCACCTTTTGGAAGGAGGACAGCTGCATGGTCGCGAGAAGCTCCTGCTGATGCAGCATATTTTCGGAGGAACTCACCATTTCCCGAAGCTCTCTCACTTCGGTCGAGAGGCGCAGCTCGAGCGAGCCGCCGTCTTCGCCATTCATGAAATATTTGTACTTCTTGGCCAGACGGTTCAGCTTATTTCTCATGAGCAGCATGTTCACGAGAAGAAGGATGAAAAGCACGATGACGATCGCACCGATGACATAAAAGATCATATTTGCACTCTGCATGATTTGTGTATATCTCCTGGGGATAGGGTTGTAGGTTAAAGGTTTGGGGTTCAGGGTTTAGGGTTAGCCCACGGGACGGGGCGTCCCTTGATTGTGGATGAAAGCTCTGCTCGAATGAGGAATTAGGAATGAGGAATGGTGGTGGCGGCTTCGCCGCAAATATATATGGGGCGATGCCCGAAAATGGAATTTAAGTCACTAGTCACCAGTCACCAGTCACCAGTCACTAGTCACTAGTCACTAGTCACTAGTCACTACATCCTACCTTTTCCCATTTAAAAATTCCGTGATTCGCTCAAATTCTTCATCATTTTTGAAGGTGATGGAGATCGTGCCGCTGTGGGCATTTTTCCCACGCCCGAGCTTGATCGCCACGCGGCTGCCGATGGACATGCCCAGCTTCTCTTCAATGGAGCGAAGAAACGCATCCGCCTTGGGATCTGTCGTTTCTTTTTTCTTCTTTTTCTTTTCCCGCGCCATATCTTCGACCCGACGCGCTGACAGCCCTTCCGCTACGATCTTTTGTGCGAGCTCACTCTGCTCCTCTTCGGAAGCAAGAGAAAGAAGCGGCCTCGCCTGACCCGTCGTAAGCCTGCCGGAGGCCAAGAGGAGCTTCACATCTGAAGGAAGCTCTGCGAGACGGAGCATATTGGCGATGTAGGGGCGGCTTTTGCCGACCTTGGCCGCCATCTGCTCCTGCGTCAGCCCATAATGATTGATCAGCTGCTGATAGGCTTCACACTCTTCGATCGGGTTCAGGTCTTCGCGCTGCAGATTCTCGATCAGCGCTACCTCTGCCATGGATCTGTCATCATAGGCAGAAACGATCGCCGGCACTGTCTTGAGCCCTGCGAGGTCCGCCGCCCGCAGACGGCGCTCGCCGGTGACGAGCTCATACTCAAAGTCGCCGTCCTTGTCACGGTAGCGCACCGTGATCGGCTGGATCAGTCCTTTTTCCTTGATGGAAGCCGCCAGATCTTCCAGCGACTTAAAATCAAACTGGCGGCGCGGCTGCCAGGGATTGGGATGGATCTTGGAAATATCCAGCTCAATGACCTTGCCCGTCTCATCCAGTGCATTTTCCAGAAGAGAGCCGAGCCCCCGTCCCAATTTTCGCTTAACCACGTTTCAATACCTCCCGGCACAGCTTCTTATACGCCTCTGCCCCCTTGGACTTGGGCGCATAGGTCAGGATCGGCTCACCGAAACTCGGAGCCTCCGATAATTTCACAGTCCTTGGAATCACTGTCTTGAAGACCTTGGAGCCGAAATACGTCTTGACTTCCTCCGCCACCTGCAGCGACAGATTCGTCCGTCCGTCGAACATCGTGAGGAGGATCCCCAGAATACGGAGCGACGGATTCAGCTTGCGGCTGACGATCTGCACCGTCTTCACCAGCTGCGAAAGCCCTTCCAGTGCATAAAATTCCGCCTGGATCGGGATCAGGATCGAATCGGATGCGACAAGCGCATTGAGCGTCATCAGCCCCAGCGATGGCGGGCAGTCGATCAGGATGAAATCATAGACATCCTTCAGCGCTTCGATCTTTTTCTTCAGGATGTGCTCCCGTCCGTCCATGGCCGACAGCTCGATATCCGCCCCCGCAAGATCGATGGAGGAAGGAAGAAGAGAGAGCTTCTTCACCGCTGTCTTGACGATGGCCTCTTCTGCGTCCGCATCATCGAGCAGCACATCATACAGATTCTTTTTGAGCTCCACATCCTTAGAGAGTCCGCTGGTGGAATTTCCCTGCGCGTCTTCGTCGATAAGAAGCGTCTTTTTCCCGCGGTCTGCCAGGTAGGCCGCCAGGTTCACCGCCGTGGTCGTCTTCCCCACGCCGCCCTTCTGATTGATAATGCTGATGATCACGCCCATAGCTTTCTTCCTTTCATCGATAGTCACTTTATTATACCATGATTGTATGGGGTTATGGGAGAAAAAATGAAGCTCTCCTGCTTCCGAAGGCCCCCGCGGAAGCGGATATGCCGGTGAACGCTTCGCACGGTTTTCAGGGCTTCCGGAAATACGGATCTCCCATTTCTGCGTTCTGAGAACACCCCTTACATGACAAAGAAAAAGATCGCCCGACCGCCGGACTCTCCCGATCCCCCTCCCAAGGCTTTCTTCATCAAAAAAGCGAAGCCTCTCGGCTTCGTTTTATTGATCTGCAAAGCAGCGTTTTTTCTTTTTGAAGATCGTCCCCATGATGGTGTGCAGCTCACCTAACGCATCCGGATTCAGCGTATAAAAAATATGCTTCCCATCACGACGATCAAGGACCAGACCGGACTCGACAAGCACCTTCATATCATGCGAAAGCGTCGGCTGGGTGATGGCGAAGGCTTCCTGCAGCTTATTGGCACACTGGGCATGACAGGATAGCATGTCGACGATCTTCAACCGTTTCGGATCGGAGATGGCTTTTAAAATTTTCGCCGTATCAATGTAGATCTGTTCCATAAATGCTCCATCAGTCAGTCAAGATTCATAGAATACATTTCCTTCAATGAATTGAAATATTTCTATAAATGGTAACAGAGCAGGCATGGAATGTCAAGAAAATCATGGCATGGGCGTGACCAGCCTCTCGTGTTCTGCCAAAAGGGATAGGAAAAAGCCGCTGCTCCGATCACTGGGGAAAAGCGCCGCCTTTCCTCCTTCATTTCCGGCCTGTCTGCGGCTCTAGGGAAACGCTGATTAAATCGCAGAGTCAGATTTTACAAGAAATTTTATACATAGCTTCGTCATAACCTTCCTTAAATAGCCCGCTATTCGCGTCAGGTTATTCCTTGCCATGCATAAAAATTCAAGAGTAAAATCTGACAACGATTTACTCAGTGTTTCCCTGGAAATTTTTCCTCTTCTGTTTATTATGAAAAAGTGTTATATTATAGGAAGAAATAGCAATTTCCTTGCTATAAATTGGTCGTGAGGTGATAAACATGGCAGAAGTAACTGAAAAGAGCATCATCGTCAATGGCGTCGACAAATATCTCGTCGCTGATCTGAAACGTGTTTATGGCGGCGTAAGCTACCAGGGTGAGGAATACGTATTCCTTCAGTTCCCGGTCGTCGGCGATACCGTCAGAGACTACCGTCCGGACAGCTACACCACCGCTATTATGCTCGGTGATGAAGTATTCGATGGACAGACCTTCCATTACCACATCACTCTGACCTATGATGGTCATGTCAGAGAAGTGGCTTACCTGGGTCTTGATGACGCAGGCAGACCAGACACCGTAGATGTCGAATAAGCCATAAAAAAGGAGCTCCCGCGGGAGCTCTTTTTTTATGGCTTATTCGACGAAGGCGCAAGAGATACAGCCGGCTTTCGAAGAGTGTTTCAAAAACCTTCCACAGCGCCTCTTCCTCATTTTACTTCTTCATCCGGATCCCCGGCAGGAGCAAGAGGGCGCTCACGATCAGCCCGACGAAGAGCGGGTCGATCGTGAGCTTTACCACCGTCGCCGTGAGGAGGGAAGCCGCTGTACTTCCTACCATGGAAAGGACGGCACAGCCTCTCTTCACATGCCCCGGCCAGAAAACAGCGAGCGTCAGAGGCAGGAAGATCCCGCCGCCGCGAAGCGCCATGGAAATGTACGTCCAGAAAAGCACCTCACTCCCGCGATTCAGGATGGCGATGAAGCAGGCCAGAAGCATGACAAAAAGCACGGTCAGCTTATTCACCGTCAGCATCTTCCGGTCATCGGTCATGCGGCAGAGCGGCACGATCATATCGCGTGTGATCATCGTACCGATACCGAGCGTGAGCCCGCCGATCCCGCCGATCAGCGACAGGATGATGCCGCCCATGGCAAGACCCCCGAGGAGCGGATGCACCTCATTGATGAGGTAGGTCGGAAGCACCATGATCGGCTGTATATCCGGATACAAAGTCTGCATATAGAGGCCGACCGCGACAGAAGGCAGACCAACGGGAATGACGATGGCTGCCGCCAAAAAGCAGCCCGCCGATGCAGTGGACGGCGTATCCGCAGAGAAAATGCACTGGATATATGTCTGCGTACAGAGTACCCCCACAAGGACAGAGAAAAGATTCGCCAGCGCAGGCTCTGTGCCACGCCCGAAGAGGGAAAATTGAGCAGCGGGAAACTGACTCCACGCAGCAGTCTCATGGACCGCCTGAAAGGCTTCCCATCCTGCGATGAAGAGAGCCACCCAGATGATTCCCATTTTCAGCATACCGCCGATCCCCGCTGATTTCATCCCGCCAAAGAATGTATAGGCAGCGGCCAAAAGGACCAGAAGCGCAGAAGCGGTATACGCATCGACGTGAAAGACCTCTGCTACGATCTCTATCCCCGGCAGACAGCTCGCCACCGCAGAAAAAAGGATACCGATGGAGGAAATCACCGAAGAAAGCTCCTCCACCTTCTTCCCGTAGTGCATCGCCAGAAACTGCGGGATCGTCTCAAGCCCCGTGCCGCGCATTTTCTTTGCATAAAAAAGCCCCATGATGATGAAGGCGATACCACTCCCCAGTGTGAACCACCACGCGGAAAGGCCAAAATGATACGCCAGCTGCGCCGTCCCCACCGTAGCGCCCCCGCCGACTACCGTCCCTGCGATACTTCCTGCGACAAGCGGTGCTCCCGCTGACCGGCCGCCGACGCTGTATCCAGCCGCCGATCTCACCGACCGCGAGCTATAGATCCCGATCCCGATCACACATACGAGCGTCGCGATGATGATCCCCATGTGCATCATGGTCAAATGCATATCGATTCCTTCTTTCCTTCTTATTCTCTATTTCGTAAAGCCCATTATAGCAGAATGGAAAAGGGGATGCTAGAATAAGGAAAAGGGGTAGCCCTCAGGGCGTGCTCAATCATTGATTTTGAATGAAAGCTCTGCTCGAATAAGGAATTAGAAATGAGAAATTAGAAATGAGAAATGAAGGTGACGGCTTCGCCGAAAATATATGAGGCGATGCCCGAAAGTAGAATTCAAGTCACCAGTCACTGTGCGTCCCTAATCCCTAGTCCCTAATCCCTAGCTACTAATTTCCAGTCACTACCACGAAAAAAGGAGCCCATCATGTACCAGGCAGTTCTCTTCGATATGGATGGCACGATCCTCGATACCATCACCGATCTTACAATCTGTACCAATTACGCACTTTCCCAGCTGGGAAAGCCCCATGAATTTCCCGCAGAGCTCGTGAAGCTCTGCTACGGCTGCGGCATCGAAGCCGACATGCAGAAAGCACTCGCCATGGCTGCCGGATGCGCCGGTGAAGACTTGGAATACGTAGAAAATCCTACGCCGCTTTCCTCCTACGGTCTTACAGCGCAGGACACCGCCCGCCTGCAGTCGATCTTCGTCCCCTACTACAGCGCACACTGCCACCTTCACACCACCCCCTACGACGGCATCCCCGCTCTCCTTTCCGCGCTTCGGAAAAGAGGGATCCGTACCGCCGTCGCCTCGAACAAAGACGAAGCGGATGTAGAGAAGCTCGCCGCGATGCATTTCCCCGGTCTTTTCGACGCCATCATGGGCAATTCCCCTGCCATCCACAGAAAGCCTGCGCCCGACATGCTTGATCGCATTCTTCATGACCTTTCCATTCCGAAAGAACAGGCTGTCTATATCGGTGACTCGGAGGTGGATATCGAAACGGCCAAAAACGCCGGCCTTGCCTGCATCTCCGTCACATGGGGATTTAGAAATAAAAGCTTCCTCGCCCGCCACGGAGCGACACGCATCGCAAAAAATGCAACGGAGCTGGCGATGGAATTGGGGATTAAGGAATCTTAAGTGACTGGTGGCTAGTGGCTAGTGGCTAGTGACTAGTGACTTGTGACTTGTGACTGGTAGCTAGGGATTAGTGGCTAGGGATTAGGTTTGCGATACGAGAAAACCGCTAGTTTCAAACCTCCGCGGCGCTTCCATATTTTTATGCGCCGCACCACCCCCGTTGAACCCTCCGAACCTGCTCCCCCGCTGAACCTCTTTCGCACGTAATCAAAGGGCAGCACGCCCGAGGGGCTAACCCTGAACCCACACAAAAACGCTCGCCCTAAAAAAGGACGAGCGTTTTTTATATGTCTCATATTATTTATGTTCAAAAATATCGACGCGGCGAGCGGCAGCGTGATCCTTGCTGTCACTGTCTGCCCCTTTCACCATTTCGACCAGCTTTGTCGCATCGACGCCCTGAGAGACAGCGTATTCCTTGACGCTCTTCACACGCTGGGCAGCAAGCTCTTTGTTGTACTCTGCACTGCCGGTCGGATCCGCACGACCGACGAGCTTGAAGACATGGCCGGTTTCCTTGGCCTGCTTCACGAAGGCATCCAGATTCACCTTCTGGGCATTCTGAATATCCGCCGAATCACTTTCGAAGAGAACGCTATTCAGATAGTAATCATTTTCCGCTGCCTTAGCCGGTGTTTCTGTCGGGAGCGCTTCTTCCGGAGCCTCTGTCCTCACCACGCTCACATCGCCAGGCTCATCTTCTTCGAAATCATAATTCTTCGAAGGCTCTTCCTCATAGGACATGACCGGGTCATGTCCGCCGAAGCGATACGAAACGCCTGCCAGGAATCCCTTATAAGAGACATTGCGGTCACTGTTTCCGCGGGTATTTATATAGCGATAGCCGGCTGTCAGATCCACATTACTGTCGACAGCCATGTTCACGCCGGCTTCCCACATGGAGGTCTCTTCCGTGCCGAGAGCCCCTTTGGCATAGACATCGACGACGTCCGTCACAGGCTGACGGGCTACAACGCCCAGCTGGAAAATGTTGTTGGTGGCTTTGCCATTGTCAAGCCTCCCCGACGGATAGTCCTTCATGGCGATGCGGTTCCAGCCCGCAAAAGCAGCGACCTGCGGATGCAGGGAGTACACTGCATTGAGTTCATTCATATTTCCATTCGTATGGTCCGTGTGAAGTCCGGTGTACTGGTACTGCGCTGCCCATTTATCGGTGATCCCATAGCTCACGCCGCCCAGGAAATTCCATTCTCCATCCGACTTGTAGCCGGCGGTGCGAGCCGCCGAGTCCCACATGCCTGCATTGATCTCAAATTCACCCGGACGGAAGGTCGTCTGCGGGGATGCGAATGCGGTCGTAGAGATCGCAGCCAGCGCCAGCATCATAGCGATTGTCTTTTTCATGATCTTCACCTCGTAGAAAAAATCAGGGAAAGTGTCATAGGATATTGGTCATATATATCTTATTATACCATTCCATGTAAAGGCGGAGAGCTGGCGGATTCAGGGTTAGCCCATGGGACGTGCCGCCCTTTGATTGCGTGCGAAAGAGGTTCAGCGGGTTCTATAGGGGCAATGGGTTCAACGGGGGTGGTGCGGCGCATAAAAATATGGAAGCGCCGCGAAGGTTTGAAACTAGCGGTTTTCTCGTATCGCAAACCTAATCCCTAGCCACTAATCCCTAGCTACTAGTCCCCAGTCACCAGTCACTAGTTCCCACCCTTCATCATATCCTGCATTTCTTCGATCATGCCGACATTGCCGCTTTCGATGAGACGGCGGAATTCGTCGAGCTGGTTCTTGATCTCCTTCGACATTTCCGGAAATTCCGGCGCAATATCACGCAGCGCCTTGATGACGATCTGCGAGACGACAAAGCGGGTATACCATTTATTATCCGCCGGAACGATGTACCACGGCGCAGCCTTTGTGCTTGTCGCTGTGATCATCTCGCTGTAAAGCTCCTGATAGCGGTCCCAGTAGCGGCGTTCATTGATATCTGCCATGGAGAATTTCCAGTTTTTCTTCTTGTTCAGGATGCGCTCGGCCAGACGGTTGCGTTGCTCATCCTTGGAGACATGGAGAAAGATCTTGATGACATGGAAGCCATTCTCCCCCAGATAGCGCTCCCAGTCCTTGATCTGCCGGTAGCGGGTATCCCAGATATTTTTATTGACCAGATTCTGCGGCAGCTTGTCCTCTTTGATGAGGTCATGCACGCGGGTCACAATGACATCCTCATAGTGGGAACGGTTGAAGATGCCGATATCCCCGCGGCGCGGCAGCGCGCGATTGATACGCCACATGTAGTCGTGGTCCTTTTCTTCACTGTTCGGCTGCTTGAAGGAAACGACATGGACGCCATTCGGATCCAGATGTGAGAAGACGTGCTTGATCGTCCCGTCCTTGCCTGCCGCATCCATCGCCTGCAGGACGATGATGAGCCCATAGGTACTCTGTGCATAGAGCTTTGCCTGCAAGAGATTGATCTCTTCCAATGCTTCCGGGAAAGCAGCTGTCTTGACGGCTTCCTTGTCGATGTCGATATCGCAGGCCGTGGCGATCTTTTTGAGGTTGATCTTATCGCCTTCCTTGGCACGATAGCGGTCAATGTCGATCTTGATCTCAGGCATTTCTTTTTCCATGGTCGTTCTCTCCTTTTGATAATGATTGTTGTTATAAGTGTATTTGTTTCACGTGAAACAGGAAACGGAGCCTCGTTCCCATCCGCAAGCGGAAAGGATCTCCCGCTGACGCCCGAAATGGCGGCGCAAGAGGGTCTAAGCTCTGCCGCCTTACTTCTTGATCGCCTGCTGGATCTCTTCGAGCGACTTCACATCCACAGAGGAGATGAGCTTTTTGAATTTTTCAAGCTGCTCGGCGATGTCGGGAGCCAGCGGCGGGAACTGGGGATCGATCTTCTTCAGTGCCTGCAGTGTGATCTGCGAGACAACGTAGCGGGTGTACCACTTGTTATCCGCAGGAACGATATACCACGGCGCATAGTCTTTCGATGTTTTGGAGATCATTTCTCCGTAAATTTCCTGATACTGGTCCCAGTACTGGCGCTCACGCATATCTGCCATGGAGAATTTCCAGTTTTTCTGCTGGTTGAAGATGCGGTCCATGAGGCGCTTCTGCTGCTCCTCTTTGGATACATGCAGAAAGATCTTGACCATGGGAAAACCGTTGGCTGCCAGATATTTTTCCCAGTTTGTGATCTGCTCATAACGCTCTTCCCAGATGTCCTTGTGAATGAGATCCCGCGGAAGCTGCCCCTGATGGATCAGATCATGAATGCGCGTCACGATGACATCTTCATACTGCGAACGGTTGAAAATGCCGATATTTCCGCGCTCCGGCAGGGCTTTATTGATGCGCCACATGTAATCATGATCCTTCTCCTCACTCGTCGGCTGTTTGAAGGAGACGACCTTCACGCCGCCCGGATTGAGGCTCGCAAAGACATGGTTCACCGTACCGTCCTTGCCGGCCGCATCCATCGCCTGCAGGACGATGATGAGGCCGTAGGTATTCTGGGCATAGAGCTTTTCCTGAAGCGCCTTCAGTTGTTCGATGGTTTCCGGAAAATATCTTTCCTTCACTTCTGCTTTCTCGATCTTCACATCGCAGGCCGTCGGAAAATCCTTCAGTAAGATCTTTTCCCCTTCTTTGACGCGATACTGATCGATATCGATCTTTCCATTCTTACTCTCCGGCATACAGATCCTTCCTTTCTGTCTGACGGGCCGTATATTCGCGGAAAATCAAGCCCATTTCTTTCGCATTTGCTTTTATTATAGTGCATTTCCCCCATATGCATTTAATAAAAAAGCAATAGAGACAGTTATAGAAAATTTATTCACAAAGCCGGAAGAAGGCAGGCTATAGTATAATGGAAGTAATAAGTAGCTGGTGAACAGGGACTAGTGACTAGTGACTAGTGACTAGTGACTAGGGATTAGGGATTAGGGATTAGGCTTACGATTTTCCCCAGCGCAGTAGCGCCCTACTATGAAATGAGCCTGTCAGGTTCAGCTGGGACGAAAGGGGCGCACAATTCATATAGCCCCCTTATATGTATAACTTCGCCGCGCTTATCATTCTTATGCGCTGCACCAGCATTTTTCATTTCGTATTTCACATTTCAACGGAGGCCTTTATGGACGAAGATAAGAAACCCACAGGAAAACGGTTTCGCCGGATGGAGAATATTTCCAGCGTATTTTCCTCCTCCGACCTGAACCATCGGCTCTTTGGTCACGAAGGATTCCAATTCTTCCTCTTCCAGAAGCGCTGGGAAAAGCTGGTGGGCCAGGTGATGGCGAAGGAGTCTTATGTCTCAAGCTATAAGAATGACGTGCTCTTCGTGACTGTCACGAATTCCGTCTTTCTCCAGCAGCTCTATGTCATCAAGAACGATATCCTTTCGCGCCTGTCGGAGGATGAATTCGGAAAGCGATTCACAGACATCCGCTTCATCGCCGGTCCGCGAAAGAAGAAATACCAGACCTTCACGACCTTAGATCCCATCAATCGCGCGATCGAAAAGGAGCAGCGCATGTATGACCAGCCGCTGACAGACAAGGAGACCGACTGGATCCGGCACTGGGTCGATACGCATGTGGAAAAGGAAGCTCTGCAGGCTCCCTTTTCCGACATGATGAAGGCTGTCCTCCAGATCCGAAAAGGCGAGCTTGCCGCCGGCTATCACCCCTGCCAGCGCTGCGGCGCACTCACGCCGCCGAATACCTCGCTCTGCAGCAGCTGCGAGCGCAAAAACCGTCAGGAAAAGCGCGCCCGCGTCATCGAGCTGCTTCGAAGGAATCCGCATTTCACCTTTCAGGAGGTCACAGGCCGCTTCCCCTGTACCTATCCGCTCTATGAGTCCTGCGTGAATCAGCTGATCCACGGGTATAAGGAGCGCATTTTTCATCAATTTGCCCGCCCGGATGAGAAGCGCCGCCTCCTCGCTCTCCTGACCCATCGCCCCATCGAGTCCATGACGGATCAGGAAGCGGAGGAAGCACTGAAAAAGCTCCCCAAAAAGTCATGGTGAGAAAAGGGATACGATCGGCCGTTTCCAAGCCGCCGTCCTCTTCCCTGCTGCGCCTATTTCCGCCAATAAAAAAAGGAGCTGTGAAGAAATGAATCCTCATTTCTTCACAGCTCCTTTTTTACTTTGCTTTCATTTGGTTCAGGGGGCAGGGTTCAAGGTTCAGAGCTCTCGTGGCGGCTTCGCCGCCTTTTTTTAGAAGATGGTATTCTCGTATCGCAG
>JAERMT010000433.1_pt1 | contig 19991 bp, 19 predicted proteins | sample 9267081 | NCBI WGS metagenome assembly JAERMT01 (sample SAMN17071939, study PRJNA684904) | human gut metagenome | isolation source: diarrhea sample from child under the age of five | host: Homo sapiens | place: South Africa: Mafikeng, Mafikeng Provincial Hospital | collected 2019-09
AATCATGTTCATCACATAATTACGAATTTCCATCTCTTTTGGTAAAATGTCTTTCATACCGGTAACCGGTTTCTTCTTTAATGCCATGCTGTCCTCCTGTTATTTGTTATTGTGTACAACTCTCTGAAATGCAAGAAAAACTTCCATATCAAAATTTTTGATCTCATCGATCATAAGCTCTATCACTGTACTGACATCAAACGCTTTTCTGTAAGGTCTGTCTGAGCTCAGTGCCGCATAAACATCGCAGACACGCAAAATTCTGGCCCCAAGCGGAATGCTGTCCCCTCTGAGATTCGACGGATAGCCGCTGCCATCATAATTTTCATGATGATACAAAACACTCTGAAGTACCAGTTCTGAATACCCCTGATCCTTCAGTTCTTCATATCCCAGCGAAGAATGCATACGGACATACTTCAGTTCTTCTATCAGAAGGGGATCATTTTCCTGTCCGTTGATATAGTCGGTAAGCTTCAGCTTCCCAATATCATGGAGCATTCCGGCAATCGCCATCTGATAACAGAACTCCTCGTCCTGCCCCAGTTCGGCAGCTACAGCATACGCAAGATTACTGACAACAATTCCATGATTCAGTTCCTCAGAAAGATCAAAATCCAGCAATCTGTCACCAGACTTGAATATTTCCGCCTGTCCCGGCTCTTTCTCTGCTGTCTGCAATACGTCCACCTCCTGCTGTCATAACCAGGTATTGATTCCTTTGCGTTTTCGTTCTATCATTTCATCAATACGGTCAATGTAATTTGTAACATCTTTGACATTTTCCACACGTTCAATACGTTTGCCCTGATCAAAGACAAGCTTGGAAGAACCGCCGGCCCCCAAAGCGATGATCGGCTGTTTTTCCTCCATAATTAGTATATTGTAAATCCCGGCTTTGTCAACCTTTGCATAGCCAACATTCTCAAAATTTCCCTTCATATTTTTCTGTCTGTACAGATAATAAGGACCCATTTCCATTTCGTAGGCTGTTTTCATGGTCATGTCCATGATCTCCTGGTTGTTCTCAAAAGTCATTTCCTGATATTTATCTTTAAAAATATTCAGTCGTGCCGCCCTCTTAACAGCAAGGGAATGTACGGTTATGCTGTCTGGTGCAAGTGCTTTCACTTCATTCAATGTGTTTTCTACCATTATCTTATCTTCTCCAGGCAGACCAACGATCAGATCCATATTGATGTTGTCAAAACCACACTCTCTTGCAAGCATAAATGCCTGCTTTGTTTCCTCTACTGTATGACGTCTTCCAATAATATCCAGCGTTTCCTGATTCATCGTCTGTGGATTTACAGAAATCCTTGTAATCGGATAATTGCGGATCATCATCAGCTTTTCTCTGGTAATACTGTCCGGTCTTCCTGCTTCAATCGTAAATTCTGCAAGATTCTCGCAGCAAAAATTCTCCATCAGTGCATCCAGAAGGACTTTCAGCTGCTCCGGTTCCAGCGTTGTCGGTGTACCTCCTCCAATATAAACCGTGTCCAGTTTTCTGCCTTTTGCTTTCATGATTGCAGCAACTTCTTTTATCTCTTTGCAAAGTGCTTCCAGATACTGGTTCACACGGTTCTTCCACTGTTTCAATGGATAGGAACTGAAAGAACAGTAAAGACATATACTCGGGCAGAACGGGATTCCCACATACAGACTGTAACCATTTTCATAATCAATATCTTTGAGAATCTCTCTTTCTCTGTTCGCTATTGTGATCGCAAGTGCTGTTTTCTGCGGACTCACCATATAGCGCTCTCTCATTTCCTGTGCCGCTTCCGTATTCTTCATACCAGATTCAATCAGTCCCATTGCAAGTTTCGCCGGCCGGATACCTGTCAGGTTTCCCCACGGAAGTGTTTTCCCCGTCAGCTTTACTAATAACTTGTACAGTGCAATCTTAACAATATCCTTACGCTCCTTACGAATCGCATGTGCACGTTCTTTTGCCTCACTGTCATCAGCATCCACACAAGAAATAAGGGCATCCGAAGACTGCCCTTCTATAAACTCTGCACTTGTCACGCCTTTATTCTCATGGTTCTCATACCGGATCACACAGGAATCACCCTGCTTTTCAATCCGAAAATAAAGATCGCAGCCCGCTTCCTCTTCTTCATAGAAAGAACAGATCTCACTTCCCGGATAAAACGCACGGATCAGTTCATATATATCGTGTTCAAACTCTCTGTCCTGAAACAGAATACCAATCTTATACAAATGGATTATACCTCTTTTCATAACCAATCGTTGTTGACGTATCATGTCCCGGATAAACTTCCGTATCATCCGGAAGTGCTTCCAGCAGTCTGTGCAGACTGTTTACGATTGCCGCGGTGCTTCCCTCCGGAAAATCAGTTCTTCCCACCGACCCACAGAAAACAGTATCTCCGCTGAACAAAACTCCTTCATCTTTCAAATAATAGCAACAGCTTCCTAACGTATGTCCGGGAGTCTCGATCATCTGAACCGAAAAACCTGCCAGTTCCACAACCTGAAGATCCGTAAGATAGACATCCGCCTTCAATGTATAGCTGCTCATGTGAAATGCTGTCAGATTGATTCTTGGATCCTGCAGCGTCTTTTCTTCTTTGGCACATGCATAAATTGGAATATTATATTTCTTTTTGATTTCTTCTGCTGCAAGAATATGGTCAAAATGACCATGTGTCAGAAGAATTGCAACCGGTCTGCCCTGCATTTCAAGAACCTTCTGTTCGATTCTGTCGGCATTATCGCCCGGATCAACGATCAGCATTTCTTCTGTTTCTTTATTTTTCAGGAAGTAACAGTTCGTAAACACACTTCCAACAATACATTTCTGTAAATCCAGTTTTTTCATACTATTATCCTCATCTAAATCAACCGGTTGTACGTTCTACGTCGATCACACTTTCTACCTGACGTATCTTGGCAACAAGTGATGAAAGCTCTTCTTTGCTTCCAATCTCAAAGCTGATTGAAATCGTCGCCTTTTCCTGCTTGCTTGTACGGCTGTTAATGCTTCTCATATCAATCTTTCTCTCTGTAAAGATTTTGGAAAGATCCACCAGAAGACCAGTACGGTTATTTGCATAGACCTGAATCTCAGCCATATATTTCTCAGAACCTTTATTGTCCGTTGGCTGCCATTCAGCTTCGATCAGACGGGATCGATCCATTTCCGACATATTCAGCACATTCACACAATCTGTACGATGAATGGTAATTCCCCGTCCCCTTGTAACAAATCCAACGATTTCGTCTCCAGGGATCGGACTGCAGCACTTTGAAAAACGATCTGCAACATCATGGATACCTTTTACAACGATACCACCTTTGTTTTTGGTAACATGCAGTTTCTCCTGTGCTTCCCCAGTAGCCTCCAATACCTGCTCGTCTGTAAGATTCTTCTGATTTTCTTTATCATAAGCTTCCATCAGCTTATTGAAGACCTGTCCTTCTTTCAGACCACCATGGCCAATTGCAGCCAGTACAGAATCCCAGTCACGGAATCCATATTTACGCATAACGGATTCCAGGAACTGCGGTTTTGTATAGATTCCAAGTTTATATCCTTTGGACTTGGCATACTGTGTCAGCATGTCTTTGCCTTTCAGGATGTTATCTTCTTTCAGTTCTTTCTTGAACCACTGATTGATCTTATTCTTTGCCTGTGTGCTCTTGACAAGATTCAGCCAGTCACGGCTCGGTCCCTGTGAATTCTGTGAAGTAATGATCTCAATACGGTCCCCATTTTTGATCTGATACTCAATTGGAACCAGTTTACCATTGACACGCGCCCCAACCATACGGTTACCAACAGCACTGTGTACACTGTAGGCAAAATCAATCGGTGTAGATCCATTTGGCAGGTTCTTGACATCTCCCTGCGGTGTGAAACAATAAACACTGTCTGCAAAAAGATCTAAGTCATTCTTAAGAAGACTCATAAATTCTCTGTTGTCAGACATATCTTTCTGCCATTCCAGAATCTGACGCAGCCAGTTCAGTTTCTCTTCTTCTCTCTTATCAACAGGTACTTTACCATCGGATGATTCTTTGTATTTCCAGTGTGCAGCAATACCATATTCCGCAGTCTTGTGCATCTCAAATGTGCGGATCTGAATTTCAAATGGCTGTCCGTTCGGGCCGATCAGCGTCGTATGCAGAGACTGATACATATTTGGCTTCGGCATGGCAATATAGTCCTTGAACCTGCCCGGAATCGGTTTATACATCTCATGGATGACGCCAAGTGCCGCATAGCAGTCTTTGACAGTATCTACCAGGATACGTACTGCAAACAGATCATAAATCTGATCGATCGTCTTGTCCTGGTTGACCATCTTTTTATAGATACTGAAGAAATGTTTGATTCTTCCGTCAACCTGCGCTTTAATGGATGCCTCATCCATATGCTGCTTGACCTGTTTGACGATATTGTTTACAAACTCCTGTCGTTCACTTTTACGAAGAGCAACTTTATCCACCAGATCATAGTATACATCTGGTTTCAGATATTTCAGCGAAAGGTCATCCAGCTCTACTTTGATTTTGGAGATACCAAGTCTCATAGCGATCGGTGCATAAATATCCATCGTTTCACGGGCTTTTTCCTGCTGTTTCTCCGGTCTCATATACTGCAGGGTGCGCATATTATGCAGGCGGTCTGCAAGCTTGATCAGAATAACACGGATATCCTTTGCCATGGCAAGAAACATCTTTCGAAGGTTTTCTGCCTGAAGTTCTACTTTATCAGCTGAATAGCTTAACTGTCCCAGTTTGGTAACTCCATCCACCAGAAGTGCAACTTCTGCACTGAACTCCTTCTCTACTTCTTCTATTGTCATCCAGGTATCTTCAACTGCATCATGAAGAAGACCTGCAACGATCGTTTCTTTGTCCAGCTCAAGATCTGCAAGTATGATTGCCACACAAAGAGGATGTATGATATACGGCTCTCCTGATTTTCGCTTCTGATCTTTGTGGGCTTCCCTGGCCACTTCGTAGGCTTTCTGTATCATGGAAATATCCGTAGAAGGGTGATATTTCTTCACACTGGCTATCAGCTCCTCATACAAAACCTCCGGGCTGGTAAAATCCTGCATGGTTTTGACCGCTGCATCTGCTTTTTTTACGGATTCAAGCTTTTCCTGTTCTGCCTTGTCCATTGTTTTTTCAAGCTGTACATTCTCTTTCTTATCTGCCATTATCTCCCACCTGCCTGCCGTTATTTATTACTGTTCACGCTGTTGCCGCCGCAGAATCATTTACCTTCGTATCTGATCACAGAAGCCACATCATAACCAGCGAGTCTTTCGCGTCCTTTTAATCCTGCAAGCTCCATAAGGAAAACAACTTTGACTACTTCACCGCCAAGTTCTTCTACCAGCTTAATTGCAGCTTCCACCGTACCACCGGTAGCGATCAGGTCATCAATGATTGCTACTTTCTGTCCTGGTTTGATAGAGTCTTTGTGCATCTCTATAGTTGCACTTCCATATTCCAGATCATAGCTTCTGGAAACAGTCTCACATGGAAGTTTGCCTTTTTTGCGAACCGGTACAAATGGTTTATGAAGATTATATGCAATCGGCACACCAAAGATAAAGCCTCTGGATTCAGTTCCTGCGATCACATCTACATCCGTATCCTTGAGACAGTCCTGCATGGAATCAATTGCAAGCTGAAGTCCATCTGCATCCTGCAGAACACTTGTAATGTCTCTGAAAATAATACCCGGTTCCGGAAAATCCGGGATACTTCTTACGTAATCTTCTATTTTTTTCATTTTTGCGTACCTCGCTTTTCTTTACATATAAATCTGGTTTATAATTATATCACTTTTTTGTGACAGAATCAATGACTAACCCGTTTTGTCAGCTGTTTAGGACATTCTATATAAATAAAAAAGCCACCTGCATCACAGGCAGGCAGCCTTTCTAATTCTTAATTGTTCTTTTATTAGCTCCAGATTGAAGAGTAAGCTTTCAGTATTACATCTGCTCTGGCAGTTGTTACTGTATTCAATGCTGACTGGATCGCCTTATATGTATTCGGGCGCTGGCTGCTCAGTGCAGCTCCATTCAGCATATAATCCTTCACAGATTCAGCAAAATATTCCGAAGCATTCTGTGTTGCATATGCTTTGTTATATCCAGTGAATTTTGCTTTTTCACTGTTATATACAGATGCAAATGCACTGCTCTGATCTACATTGCCTGCGATAAATGCGAGGAAATGTCCAAGCTCATGATAAATTGTCTCATCTGCTTCCTGGATCGTGATGCTTCGTGATCTTGCATCAAAATGTCCTGCATAAGCGGCATTCGGATCAACCGTTACCGTAAATCCCATTCTTGTATACGCATTCAGTACTCTGCTGTCCATCTTCGGTGCAATAGAAGCAACATTACTGATTGTCTGCTTGGATGCCTTCTGACTGGCGTTCTTTGCCGAACCGGAGTTCTGAGTTCCGGAACTCTGGAATGAAACTTCCTGCGTCTGTACATTCTGCTGTGGATTTGCAACCGTTGTTGTAGTCTTGATTGTTGTTACTACTTTCTGTGTGACAACTTTCTGTTTGGATTTCTTTGTGTACTTCTCAGTCGTTGCTGTCTGTACAGTTGTCTGTGTCTTCACAGTCTTCTTACCACTCTTCCTGGTTTTGGTAGTTGTTTTTTTCTTTTTTGGAAGTTTTTTGGTGTATGATTTCTTTGATGCTTTTTTCAGTTTTACTTTCTTTCTCGTTGTCTTCGTCTTTCTTTTTGTCTTCGTTGTTACCTTTGGCTTGGATGCCAGCGGCGTATCATCACCGGTAATTGTCGTTTCGATCACCGGATCCGTATAACTGGAAAGCTCTGGTATGTCAGAAGACTGCATCACCATCGAAAAACTTCCTGCGGCAATCACCGCGGCTGCTGCAACACATCCTGCTGCAACTTTTTTCCTCGTAAGGAATTCTTTGATTTTCATTTTTCTTTTCATATTATCACACCTTTCAGATATCGACGTATGAAATACAATATTGTTCACAGCAATCCAGTCGCCGTAACATCAGAGTTATTCATATTTTAACACACAAAAAACCGTTTAATTAAATTAAACGGCCGCATATGTTAATTCAGATTCTCTCTTCTGTAGTCCATAATACGTCACTAAATCGGAATTTAATGCGGCAACCGGCTGCCTTAGTCTCACGACCTTAGACCCGTGGCTTTGCGTCCCTGCCTTTCAGCAGGTTTGCCTTTATGTTATAAATATAGTTTTTTTTTCAGTGAATGTCAACATTTTTTCCTGTATATTTCACATTTCTGTAATAATTCAAAAAATCAAAAACCTCTTAAGGAATATTGCCTGTAAACATCTACTCTGCTATACTTAAATCAAAACAAACACAAGTAAATATTTCATATTATCAAGGAGCAGTCACATGAACCGATTCATTCGCTTACGACTCCTTGCCATGCTATTGTGTCTGCCTTTTCTGTTAATATTTATTTCAGGCTGCGGATCTTCTTCGCAAAAAAAAGATGAACCCCCTGTCTATTCCCCGCTCCAGGTTCTTGTTCCTGAAGCCACTGGAAAAGAAACTCTTGGCTCATCGCCTATGATACTGGATGTATCCAATATCAGCCAGGGCTACTTTATTGCCCAGTCCGATTCTTCTGACCTGACATGCAGTTTGCAGATCATTTCTCCTTCTGGTGTACTTTATTCTTATTTTATTGCACCCGGAGAATCCGCAACCGTCACTTTTACAGAAGGCAGCGGTGATTACACAATTACCGGTTACCAACAGGTACAGGGTGACCAGTATGCAGCTCTTTACAGCGAAACAGTTACCGTACAGCTTGAAAATGATTTTCTGCCTTTTCTCTATCCAAATCAATATGTAAACTTTACACCGGACAGCAAAGCCAGCCAGCTTGCGCTCTCCCTGATCGATGAGGACACCGTTGATGTAGATGCATTGCAGCAGATTTACGATTATGTTGTGTCAAATCTGACTTATGATTATGAAAAAGCAGATACTGTGACCACCGGATATCTTCCCGATGTCGATGAAACCCTGAAAACAGGCACCGGCATCTGTTTTGATTATGCCGCGCTCACCACGGCCATGCTCCGAAGCTGTGATATTCCATGCAAACTTCAGATTGGTTATGCCGGAGATATCAAGCATGCCTGGATCGATGTATATATACACTCCAAAGGCTGGGTCAATCAGGCAGTATCCTTTAAAGGAGATACCTGGACACTTATGGATCCTACCTTTGATTCCAACAGCGATGACAAAGAAGCTATTCAGGATTACATTGGAGATGAAAGCAATTACACTGTACAATTCACACGTTAATGGCAAAGGAGATTTTTTATGAAATACACCTTAACAGCCCGGGAGCTCAGTAACTTTTTCGGGCAGCTTGGAATGCTGATTCATTCAGGCATTTCTGTAACAGAAGGTTTGGCGATTCTTCAGGATGAAAGTCAGACGGATACAGACCGTGAAATCATCACCGCGCTGCTCACTTCCATGGAAGAAACCGGAAGTCTTACACAGGCAATGGAAACTTCCGGAAGATTTCCCCAGTCTTCTGTTTCTTATATAAAGACCGGTGAAGAAACAGGATGCCTGGACGAAATTCTGAACAGCCTGGCTCTGCACTATGAACAGGAACAGGAAGTTTCCGAACAGATTCGAAGTGCAGTTACCTATCCCCTGATCATGCTTGGAATGATGGGAATCGTTATTGTCGTTCTTCTTGTAAAGGTACTTCCTGTATTTCAGCAGGTCTTTCAGCAGATGGGTATGGAAATGAATACGCTTTCTCTTGGATTACTGAAAGCCGGGAGTATTCTCAGCAATTATTCCGGTATTTTCCTGATATTGGTAGTTCTCTTGGTTGGTCTGATTCTTTTTCTCAGTCTGAGCGAAAAAGGACACATTTATCTGAGAAACGCAGCCTACCACTTACCAGTCTTTCGCGATATCCCACTGGCTGCCGATTACGGGCGTCTTGCACAGGGACTTTCTCTCGGGCTGAAAAGCGGTCTCACTCCAGACACAAGCCTTGAGCTGTCTGCCGAAATGGTTTCACATCCTCTGATTTTGAAGCGACTGGAAGAAACAGGTCATTTACTGGAAGAAGGCACTCCGTTTTATCAGGCACTTACAGATTCCAAACTTTTTACCGGTATGGAGGGAAGACTGATTTCTGTTGGTTTTCAATCTGGTTCGGCAGATGAGGCACTTAATCAGCTTTCCGTAAAATATCGTGAAAAAGCAGTTGATCTGATTTCGGAAGCAATCTCCATCGTTGAGCCAACGATTGTCATCATCCTGTCCCTGCTTGTCGGTCTCGTTCTGCTTTCTGTAATGATGCCGCTTCTGGGTATTCTCTCTGATATTGCATTGTGAGGTGAGCTATAAATGGAACTCTTTGACAGCCACAGAAAAAAATTTTTACGCAGATTCAGTCTGTTACTACCTTTATACTTTCTCATTCTGATCAGCAGCATTTTTTTCATCAGTGTCAGCTTTGCATCCGATGAAACCCTTCACAAAGAACAACAGGCACTGGAACAGGCACTTGAAAATGGTGCTATCCGGTCATATGCCATGAATGGTCAATATCCAGAAAGTCTGGACCAGATTCTGAATGATTACCACATAACTTATGACCGCTCTCGTTTTGTTGTCGAATATACCCCAAACGGTTCCAACCTGCTTCCTTATATAAGTGTAATTCTGCTGTCCGATACTGCCGGACATGGAAAGGGGGCTGCCAAATGAAAAAAAGGCTTATCACCAGACATCCAGTTGCTGAACTGGCTTCTCTTCTGCTTTTTGGCATTTTTGTTCTTTTTCTTCTGCTCATGCTGCTTTTTTCAGCACGCATTTATCAGCAGACTGTAAAAAATACAAATGCAGAAAATACTCTCTGTACTGCTGTTTCCTATCTTACAACCAAGTTCAGACAGCATGACACAGTAAATGGAATTTTCACCGGCAAACTGGATAATCTTTCTGCCCTTTGTTTTCGTGATACACTGAATGATCAGGATTACATCACTTATATTTATCTTGATCAGGGTAATCTGAAAGAACTCTTTACTTCAGACAGTTCTTCTGCCAATGCATCTGCCGGAACAACGATTGCTCAACTTTCTGACTTTCAGATCTCTGAAAGCAGACCTGGTTTTTATTCTTTTGAATTAAAAGATTCTGAAGGAAACAAAGAAACTTTTTATCTCCATCAGAATTCCGTTTCCAAGGAGGCATCATGAAAAAAATATCCGCACATTCAAAAACAAGTCTCTTTTTAATGGAAATGATCTTTGTTCTGCTTTTTCTAGCACTTTCCAGTGCTGCCTGTATCCGTATCTTTGCTGCTGCAAAAAACAATCATATACAGGCTCAGGAATGGCGTCATATACAAACGCTCACAACTTCCGTCGGTGAAATTCTGGAAGACAGTGACGGAACCGCAAAAAGCTTTGTCTCACTGTTTCCTGATGGACAGATTCAGGACAATCTCATCGAATGGTACTATGACAGTTCCTGGCAACTCTGTTCCGATTCACAGGCTTCCTATAAAATGGAACTTACATTACACGAAACAGCGAACTCCAGACAGGGAACCCTTACTTTCTATCACGCCACAAATGATATACAGATTTACACGATTGATCTGGTTTTTCCTATTATTGAAAATTCAGACAAGGAGGCCAGCTCATGAAAGACCATAACAGCTTTTTTACTGCAACGGGAATTCCCTCTCTGTTTCTGATCTTTTCCGTGCTTTGTCTTGCAGTGCTTTCTTTGCTGACACTCGGAAATTCCCGTTCAGAATTAAGCACCGCCCGTAATTCCATGCAACAGACAGAAGATTATTACAATGCCTGCAGTCAGGCTTCCACAGTTATCAATGAGATTCAGACAGAACTCACAGATGCCTACCGGCAGGCCACCGATCAGAAGAATTATCTTGCCCTTGTCGGACAATTCTGCACGGATCATTCTGAGCTTACTTTTGACGAGGAAAAGCAGACATTGCTTTTCGCCGAATCACTCTCTGACACTCAGCAGCTCACTGTCTGCCTGAAGGTTTTATACCCGGAGAAATCCGGGGATTCTCTGATACAAATATTACAATGGAAAACAGACACCACGGCTTCCTGGACTCCGGACACCAGTCAGTCTGTTTATAAAGGAGGCACTCATGAATAAAGAACAAACTCTGGAATTTCTCTCTAAGGCAGCAGATCTGCACGCTTCAGATATTTTTATTATTGCAGGACGTCCACTTTCTATAAAAACCGATGGACGTCTTTCCACCTATGGTGACCGTCTGATGCCGGAACAGACCAGTGAAATTCTCGAAGCAATTTATCAGATGGCGAATAACCGTGATATCTCACGACTGCACAATACCGGTGACGATGACTTTTCCTTTTCTATTCCAGGTCTGTCACGTTTTCGTATCAATGCTTACAAACAGCGTGGTTCTCTGGCAGCAGTCATACGTGTTATCGCTTTCCAGCTGCCGGATCCCGCCGAGCTTTCTATTCCCGAGGATGTCATGAGTATTGCTGATCTGACAAAAGGCATGGTTCTTGTAACCGGATCTGCCGGAAGCGGAAAATCCACAACCATGGCCTGCCTTATAGATCGAATCAACCATTCTCGCGAAGGGCATATCATTACGCTGGAAGATCCTCTGGAATACCTGCATCGACACGATCGTTGTATCGTAAGCCAGCGTGAGATATGCACTGATACAGAAAATTATATTACTTCCCTGCGTGCTACCCTTCGCCAGAGCCCGGATGTCATTCTTCTTGGCGAAATGCGTGATCACGAAACCATTCAGACTGCCATGACAGCTGCCGAAACCGGTCATCTCATCCTTTCCAGTCTGCACACACTCGGAGCCGCAAATTCGCTCAACCGTATCATAGATGTTTTTGAACCATCCCAGCAGCATCAGATCATTATGCAGCTTTCTATGGTGCTTCAGGCTGTCATTTCTCAACAACTGGTTCCGGATGTCAACGGCAAAAATATTCCTGTTTTTGAGATTATGCGTCTTACTCCTGCTATCCGAAATATGATCCGTGATAATAAAATTCATCAGATCGACGGTGTCATTTCTTCCAGTCCCGGACAGATGCGCTCCATGGATCAAAGCCTTTTTGAATTGTACAAAAATGGACGCATCACAAAAGAAACTGCCATCAACTACGCAATGAATCCGGAAATGCTCCGCAGAAGACTTGGATGATTTTTTCTTTTGGAATCTTCCTCACATAAAAAATCCGTCTCAGGCTTATCACCTGAAACGGATTTTTTTATTGCTTATTTTTGTTTCTGATCAAATATCAGCTCTTTTTGCTTCCGAAACGTTTTTTTACAAAAACTACAATTGCTACGATTGCTGCCAGAAGAATAATCACGAATGGAAGAGCGTCATGCAATGCATGACATACTTCTTCTGCGCATCTCTGCAATCCTGCCGGAGGCTATATCAGATGGGGGATTGACTCCCACCACTGATACTGATTTGTTGCTCGCCACCTACAGAGGTGGGGCATTTCACATATAAGTTCCCGGTTTCACTGCACCTTATGTGACTCTTTTCCGGATGTCCAACTCGCTACTGTTGTTTCTTTTCCATATTTCCCCTTATTTCAGTGCCAAAATCAACAATAATTCTTTATGACCACCTGCAGGTTTTCTCTTCCCTGAAAAACATTAATTTCAGGATAATATGTAACAGATATGGTATCATGCGCCTGTACAAAATCCACGAATTCCTGTGCCTCTCCAAAATATACTGCATCCATCTTTATTCCATTTTCATCTATAAGAAGCATTTTTGCCACATTCCTGTTTCTGCCAAAAACACGAATCCCCACTGCCCGAAGATTTTTCTGTGCAAACAAAGGTTTCGAGTTCCCTTTACCAAATGGTTCCAGCACCTTTAACTGTTCTGTCAGTTTTTTGGAAAGATAGGAAATCGGCATTGGCACATCGATCATAATTTTGGGAATCAGATCCTGTTCTGTAAGGGTACAGTTATCATTCAGACGTCTGCGGAAAAGTTCTACATTTTTTTCCTCCATTGAAAGTCCGGCTGCCATCGGATGACCGCCAAACTGCGTGAGCAGATCACTGCATTTCACCAGTTCCTCATACATAGAATATGTCTCGATCGACCGCCCGCTTCCCTTTACTCCGTCAGCTCCTTTCGTCAGTACGAACACCGGCTTATTATATGCTTCACGGATCCGTCCTGCAATAATACCAGCAAGGCTCTCATGACAGTCTGGAAGATACACTACCAACACTCGGTCCTTACCGAGATTATTTTCCTCAATGCTCTGGATCGCCTGTTCTTTTCCTTGCTCTGTCATGGCTTTTCTGCTCTGATTCAGATCATACAGATCATCCGCAAGCTTCATTGCATCTTCCATATTATCCGCAAGAAGCAGTTCCAGAGATCTTGCTGCTGTATCAAGCCGTCCGCTTGCATTGATACATGGACCAATAACAAACCCTACATGATATGCCGTAATCTCTGCACCTTCAAGATTATTCACACAAATCAGTGCTTTCAGCCCTTCAAAAGAAGTAGAAGAAAGTTTTTTCAGTCCTTCCTTTACAATGATCCTGTTCTCTCCCTGCAGATCCATGACATCACCTACTGTTGCAATTGCTGCCAATTCAAGAAAATCCCATATCTCATCACTGTCAATCCCCAATCTTTCATATAACGCCCAGATCAGTTTCCACGCAACCACCGCCCCGCAGATATTTTTATTCGGATACAGACAGTCATTCTGTTTCGGATTCACCACTGCATCTGCTTTCGGAATGATCCAGATTCTTCCATCCTCTGTATCGCGGAAAGGAATATCATGATGATCCGTAACGATCACAGTGAGTCCTTCTTTTTTTGCGTATTCTATTTCAGCCGCAGCTGCAATCCCATTATCACAGGTCAGTATCGTATCAATTCCATCTTCCAGTGCTTTATCGATCAGCTGCTCATGCATTCCATATCCGTCTTTTACTCTGTCCGGAATGTAAGTATCCACATTTGCATTAAGTCGTTTCAGACCTTTCAACAAAATGCAGGTAGCTGTCACGCCATCTATATCATAATCTCCGATGATTCGGATCTTTTTTTTCTGCGTAATTTTTTTCTGAAGGATCTGCACTGCACGTTCCATATCCTTCATCTTCCATGGGGATGGAATTTCCGCAAGTGTTCCATATAAATAGGAACGAATCTCTTTCATATCCTGTATATCACGGTTTCGTATCAATCTCGCTATCACAGGATCAATTCCAAATTCACTGCCTATTTTTTGAAAATCTGCTTTCTTATTATATACCATCCACTTTTCCATAATGATCCTCTCTGTTTATCAACCTATCCATTATTAAAACACAAATCCCGGGGCAGTAGTCTGTCCCGGGATCTGAGATGTGTTACTGTTCACTCCGTTCACAGCAACTTAATTGTTACTTTTTATGTTTCAGATTATGCATCCTTATTTTCATCTTTGGAAGCATTTTCTTTTGCCGCTGCTTCCTGTGCCGCCAGACGTTCTGCTACTCTCTTGCGGTTTTTCTTTTTCGGCTGATCTGAATTTTTCTTTCCGGATTTTGTATCCTGGCTGTTATTATTCTGTTTTGCAGGAGCTGCAGTATTCTTTGCTGCTACAGCCTGTGCAACAGGTTTCTTATAATAGCGTTTCATTACCAGCCACAGAGCACCTGTGATGCATACAGAAGAGTAAGCTCCACAGATAACACCTACCATCAGAGGAGCTGCGAACTCACGTATAGAAGATACACCCATGATGTACAAAACAGCTACCATTACGAAAGTTGTGAAAGAAGTGTACATACTTCTTGTAAGTGTCTGTGTGATACTTTCATTAACGATCTCTTCAAGGTTTGATCTGCTTCCCTTCATATTCTCACGAATACGGTCGAAGATAACGATCGTTGCGTTGATGGAATAACCTACGATGGTAAGCATGCAGGCAATGAAAGTATTACCTACGGAAATTCTGGAAATTCCATAGAATGCAAATACAACCAGTACGTCATGCAGCAAGGCAAGTACTGCACTACTTGCGAAACGGATATCTTTGAAACGGAACCAGATGTAAGCAAGCATGCAGAGTGTAGCCACAATCACGGCAACAACTGCATCTCTTCTCATCTCGGAACTTACTGTAGAAGAAATACTTTCTGTTGTAATCAAAGAATTATCTACATTAAATTTCTCAACAAGTGCATTATCCAGTTTCTCTCGTTCTTCCTGAGAAAGCGTACGCGTCTTGATAACTACCTGATTTGTTCCTACAACTTTAGTCGGCTGTACATTCTTATCACCTGTAACTTCTTCAACGACAGGAGTTACTTCAGAGTCAATCTGCTTGATATCCATGTCTTCGTTGAATGTTACAGTTGTTGCAGTACCACCTGAGAAGTCAAGTGCATAGTTCAGAGCTGTTCCATCTACGTTGTGATGGATTGCCATTGCAACCGGACCACTTAAGATCAGAATGATGGAAATAATGAAAAATACTTTTCGTTTTCCAACAACATTGAATACTTTACGCTGTTTTGCACAACCGTAGAATTTCTCATCATGGAATCCTACTGCATAAAGAGCATTCATAACAAAACGTGATACAACCAGAGCTGTAAACATGGAAACTACGATACCAAGAGCCAGTGTATAAGCAAAACCCTTAACAGTACCGGAACCAAGCCACATCAGCACGAGAGATGCGATCAGGGTTGTGATGTTTCCATCGAAGATTGCGCTGAACGCTTTTGAGAAACCGGCTTTAATAGAAGCTCTTACAGAGTTTCCGGCTGCGATTTCTTCCTGAATACGTGCGTAAATGATAACGTTCGCATCAACCGCCATACCAATACCAAGAATGATACCTGCAATACCCGGAAGAGTCAGTGTGATGTCAAATGCATTCAATGTAATGAGTACGATCGCTGTATACAGAATCAGTGCCACACCGGCAACAACACCCGGCAGACGATACATAATAATCATGAAGATGATTACAATAACAAGACCGATCAGACCAGCCATAACACTGGTGGAGATTGCTTCTTCACCAAGCTGTGCAGCAACTACGCTGGAACGAAGTTCTTCCAGTTCGATGCTCAGAGAACCGATACGGATATAGGAAGCAAGATTCTGTGCTTCTTCCACACTGGACATACCAGTGATCTGTGCCTGTCCACCTGTGATTGCTTCGTTTACCTTCGGTGCGCTTAAGATCTGATTGTCATAAACGATCGCAATCTGTTTTCCTACGTTTGCTTCTGTAGCATCTGCAAATTTTGTCTTACCTTCATCTGTAAGTGTCAGGCTGACTGCATACTCTCTGGAGCTGTTTTTGTCAGACTGGAATGCACCACCCTGGGCATCTTTTACATCTGTACCTTCCAGAACGACGGATCCGGATTCACGAATCTCGTCCAGACTTCTTGCCAGTACATAACCGCTTCCTGTACTGGAGAAGTTTGCATTACCGTCATCATCTGTCATTGTGATAAAACACAGAGAACCCGGTTTTCCAAGATCATTCAGAATCGCATCTGCATCTGTAACACCAGGAATCTCTACAGCGATACGGTCGCTTCCTTCTTTGTACACCTGTGCTTCTGTACTGTACTGTTCAACACGCTTCTGGAGTTTATAAACAGTATCTGACATGTCTTCAGCACTTGGGTTGCTGTCTTTTGCCTGATAGGTGATACTTACACCACCAGACAGGTCCAGGCCGGTCTTAATGTTTTTTGCAGAACCGGTACCTGTTGGTCCGAGGCCAATCCCGGCCGTGTAACACAGAAAGACTGTGATAATGGCGGTCAGAAGCAGCACAACAATTCCTTTGCTTTTCTTCATTGTTCTTTCCCTTCTTGCATTATTTTATTCCGCTAATGCGGCCTTTATCATGATCGCGCACTCCACTCTCTTACGCTGAAGCTCGCATCCGATACCATAATTGCCATTTATATCTTTCTGAAAATGATAAGCATTGGCAGCACAGCCACCACTGCAGTAAAATCTTGCGAAGCAGTCTTTACAAGCTTCTTTTGTGTAAACATTACATTTACCAAACTTATCACGGATCTCCGGATGTGTGATTCCCTCATCCACATTTCCCATAAGGAACTGCTCTTCACCAACAAACTGATGACACGGATAAAAATCACCCCAAGGAGTTACTGCAAGGTACTCGGTTCCTGAACCACATCCTGAGAGACGTTTGTAGACACAAGGTCCACCGGTCAGGTCAATCATAAAGTGGAAGAAGTTGAAACCTTTTCCGGCTTTTTCTCTGGCGATCATTTCTTTTGCCAGTGCATCGTATTCTTCCATGATCTGAGGAATATCCTCTTCTCTGATTGCATATTCCTCTGTATCAGCTGCAACTACCGGTTCAACAGAAATCTGTTTGAAACCAAGATCTGCAAGGTGCAGAACATCTTTTGAAAAATCGAGATTATGATGTGTAAATGTACCACGCACATAATACTTGTCCTGATTTCTGGATTCCGCAAATTTCTGGAATTTCGGAATGATCAGATCATAACTTCCTGCGCCCTTACGGAACGGTCTCATATAATCATGAACTTCTTTACGTCCGTCCACACTGAGAACAACATTTCCCATTTCTTTATTACAGAACTCCATAACTTCATCATTGAGAAGAACACCGTTCGTTGTCAGTGTAAAACGGAATTTTTTATTATAAAGTTTCTCCTGCTCTCTTCCGTATGCCACCAGGTCTTTGACAACCTGCCAGTTCATCAGAGGCTCTCCTCCGAAGAAATCCACTTCCAGGTTCTTTCTGGATCCGGAATTGGCAATCAGGAAATCAAGAGCTTTCTTACCCACTTCAAAAGACATCAGTGCTCTTCTTCCATGATATTCTCCCTCTTCGGCAAAACAGTATCGACAGGCCAGATTACAATCATGGGCAATGTGCAGGCACAAAGCCTTTACTACTGTCTGTCGATTCTCTGTAAATTCATCAATAATATTTTCGTATATATCTCTGGTAAACAACATACCCTGTTCTTTCAGTTTCTCACACTCGGAAACAGAAGTACGGATATCAGCCTCAGGATACTGATCTTTTAATTTGTCAACAATCTCCTGCTCTGAAAGTCCCTCTTCCATAAAAGGAAGAACTTCGTATGTCACAAGGTCTACCAGATGAATACATCCACTGTTAATATCCAGAACAATGTTATAGCCATTGCTCTGATATCTATGAATCAGACTCATCTTTCTGAAAATCCTTTCCTGTAACTTTTTGTTCATAAGAATAAGCAGCGGATTTCACTCCGCTGCTTACTGAATGTTCTGAACCTGCTTATTTGTTCTCGCAGCTCTGATTTCCTACAGTACAGGAAGTTTTGCATGCTGACTGGCAAGATGTCTGACATTCACCGCATCCACCTTTTTTCACTGTGTTCTGCAGGTTCTTTGTATTTAATGTTTTGATATGTTCCATTATATATCCCTCCTTATGTATAATTATCTGGGCATAGTATAGCATAAAATCAGCCTAATTAAAAGCATTTTTTTATCAGGAAAGCATCCCTCCAAGGGTTCCTCCTCCAAGACACATAAAAAATGTAGTCACCAGATGTTGGAAGCTCATATCCCACTTTCTCTGTACTGCAAAAGAAACAGCTGCAAGTAACACAAAATAACATAAGCCTACCAGAAATCCCCACCGATATTTATCCTGACGAAGTATCTTTCCTGCCAAAAATCCTCCTGCCAGGCAGGACAGCACATAAATCACTAAAATTCCTACCGTAACCGGCCCTTTCCCTATGTCAAGTTTGAATACCAGTAATGCCAGCAGGAGCAGGCAGACACCCGACAGAAGATATGCCAGAAACAATGATCTCAAAATTGCCTTTACCTTCATAAAAAAGCCCTCCCATATTGAAATATATGGAAGAGCTTTGCTTCATATGTGCAAAATGCTATGCAAAATATTATTTTTTCTTCTTAAGATAAACGAGTACTGCTACAATTACCGCAGCTGCGATGCCAATGATCACAAACGGAAGGATCGGAGTATTATCTCCAGTCTCAACAGCTCCTACAGAATTCCCCTTACTGTCTGCTTCACTCTGATCAGCAGAGTCAGAAGTACTGTTCTGATTTTCAGATGTGGATGCCTGAACAGATGTATTATTCGCTGAACCGGATACTGTATTACTTGCATTATTTGCGGTACCGCCAGATGTACTGCCGGTATTTGTGGAAGCTGCGGCTGTTGCCTGCGGAGTCGTTGTCGCGGTAGAAGTTGTACCGGAAGAATAGCTTCCATCTTCAATTTCTTCTCCTACAAGTGCCTTGCTTCCTGCAATTCCAAACGGGCTGAAAGAGTGTGTACTGAATACCATTGTACTGCCCTCAACACTTGGCACGATTGTTTCCATAGCACCACTGTCCAGAAGATGCTCAATTGTATAATCATATCCGGCCTTAACAGGAACTGTCACACTCAGATATTCACCATCTGGGATCTCATACTCTGTATTGTTTTTCAGATCCCATAATTCAAAATCATAAGATTTGAATACATTTGCTTCTGCTTCATTGGTAAATTCATAATTCTCACCACTTGCAGCCCTGAACTGTACGTACCATGGAAGATTGATCCCTGATACAGAAATGCCATTGCATGTGTGATTTTTTTCTGCTATCTGTGCTTTTTCTTCATCAGACGGCTCTGTGTCCTCCTCAACCGACTGAGCTCGGTCATCTACTGTGATATCTTTCTCTGTTCCATCAAAAATATTGTCTTTATCAGCCTCCGGAGTCACTGTAGGTTCCGGTGTATCTGTCACTGACGGTGTCTCAGTAACTTCTGCGATATCTGCAGGTCCCGGTGTCTCAACGGCCTCTGGTGTA
>JAERMT010000562.1_pt1 | contig 19986 bp, 11 predicted proteins | sample 9267081 | NCBI WGS metagenome assembly JAERMT01 (sample SAMN17071939, study PRJNA684904) | human gut metagenome | isolation source: diarrhea sample from child under the age of five | host: Homo sapiens | place: South Africa: Mafikeng, Mafikeng Provincial Hospital | collected 2019-09
ATTCCTCCGAAGAATTTTTTCTTCCCCACGTGGAAAATAAAAAATATCCACGTGGAGATTTCAAAATATCCACGTGGAAATCCATTTTCCTCGACATAGTGCCGTGTTGATATGTAGTCGGGTCTAAATTATTGTAATAAGCCGGCGTTGGATTTCTCTAGCTGAGCTGATGCATTACAATCGCTCTGTCAGGAACTACACATATCCCTTCTAGAAATAAATCGTGTTTTTCAGCACCTCAAAATAGGGCCTAGCCGTTGCTCTGCTGAAGCTGCTGGTCGTGTCGGCGCAAGAGGTAGAGGAGCCAGACCCCGTAGAGTAAGTGGTAGAGTGCGATGACTAGGTAGTAGGTGGAGACGGTCTCGGCGAAGGGTGCGCGCAAGACATAGATAAGTAGCATCAGGAGGGCCACTTGCAGGAAGAGGTTGAGTAGCTGGACTTGTAAGTGAGCTCTTTGCCGCCCGATGATGTCGGGGATGACGTTGATGATGGAGGTGAAGAAGAAGACGAGCAGGTAAACGAGCATAGCGCGTATGATCTCTGTGCAGGCTGCGTACTCGGGAGCTAAGAGCCAGCGAACTAGATAAGGCATAGCCCACCAGAGAATTAAGAGCGTGGGGATGCCTGCCACGAGCGTCACCATAAGTAGCGGGCGAACGAGCGGTCGCCAAGGTGCCTGCGCGTGGTGTGCTACGGAGAGACGGTTGAAGTAGACCTGACTGACGCTATCTGCGATGAGTTGTATGGGGCGGCGTGCCAGCATCGTTGCCATAGTGACTAGTCCTATCTCGACGGTGGTGTAGCCTAACGGAAGCATGAGGATCAGGATTGACCCGAGGAGGGTGGTGATGGTTGCCTGAGGAAGGCTAAAGAGGGGGAAGGCTCTGTACTTGCGAGCCACTTGCCCGAGCTCTCTACGACTGCTTGGGTTATTGGTTTGTCTGCTGTGTTTGAGGGGTCGCAGGAGTGGAATGAGTGCGAGTAGCGTCGAGGCTATTTGGGCGCCCCACAAGCTCCAGACGGTGGGCGAGAAGAGTCCGAAGCCCACTTTGAGTCCATTATTGCCCAGCCCTTGCACCGCCTTGCTGGTGGCGATGCGCTTGAACTGTCCTAGGCTTAGCGCATAGTTGCTGAGTGTAGCGCATAGTCCTAGGGCGCATACGACGGGTGGAATGAGCCAGAGCTTGCCCTGCAGGGTGGCGTAGCGGGTGGTGCCGATCCACGGCTCGAAGGCTAGGGTGAGGGCGAATAGGGCGAGCGTCACTAGAGCTGTAATCCATAGGGTGAGGCGTAGCAAGTGGTTTCGCTCTAAGGACTCTTGGCAGACGACGATAGCCTGCTCGTAGCGTCCCCCCACGGCGATGCTGAGCAGCGTGGCGATGGAGAGGATGAGTGCTAGGTCGCCTAGCGTGTCTGGTGTGTATAGTCTACTGACCCACGGTAGGAGAAGTAAGGCTATCAGCTGTACCCCGACACCGACAGAGAGGAGTAGACCGCTGTCGGCTAGTATGGAGCGTAGTGGTCGGGGCACTTTCACAGCTTTAGTATAGATCGAGGACGGCTAGAAGCAGGTAAACGGCTGGCACCGCTAGGAGCAGGCTGTCTATGCGATCGAGTATGCCTCCGTGACCTGGGATGAGCTTGCCCGAATCCTTGACACCGGCCTGACGCTTGAGACTGCTCTCGAAGAGGTCGCCAATGGTGCCGAAGATGGCGACCACCGCCGCGATGAGCAAGATGCGCAGCCAGCTTAGCTCTGGGAATAAGAGCAGACGCAAGATGACTGCTGAGAGGAGAACGAGGAGGATCCCTCCGATGGAGCCCTCGACACTTTTCTTTGGTGAGATGCTGGGTGCCAGTCTTCTTTTGCCCCAACGTGAGCCGACGAGGTAGGCACCCGTGTCATTGACCCAGATAAAGATGAAGATGGCGAGGAGGAGCAATCCGTTGTACTGCGTCATAGAGGAGTAGGGGTCGACCTCAAGCGTCAGTCTGATGGTCAGTGCGAGGGGTACGGCTATGTAGAGTTGGCCGATGAGGCTGTTGCCGAGACTGGGGAGCATAGCCTGATGCGGGAGGAATGTGGAGCGACAGACCACATAAAGGAGGTAGAGCAGGTAAGGAAGGAAGATGCCTAGCCCGTGACTGATCGCCATGCCATACTGCGCCGTGGCGTAGAGGAGCCAGACGGCGGCTGCGCAGTCGAGTACGATGCGGAAGATGTAGGGGCGGTTGACGCCGGTGAGTCGGTTGAACTCGATGATTCCTGCCACGGCAAAGACGGAGAGCAAAACCCACAATCCCCAGACCATAGAGAGTGTTAAGGCTAGCACAATCAGTGCTACGTAGACAGTGCCCGAGATAAGGCGAGTGGTAAAGGTCGACATGGTAGCGTTGTATTCAGTGATTGTCGTGTGTTATGTAGAGCTTAATAAGTTAGTCGGACAGAGACGCTCAGCGAGTGAGTATCTCTGCCCGACTTCTAGATAGGACTATTCGTCACCTGTAGGCTCCTCATCTTTTTTCTCATCAGAGGGAGCGGGCGTAGGCTGTTCCTCCTCCTTTTTCTCTTCTGAGGACGTGGGCGTAGGCTGATCCACCTCCTTTTTAATATAGGGCGGGGGAGTGGCACTAGCGAGTCGCTTGGCGCGCGCAGCCTCGTTGAGCGCATCCAGCTCGTCCGAGCGAGAGATCCACTGACGCTTGCCGAGGATCCTCTCCACATCTTCCGTGTAGATTACCTCACGCTCTAGGAGTAGCTGCGCTAACTGGTGATGCTGCTCGGCATACTGTGTCAGAAGCTCCTTGGCACGGGCATACTGTGTGGCAATGAGCTTGGAGACCTCCTGGTCAATGATGACCGCCGTCTCCTCACTGTACGGCTTCTGGAAGTTATAGCCGTCGCTCTGCGAGTCAGCGTAGTTGAGGTTGGGCAGCTTGTCACTCATACCGTAGTAGGTGATCATAGCGTAGGCGAGCTTGGTGACACGCTCTAGGTCGTTGGCGGCGCCTGTCGAGATGCGATTGAGGAATAGCTCCTCAGCCGCACGCCCGCCCAGCAGCGAGCAGAGCTCGTCGAGGAGTACCTGCGTGTGGGTGATCTGTCGCTCCTCTGGCATATACCAAGCAGCGCCAAGTGCCTTGCCACGAGGCACGATGGTGACCTTGACCAAGGGGTTGCCATACTCGGTCATCCAGCTGATGGTGGCGTGACCCGCCTCGTGGATGGCTATGCTGCGACGCTCATCCTCGGTGATGATCTTGTTCTTCTTCTCCAGACCTCCGATGATACGATCCACCGCATCCATGAAGTCTTGCTTTTCGATCGCTTGCTTGTCGTGGCGGGCCGCTATGAGCGCCGCCTCGTTGCAGACGTTTGCTATGTCTGCTCCCGAGAAGCCTGGCGTCTGTCGTGATAGTTGATCCACATCTACATCGGGTCCCAGCTTGAGTCCCTTCATATGTACGAGGAAGATCTCCTTGCGGTCGTTCAGGTCGGGTAGGTCTACGTAGATCTGACGGTCGAAGCGACCGGCACGTAGGAGTGCCTTGTCGAGGATGTCCACACGGTTCGTCGCTGCGAGGATGATGACGCCGCTATTGCCGTCGAAGCCGTCCATCTCGGTGAGGAGCTGGTTGAGCGTGTTCTCTCGCTCATCATTACTGCTGAAACCGGCGTTCTTGCTTCGCGCACGCCCCACAGCATCAATCTCGTCGATGAAGATGATACAGGGCGACTTCTCCTTAGCTTGCTTGAAGAGGTCTCGGACGCGTGAAGCTCCTACACCGACGAACATCTCCACGAAGTCTGAACCAGAGATTGAGAAGAACGGCACGTGTGCCTCACCAGCGACCGCCTTCGCAAAGAGCGTCTTACCAGTGCCTGGAGGGCCCACGAGGAGCGCTCCCTTGGGAATCTTACCGCCCAGCTTGGTGTATTTGTCAGGGTTCTTGAGGAACTCGACAATCTCCTGCAGCTCCTGCTTAGCTTCGTGCAGTCCCGCCACATCGTCAAAGGTGACGTGCGACTCCTTCTTGTCATAGAGCTTAGCCTTGGACTTACCGACATTAAAGACTCCGCCGGGGCCACCGTTCTTGCCTCCGGGGCCAGCACTCATACGACGGAAGATCCATATCCAGAAGACAACAATCAGAATCAGCGGCAACCAGTTGGCTAGGATGACCCAGAAGCTCATGTTGTCGGTCTTGTACTTGACATCTATGGCGATGTTTTCCCTCTCGATAAACTCGTCAAAGCGGTCGACCGAGGGAGGCATACACTTGACCTGATACTGAGCTTTGGTAATGCTAAAAGGGAAGCCTCGCTGCTCGATGTTTTGTAGCTCCTGCTCGCTGTAGACCATACTCACCTTCTTAGGATTGAGCGTAGCGACAGCGACACCCTTGGTGCGGTTGACCTCCACCTTGGTGGCGACCTCCTTGCGGAGCAATTGCTGAAACTCCGTCCAGGCTACCTCCTTATTATTAGTAGGCTGCTCAGACGGCAGGAAGAAGAGCATCCCCAAGATCAGTATGGCCGACAGGTAGAGCCACATCGGATTAAAGCGACGCTTGCCACGCCGTGGATCCGATCCCTGCGGGTTAGGAGTGGGAGTACCCAGAGGGTTTTTAATATGCTTATTCATCAATAGAGTTCTTTCTAGTTCATCTCTCAAAAAGCGTACCACAATCCACCTTGCAGACCTCTTGGCACACCTTTGCTCGCAAAGGTACAAAATAACCCCATAGAGACTTTGTGTCCTAGCGGGCTACTTGTAGAGCTTTAGGAGAGGAAGCCGAGGAGGACACCCGCAGCTACGGCCGATCCGATGACGCCTGCTACATTCGGGCCCATCGCGTGCATCAGTAGGTAGTTCGTCCGGTCATACTTGACGCCCTCAATCTGCGATATGCGCGCCGAGTCAGGAACAGCCGAGACACCTGCATTGCCGATGAGCGGATTGATTTTGTTGCCCTCCTTGAGGAAGAGATTCATCACTTTGACAAAGAGTACTCCCGAGCAGGTCGCTATGATAAAGGAGAGTGCACCGAGCATAAAAATCTTTACCGAGTCGAGCGTGAGGAAGTGCGTAGCCTGCGTCGAGGCACCTACCGTCACCCCGAGGAGGATGGTGACGATATCGATGAGTGGCTCACGCGCTGTGCGAGCTAGACGGTCGCAGACGCCACTCTCCTTGAGGATATTGCCGAAGAAAAGCATCCCCAGCAGAGGTAGACCAGAGGGTACGAGGAATCCCGTCAAGAGAAGTCCGAAGATAGGGAAGAGGATACGCTCTATACGAGACACCTTGCGGGGTGGCTTCATACGGATGCGTCGCTCCTTGTCTGTCGTAAGGAGACGCATGAAGGGTGGCTGTATGATTGGCACCAGAGCCATATAGGAGTAAGCCGATACAGCGATAGCTCCGAGTAGGTCGGGAGCTAGCTTCGACGAGAGGAAGATAGCCGTCGGGCCATCAGCACCTCCGATGATGCCGATAGCACCTGCAGCATTTGGCTCGAAGCCTAGTTGCAAGGCAATCATATAGGCACCAAAGATGCCAAACTGCGCAGCAGCTCCAATCAGCATCAGCTTAGGGTTGGAGATTAAAGCCGAGAAATCAGTCATTGCTCCGATGCCTAGGAAGATTAGTGGCGGGTACCACCCCTGCCGCACCCCCTGGTAGAGGATGTTGAGGACAGACCCCTCCTCATAGATACCGATCTGTAGACCAGCATCTTTAAAGGGAATGTTGCCTATCAGCATACCAAAGCCTATCGGAATTAGGAGCAGTGGCTCGAACCTAAAGCGTATGCCTAGGAAGATAAATAGGGCGCCAATGAGAATCATGATCACGTGACCTGTCGTCACATTGGCAAAGCCGGTGTAAGTAGAGAAGATTTCTATATTCTCAACGAGGAAGTTCCAGAAATTCATAAGGCAATCTTGTTAATCGCTTTGGTCAAAATTGTTACGCTTTCAGTCGCTTGCACTCCACTGTGGGGCGCATCATCTGACTCTTGTCACTCCACGGATCGTAAAGCTGTGGGCGAGGTTGTATCGTTAGTCGCCCAGGAGCCTCTCCACGGCCCATCTCCAGCTCACTTGTCAGAGCTAGTGAGATAGCGACAGCCACGAGCGGGTCTTCGGTCGTGCTGACTACCTCCGTGGGCTCTCGGTGTAGTCGACTATTGAGCCGACTGCGCAGAGTCTCTTGACGTCCCTCGATACGCATCGCTACGATTCCGACTAATTTGTAGGCTAAGAAGAGAATTAGCAACCCCGAGAAGACCACCAGCATAGCGGTGACTGTCATAACAAAGCCATTGGGGTCGGCAGCCTGTAGACGGTTTATCTTCTCATTCTTGTCCTTAACTACGTTGTTTGACCCAGGCGTTGTATGCTGCGTGATATGCCAAGCCTCGACTGCTACAGCTGTGCGTACTCCGTCATCGATGCGTGCGTAGGAGTGGTCAGTGGGGATCGCAGCGGGCACCTCCACCTCGTCGATAATCGAGCTACCGTCGCTACTGACTAGAGCTAGGTAGTGCGGAGCTTCGGGCGTGAGGGTGAAGTTTAGGTGAAAGGTTCCTCTTAGAGGCATCTCATCCGCAAAGAAGACAACGCTCTGACGTGGCTTGACAACTGTCAGCACATCTCCCTTGGGAATCATATACTTCTTGAGGTCTTGCGGGTCATCCGTCAGGAAGCATCCAGCGAGGTCTATAGTCCCCGCCGAGGAGTTGTACACTTCAATCCATGGACTACGCTTGCCGTAGCTGTCTATGTAGTTGTCTACATTATCTATCATCACCTCATTAATCCGTGCCGCCGTGATGCTCTGTGCTGAGAGCGGGAGGGAGGAGCAGAGGATTGCTATCGTAGAGAGGAGGAGTAGCCTCCGTAGAGCAGGTCGTATGACTCGTCGCATAAGCTCATTTATATCGCTAAGATTAGACTGCCAAAGGTACATTTTCTTTGGCAAAGTAAGGGTAAAATCCTTGATTTCTTTTAAAAGAATTTGCGCTAACAGCCGTGACAAGCGGACGATGCTTGCGGAGGTGTCTACGAGTTTCTGTAGCGTGGGCTTTGGATATATCTGTTTTTTATATCTTTGCAAAACACAAGTAACTAATACAACTACTAGCTTATGAAACACTCGCTACTAGGTCGGTCACGCATGTTGACCCTGACTCTATGCCTGCTACTCTGCGGTGCTGTGCAGATCTTTGCGCGTCCGCTACGAGAGCCAGAGGCAAGGCTGCTCGCAGAGCAGTTCTTTCAGCAGAGCACGCAGCAGCTACGCTCCGCAGACTTAACCCTCGTGTCGGCTCCTGCCCGCACATCTGGTGGGTATGAACTCCAGTCGACTGGTGAGCCGGCTCGCTACTACTATGTATATAATAGGGGAGAGGCTGAGGGCTTTGTCATCATCGCTGGTGACGACCGCTTCGCACCTTATATAGGTTACGCCACGACGGGTACTTTCTCTGCTGAGCGGATGCCGGACAACCTAGCCGCTTTCCTGAAGGCTTGTGAGCAGCGTATTGACGAGCTGACTAGTCAGGTAGGTATGCAGACTCGCTTGGCACCGACGCTACCCATGGCCAGTGAGCCCGCAGAGGTTGCCCCGCTACTCAAAGACATTAAGTGGGATCAGTCTGCTCCGTGGAACTCAAAGACCCCAGAATATGGCGAGGGCAAGCACATGCCTGTGGGTTGCGTCGCGACTGCCTACGCTCAGGTGATGCGCTACTACCAGTGGCCTAACAAGGGCGAGGGTGAGATAGAGTACAAAGAGCCATACAAGACACGCAGACATAAGGTCAACTTTGGCGAGACGACCTACGACTGGGCGAACATGCCAGCTGCATTTGAAGATCCAAAGTCCGCCACTGACGCACAGAAGGACGCCCTCGGTACGCTCTGTTATCACGCAGGTGTCGCTATCGAGACGGACTATGATGCAGTCGCTAGCGGAAGCTTCGCTCCAAGGATCGTCACAGCTCTCCGAAATTACTTCCGCTATGACAAGCAGGTTACCTTCAAGAGACGTGTCAACTACACCCAGCCCGAGTGGGACAAGATGATGCGTGCTGAGCTAGCTGCCCAGCGCCCTGTCGTTTATTGTGGCACGGGCACTGGCGGTGGTCACGCATTTGTCTGCGATGGCTACAACGACCAGGGACTTTATCACATCAACTGGGGCTGGAGCGGTGAAGCTAACGGATACTTCAACCTCAACTTCCTAGCACCCGACGAGCTTGGTATCGGTGGTGGCTTCGGAGGAGGCTTCAGCATGGAGCAGGGTGCCGTCATAGGCATTACGCCTGATCGTGATGGTACTTCTAAGGATACCGAGCTACCTCTCCTGACCACGCGCAAGTTCACTATGCACCTACGGGCTACGGGTACTGGGGTGCAGATAGCGGATGCCAACTACTCTGTCTGGATGAGTGACGCTCCCGTGCAGAATGAAGACGGCGAAGCTGAGTACTCTTACTACGGCCTTACGACCATCGCTGCGGTCAAGATTGGCACGACTGATACAGTCTATATGGACAAGTACGCCAAGCCTAAACTTTTGGACGGGATTTATGACCTCGTCTCTGAGTTCCAGTTCGAGCTAGATATTACTAAGTATATCACTGAGGGCACCTGGGACTTCTTCCTAGTCTATGAGGTCACCCTGCCCGATGGTAAGAAGGTATGGAGACCTTGCGCTATGGATGTTCGCGAGGGCAACAATGAGAACGGTAAGGGTCGTCACACCTTTACTATTGCGAAGGGCGTCCTAGGCTGGAAGGTCAAGGAGGACCTGACACACCCCTTCGCACAGCTTGAGATGGTAGAGGGCAGTGCTCAGACTAGGCTCAACGCTTATGAGAAGAGTACCATCTCACTCAAGGTCAAGAACACGGGCCGCGGTGAGTTCTTCAGACCGCTCTACCTCGAGCTCAAGCCTGAGGGGGGCAAGTGGCGTGCCTACTCCGACATCCTACCTGCCGTCCAGGTTGGAGAGACGCAAGAGGTTACATTCAACGCTGAGCGCTGTCCCTACGCAGAGGGAACGGTCTCTCTCCGTGTCGCTTATCAGACAGAGGATATGGGCAAGATGCAGTACTTCTACCTCCCGGACGTAACCGTCCAACCATCGACGGTCATCGACCCAGCTATCGTCATCGAGCCTGCCTCTAAGACTGAGCCTATGGAGGCCGAGAGAGGCTCGGGTCTATTCTCACCGATTCGTGTCAAGTATGTAGGTACCGTAGCACCCGAGCATAAGGTCATGTTCCGCTACATCCTAGAGTATGGTGTCGAACAGGTCTATACGAAAGAGCTGACACCTATCACAATCACAGTAGGCGACGAGATTGTGCTCACACCAGAGCTACCAGAGCTACTGAAGAGGATTGCTGTCGTGGGTGGCAATGAGTTCAAGTTGACGATGAGCTTCTTCGAGGTTCCCGAGGAGGGTCGTAAGGTGCGCATACCAATCCTTGAGGATCCCATTATTATGGTAACCTGCAAGAAGGGTTCCTACCCAGTCACTACGGATATCCAGGGTCCTGGTAAGCTAAATATCAAGGGAGCTGCCGACCTCAATGCAGTGCTAGAAGGCACGCTGCTGAGTGTCGAGGCCGAGCCCGAGGAGGGCAACACCCTGATATCCCTCGAGGCTAATGGCCAGAATATCCTCGCTACAAAGACTTTTAGAGTTAAATCTGCCACTACGATCAAGGCTGTTTTTGGCAAGCTCAAGACCTATAAGGTGACACTCAAGAGCAATGACAATAAGTATGGCTCGATCAACCTCAAGGAGGACTTTAATCCCGATGCTATACCTGAGGGTACCACGATACATATCGAGGTGCGCCCCAACGGCAATTGCGAGCTTACAAAGCTTATGGCTAATGATGAAGATATCACGGAGACCAAGAGCTTTACGATGACGAAGGATACGGAGGTTGTAGCAACCTTTGTAAACCATACAGGTGTCGAGGAGGTCGCAGCACAGCAGCTACGTCTCTATCCTAATCCAGCACGTGACTACGTGCTCCTAGAGGGTATCCCTGCAGGAGCCACCGTAGTTATCTACACGCTAGAGGGTGAGCGGGTCTATCAGACCGTGGCTGCCAGCGAGACGCTACGCATCGAGCTCACGCAGCTACAGGAGGGTGCTTACATCCTACGCGTAGGTGACGAGACACAGCGTCTCATCGTTCGTCGCTAGCTCTGTATATATAGTAAGCTGTAGTCACTTCTACAGCTAGACACGAGAGGAGGCTCTGTAGCTTGACTACGGAGCCTCCTTTTATATAACGAGACTGTTGACTTTTGCGACAGTCTCATAATGTTGTCACCCCTGCCCTCTGCCCTCTAATTTCTAACCTCTAATTACCCTCCTTTTTCGAATATCCACGTGGAGAATCTCAAATCTCCACGTGGATATTTTTTATTTTCCACGTGGGCGTGATTCATTTCCTCCGAAGTTTCATTTGATTCCTCCGAAGAATTTTTTCTTCCCCACGTGGAAAATAAAAATTCTTCACGTGAAGATTTCGAAATATCCACGTGGAGAATCTGTTTCCCCCCGACATAGTGCCGTGTTGCACTTGACGCGGGAATGTGCGACCTCGAAAAAAACTAGGCAATAAAACTCCTTACGAAGTTTTTCCCTACATTTGTAACCGTGTTGCACTTGACACGGAAATGGGCGATAATGCGTCAGCCCTCGTTGGGTTTTGTTGCTTCACTCTTTTTTTGTAACTTGCCACCACTTTGAGAGCGGGTGCTCACCCCCGCACTCTTAGGTGACACTATACCTGTTTGGGTATCACATAGATACAGTTTAGATAGTACTAAGTAACAATATTATATGGTCAAAAAACTACTATTTATCGCAGGGCTACTTGTTGCAACGAGCGGACTATCGCTCCAGGCATCAGCCCAAACAGCCGAGCTCTCCAACTATGGAAGTGAGGGCACTAAGGAACTCTCTTACAGCTCTCGCCACGAGCTCCAGATGGGCCGACAGCTGATGTCGCAAGATGTCAAGGCGACAGACGAGCGTAAGATCTTCGCTACCAAGGAGGGATTCTTCGTCCGCTTTGTCAGCGAAGAGAACAAGACCGTCGAGATTGCACCAGCGCAGACAGCAGAGGATCGTCTTAAGGAGGGCATTTACTACAAGAATGTCGTCATCCCTGAGACTCTCCAGGTCGAGAAGGGTAAGAATGAAGTGATCCCCTGCACGGTTGTAGCTGTAGGGCAAGCCGCGTTCGCTCTCAATGAGGTCCAGACGGTGCAGTATCCAGCTACCTGCAAAGAGCTTAAGGATCGAGTATTCCGCCTAGCAAGTCTCAAGGAGTGTGTCATCCCAGATCAGATTGAGAAGATTGGCGATGACGTATTTATGGATTGTAAAGGCGCAACTAAGGTGGAGATTGGCAAGGGACTCAAGACAATGGGCAAGACGCCTTTTATAAACTGTCAGAACCTAGCGACCATTACAGTCTCACCCGACAACACAATCCTCACGGCTCAAGACAATATCCTCTACAGCAAAGATATGACGAAAGTCTATCTATGCCCCTCTGAGCTTAGAACGCCTAAGATTGTACTGCCCAACACGGTAAAGGAGATAGAGGACTACGCCTTCCTAAGTTGCATCTATATCAAGGAGCTCGTCCTCAACGAGGGCCTGGAGCGCATAGGTGAAGAGGGCCTTTTCAACTGCGCTTGGCTAGAGCAGCTGACGATACCTGCTTCCGTAAAGGAGATTGGACCGAGAGCCCTTACGCTGCTGAAGAAGTGTGAGACTATTACGGTCGCAGAGGGCAACGAGACCTTTGAGGCTAAGTCTGACGGGGTCAATGAGGGTAAGCTCCTAATTAACAAGAAAAAGAACTCACTAGTCACCTGTCTCTTCAAGGGTACTAAGGCGGTCACGGTGCCAGAGGGAATCACTGAAATCGAACCTTTTGCATTCCTCTCCTGTCGCTGGACTGCGTCGCTCCAGCTCCCTGCTTCTGTAGAGCGCGTCGGACAGACCGCTTTTTCCGATATGCAGATGCTCAAGGAGATCGTAATCCCTGATAAGGTCGAGGTAATCCCACGCTACTGCATCAGTGACTGTAAGAGACTCACGAAGATAACCCTTGGCAAGGGTGTCAAGATGGTCGAGGACCAAGCCTTTGCTGGCAACGACTTGCTGGAGACAAAGGGTGGCACGCTACAGATACTAGCCGTCACGCCCCCAGCAGTAGGCAAGAACAGTGATGGCAAGACCTACGAGATGAGCGAAGACTTCTATAGGAATGTCGTACTAGAGGTTCCCAAGGAGGCTAGAGAGGCTTATAAGAATGACATCAACTGGAGCCTATTCTACCAGATTTATCCAGTAGGCAATGAGCCTGTTCAGCCCGTATCACCACTCCAGATTAGCGTAGCTGGTGGACTCCTCTCTATCGTAGCTCCTGAGGTAGCTCCAATTGCTATCTATACTATCGATGGTCAGATGCTCTACACGACCTCGGCTCAGGAGATGCAGCTCGCACTACCTGCAGGTCTCTATATGGTCACCTACGGGACACAAGCTACTAAGGTCTTCGTAGATTAATCCTCTAGCACCGTAGAGATGCTCGGACTCCCAGACGCAGACCTCTCTTCCTCTGAGCGAGACGGGCATCTCTACAGAGCTACTCCCCAGATACCAACTAACTAACTTATATAAGGATTATGAAATCAAAACTACTCCTTCTCCTCACGCTCTTGGGCGTGTTAGGATTCACGGCACCTAGAGCTGCGGCTCAGGACCCAGCACCTGTCACTAGTTCAGTCACCATCACCACGGCACTAAACGTCGGAGACCGAATGAACATCATCTTCCAAGGTCCCGATGGAACTGGTCAGGGCATTGACGTAAAAGGTGCTAAGCCAGTAGAGGTCGAGGGCAAGATTGCCTATGAAATCACTGAGAAGCCTGTCATCCTTACAGGTGATCTCTACTCCCTTGAGATTACGATGTCTCAGGTGAAGTCGCTTAAGTTTGACAACTGCGTCCACCTCAAGACACTAATCTGTGGTACCAACATCATAGACTTCCTAGACCTGACTGGACTGTCAGCTCTAGAGTACCTGAACTGTACCTCATCAAACATCAACACGGTGAAGCTTGATGGTTGTACTAGTCTGAAGGAGATTAGAGCTGATGGTAACAAGATTAAGAGCATCAACCTGACAGCAGCTCCTAAGCTAGAGATTATCTCTCTACCTATCAACCAGCTGACGGAGATTGATCTAAATGGAGTCGCCTGTAAGTCGCTAGACCTCTCTGCCAATGGCTTCAAGACTCTGGACTTGTCTAAGACTAAAGGGCTCGAGAGTCTATCTGTTTCTATGAATCCTCTCGTCTCAATTAACCTAGCAGGCTGTACCTCCCTCAAGAAGCTCAGCGCTAAGACGACTAGCCTTGCAGAGATAAATGTTACAGGTCTTACAGCTCTTGAGGAGCTAGACTTGCACAAGGGTGCACTCACTAAGGTTACCTTCGGTGAGAATGCTGCTCTCCAGGAGATTGACTTGAGTGAGAATAAGCTCACAGCGGTTGACTTTACGGCTTGTCCTAAGCTAGCTCACCTCAGTCTCAACGGTAACCAGTTGGAGGAGATGCACCTCAAGGACATGAGAAGTCTGAAAGATATCAACCTAAGATATAACAAGCTTACCAACTTCTCTATTGAGAACTGCCCAAGACTCAATAGTGTCGTCCTGAGTGACAACTTCCTAACCTCTGCAGACCTATCTGGTGGTAAGCTCAGACTACAAGATATATATGTAGATGGTAACCAACTCACGACACTAGATGTCGCAGGATTTGCCAACCTATCTACACTCAGTGCTGGCAGAAACCAGCTCACAGAGGTGAAGCTAGAGGGATGTAATGCGCTCCGCTATCTAGACCTTTCTGAGAATAAGTTCTCAACTCTAACGTTCCCCGCACTTCCCGCACTGGGAGAGGTTTATGTTCAGAATAACAACCTCCGGGGCGATGCGATGAAGAATCTAATGAGTTCTCTGCCTAAGAAGACGACTTCTGAGCCAGGTTCATACGCAGGTAGCATCTACGCTGTCGAGACACGTAGCGACAAGGAGCAGAATATCTGCCTCAAGGAGCACGTCAAGATCGCCCACGACCAGGGCTGGGGTGTCTATGATCATCGCACTTGGAGCAACTATGATGGTGCTGCTCTTTGCAAGATTACGACAAAGACTGTCGGCGAGGGTGGATCTATCAAGGTAAATGGTCAGACAGAGCTACCCGAAGTTTACACAGACACTAAGATTGTAATCACAGCTGACAGCAAGGAGGGATACGCTCTAAAGACACTTGTTAAGGTCCTCAAGGGAGACACTGTCAACATCTTCAACGAGCGCTACTTCTACGCTTCTGATGCGGATGCTGAGGTTGTCGCAACCTTTACCAACGACATCTGCAAGGTTGTCCTGAAGAAGCTCGGTAAGGGTGTCCTCAAGCTCAAGGGAGACGGTCTCGATACGAGAGGCCTACCTCGTGGTATGGAGCTAGAAGTTGTCGCTGGTGCTGAGGATGAGTACGCAGACTGGCAGCTCGGTGCTCTTACGATGAAGAAGCTCAAGAGTGGCGGTAGACCTATCAACATTATGGGTACCAAGACCTTTACTCTAGAAGAGGACACGGAGATTTTTGCTGAGTATCAGAATGCGAATGGCGTAGAGCCAGGAGATACTGCTACTTGGGACGGCGAGAAGTGGCTCGGCGTCATCATGCCAACCGTGCCAAGCTCTGAGGAGGCTCAGCTCTTCCCCAACCCCGCTACAGACTTTGTCACCATCGCTGGCGCACAGCCCGCTACGGTTGTCAATATCTACACGCTCTCAGGCTCACTCGTCCGTAGCTACGCTACCAACCGTGAGGGCTATGCAGAGCTTACAGTCGCTGATCTTCCCGAGGGTACATACGTTGTCCTGATAGGCAATGATCCTCGCAAGTTGATTATACGTCGTTGATGACAAGGACGACTCTATAATATAAGGTACAGTGTGGTGGCACAGCAGTTATGTAGCTCCACACTGTATCTTATGTTTGGGTCATGACAAGACTCTATACTTATCTAATTACACAAAGCACAGTTTACACCGCTTTATGAATCATTTTTCAATATCCAAACTACTAGCTGTGGGTATCCTCCTCCTTTCTTGCATAGGAGGACTGGTGGCACAGCAGTCCTTTGGAGGAGTCCCAGCAGGCTTTACTGCCACGACAGCTGAGCTACGCTCGGCAGGGAGTACGCCTGTGGTTCGTGTCCTCCCGGAGTTCAATGTTCAGGACTTCCGCACGACGCAAGCTTGGAACAAAGGGCAGGTACAGTTCAAGCCCCTCAACATCGGTCGTGTCGTAAAGACCTCTATCGACTTCGCTCGTCAGGCTCAGCCGATTGAGCTGGAGTATGGCAAAGTAATTTACCGTCTGCGTGTCTCTTCTCCGGGAGCGCAGGCTATGACACTCCTATATGATGACTTCTTTATCCCCAACGATGGTGGACGTCTCTACATCTACACCCCTGACCGTGCCACACTCCTAGGTGCTTACACCTACGAGACGCACCCCAAGCACGGAGGCTTTGCTAATGAGCCGGTGAACGGTGATGAGGTCATTATGGAGTATGAGCCAGGACGTACTGGAGCAATGCCCACACTTCAGGTATCTGGTGTCGGCTATATCTACAGTGCTAAGGTAGATCCTCAGACCAATAAGCTCCGCATTTACAATCCAGGAGAAGATGAGAGTGGAGACCCAATTCCTCAGATCGGTATCAACTGTCCTGAGGGAGCTGAGTGGCAGGCTGAGAAGACTGGTGTCTGCCAGCTAATCATGTATGATGAGGAGGGTATCGGACTCTGCTCGGGCAACTTGCTGAACAACACCAACCTAGACTTCCGTCCCTTCATCCTATCCGCAGCACACTGTATCTCGCTTAGCGATAAGCAGGAGGTAGAGCAGAAGTATCTGGACAAGTGGACTTTCGTCTTCCACTATGAGAAGCCAACCTGTAGCAACGGCTCTCTAGCACTCAATCGTGGTAAGTCTGTCGTCGGCTGTCAAGTACGTACGTTCCTCCCCTTCCTAGGTATGAGCGATGGTCTACTCCTTGAGGCAAAGACGGAGGTTCCTGAGAGTTATCGCGTCTATTACAACGGTTGGGACCGCTGGTCCGTACTTCCCAAGACGCCAGTCGTAGGCATACACCACCCGATGGGCGATGCAAAGAAGATTTCCATTGCCAACGGTCCTATCCGTCTAAGCACCTGGGATACGGGAGATGGCGAGGCTGGAGAGAAGAATGCTCACTTCGAGTTTCACTACACACAGGGAGCTACCGAGGGCGGTTCATCAGGCTCTTCGCTCTTCAGTGCTGAGCACCTAGTTGTAGGTACCCTCACGGGTGGCCGTACAGAGGGTGATGACTTCTACGGACGTCTCAAGTTCCACTGGGATCACTTTGCCAAGGGTGACTCAATCGACCGCATGGACATCTACCTCGATCCAAAGGAGGGTGGACAGGCTCGTCGTCTAGAGGGTACATGGCGCAATGGTCTCAAGCCACTACAGCCCGTGTCTGACCTCAAGGTGCAGGTATCCAATACGGATGTCAACCTCTCTTGGGCCGCTATCGACAAGAGCACAATCCCCTCAGAGTGGAAGGTCTTCTATCGCATCTATCGCAATGGAGCCTTTGTCACAGAGGTTACAGAGAACAAGTACACCGAGACCCGTCAGGTCGCTCTTGGAGACTCGTCTCGTGAGGGCTCTGTCGTTTACGGAGTACAGGTACGTTATGACTACGGCACTCAGGCAACGTCTGAGGGTGAAAATACTGAAGACGCAGAGCGCACCTCTGGCAAGTCTGACCTCATCGAGCAGGGTGCCTACTGGGGCAATGCTGTACGTACCATGACAGCTACTCCTAAGGCTAGTAGCAATGGTGTCTTCGTCACTTGGAGTGAGCCTGCCAACCTGCAGGAAGTCTCTCTCTTTGGCTATCCCGATCCCGAGAAGATGGAGTTCATCACCTACGAGCATCCCAAGGCAGAGTTCACTAGTTACCGTTACTCTACGCCTACTCGCTACAACCTGACGGTACGTATCGCCAGTGATCGCTTCGTAGGAGAGGATAGTCCGACGCTCTATGCGGTACGACTCATCCCCGACACGCTCCTTAACCTCCCCGAGCCTGAGAAAGCGCAGCGCTATACGATCATTGTACGTAATGGTGCTGAGCGTAATGACATGCTGGGTGGTATGGCTGGTGTGACGTATGAGCAGTTCTTCAATGTCCCAGAAGACTGGAAGCCCGGTGAGTGGGTCACAGTAGTTCTGGACAAGCCCTTCAAGATTAATCCTATGAATGACCTCTTCATCGGCTGTGGTATCACAAACAAGGACAACCCCGCGGGCGTCGTCTGTGTCAAGGGTACCAACGATGAAATACGTCCCTACCTAGATGGCTTCATTCTAATCAACCAGATGATGGTCCCACTTCCCGAGAGCAAGTACAGAGGCTCCACAGCGCCTGACGAGTATCACGCAATGCGCTTCGTATTCGCGCCTTCTGACCGTGTAGAGAAGCTCAAGGATTTCGACTGCTTTGCCAAGGGTAAGGTACCCGTACCCTTCCCCAAGGTCAAGAGCTACAAGCTCCTCAAGAATGGCAAGGTCATCGCCGAGGGACTCACATCCAACGATTATCAAGACCCCACGGGTAGTACGACCGACAGCTACACAGTAGAGGTCGTTTACGAGAATGGTGGTGCTTACGCTCCTGTAGGCGTCAGCGAGGTAGAGCGTGCTCTCGAGCCAATCGCTTATCCTACGCAGCTCGACGCTACGGCTCAGCTCTATCTGGAGAATAGTGCAGAGGTGCTGACGCTCCGCGTGCTGACCGTCGAGGGCGTTAGTGTGATGCAGATCGATCAGCCAGGACGCGTCGTAGATCTCTCTACGCTGTCTGCTGGTCAGTATGTTGTCGTGATGCAGACGGCGACGGGTACTTTCACACAGTACATCACCAAGTAGAGGCAGCTGTAGCGAGACCATCGTCTCAGATTAGAGACAGTCTCATCAGGTGCTAGCGTCACTAGATAGACTAGGTACGCACAGCCCACCCGTTAGATAGCTAGGAGCGTGGTAAGGATATAGTGCCTTATCACGCTCCTTTCTTATGGATTGTCGGAAGGCAATCTCTTTATGAGACTGTTGCATAAAGGCGCATCGCTGTGTTGCTTTCGGGATTCGGCTTCGGTCACATACGGAGGTATGTGAGTTTCAGACCTCACCCTCAGCGCCTTGCGCTTCATCCTTTCTGCAAAGTCTGGACAATCTTGCAAGCCAGATTGTAAGACTGTTGACTTTTGCCAACAGTCTCTTTATATACGATTGCGCAAGGACAGTAATGATTTCGTATCTTTGCGGAGTAACAAGTCAATAAGAGCAAACCAAATAGATATGTTTAGTGGAATAGTAGAAGGCATGGCGCAGGTGCGCCGCCTCACCCGTGAGGGCAGCAACCTGCACATCACACTCGCCTGTAGCTTTGCCGGAGAGTTGCAGATAGATCAGAGTATCGCACACAACGGCGTCTGCCTGACCGTCGTCTCGCTCGAGGAGGGTGGCTACACGGTGACAGCTGTCCAGGAGACACTCGACCGTAGCAACTTGGGACTCCTACAGGTAGGCGATTATGTCAATGTAGAGCGCAGTATGATGCTCGGCGGTCGTCTGGATGGTCACATCGTGCAGGGGCATGTGGATCAGACGGCTCGCTGTACGACTGTCCGAGAGATGGACGGAAGTCACTACTTCACCTTTGCCTATGAGGTGGACCGTGAGATGATGCGTCAGGGCTATATGACAGTCGAGAAGGGCTCCGTGACGGTCAATGGTGTGAGCCTTACCGTCTGCAATTCGCAGGAGTGCTCATTCGAGGTGGCAATCATCCCATATACGCTAGAACATACGAACTTCAAATACTTTACAGTAGGGAGCGTTGTCAACCTAGAGTTTGATATCTTGGGCAAGTATATCGCTCGTCTCCGTTCGTTTGACTAGACCCCTATGTAGCTATGAAAGCAGAAGACCTATATGCTCTCTATCGGGAGCGTCAGAGTGATCGGAGGTTTGCCGATCGCCCTGTGCCACAAGAGGTGCTGGATCGTATTCTGAACAACGCCCTGCTGGCACCCTCTGCGACCAATCAGCAGCCCTGGAGCATCGTGGCTGTTGCCGAGCCGGAAGCTGTACGGCGAGTAGGCCCGGCGGTTATCAAGGGCGTCACCAAGATGAATAAGTTTGCCCTGGAGGCTCCTGTGCATCTACTGATTGTGGCAGAGCGAGGGCGCTGGATAGCGCGGATGGGGAGCCGTGTGATGGGCGTGGATTACCGTCCGATAGACTTAGGTATCCTCGTGGCACATATCGTCCTCGCAGCACAGGCGGAGGGCGTCGGGAGCTGCATCCTCGGCTGGATTAACGATGCTGCCCTGCGCAAGGAGCTGGGCATACCGAGCAGTCGTCAGGTGGTCCTAGACATCCTCCTCGGCTACTCCGAGCAACCGACACGAGAGAAGAAGCGCAAGCATCCCGACGAGGTAATCCACTGGAACCAGTGGTGACGATGAACTCTCGGTGAGCTTGCCTGCTCGCTTAGTCGATAGACTGCCTAGAGAGCCTCGTGGTGACGACTCTGGTTTTTGCGCTTTTGCGCTCCTCTCTAGCGTTGCCGTGCGCTTTCCGCAGTAGTCTAGAGACTCTACACATGGCTTCCGTATATTCAATTAAGAAATGCAACGCTGGATCGCTACAATAATTTAGCCCCGACTACATATCAACACGGTGCTGTGTCGGGGAAAACGGATTCTCCACGTGGATATTTCGAAATATCCAG
>JAERMT010000563.1_pt1 | contig 19952 bp, 19 predicted proteins | sample 9267081 | NCBI WGS metagenome assembly JAERMT01 (sample SAMN17071939, study PRJNA684904) | human gut metagenome | isolation source: diarrhea sample from child under the age of five | host: Homo sapiens | place: South Africa: Mafikeng, Mafikeng Provincial Hospital | collected 2019-09
TTTAATCAGAGGGCCAGGGATTCGAGTTCCCTCGAGCGCACCAAAATCCCACGAAAAATCGTAAGATTCCTCGTGGGATTTTCTTTTTGTTCTCAAGCCGCACGGCTTCTGCACGGTCGTTGCACGGTTCGTGTTTTCTGTGTCGGATTATGTAGGGCGCGAATTGCTGTGCAATTCGCGCCCTTTTCTGCATCAGGTGAGCAGCGCCAAGCGGAGTTGCGCCTTTACTGCCGGGTCAGCATCCTTCAGAAGTTCCACCAAGGCAGATACCGAGATGGTCGGCTCAGCCTTGGCAGGAACGCTCTGAGGTTCGGGTTCTACCGGTTTATAAAAACCTTCCTCGAACTTTTTCCCCAGCTTCTTCCGGGAATCCTGCTGGATGTGCGCATAGGTGTTGACCAGCAGGTTTGCGCTGGCATGACCTGTTGTTCCCTGCACGGCTTTCACATCGCCGCCGGAGATCATCAGCTGATAGGTCGCACTGGAATGCCGTAAACCGTGAAAGACGATGTGCGGGAACTCCGGGTGCGCATCCTGCCACTTCTCGAACTTCTTCCGAATCAGGACAGGCTCAACAGCCAGACCGTTCGGCAGACGCAGGAGCATTCCGCTGTTGCGGTATCTGCCGTCCATGTCGGCCTCGTCCATTTCCAGATGCTTGAACCAGTGCTTCAGTTCTTCTTTCAGAGCTTCCGTCATGAAAATCGTGCGGCAGGAAGATGCCGTTTTGGTCTTTTTCAGAACCAGAACCGTGTTGCTGCCCTCGCGCTTGTCCTCGAACTCCCAGAGAATGCAGTCTTTCCCTGTTCTGGCAAGTGACGCTTTCTGGACACGCTGCATAGATTTGTTGATGGTGAATGTTCCCATGCCATCGGCAGCATCGAAGTTGATGTCCTCCGGGGTCAGTCCGGCAACCTCACCCTCTCGGAGTGCACCCACCAGTGTCAGGTGGACAGCCAGATGCAAAATCGGGTCCTCCATGCTGGCGAGTGCAGCCTGCATTTCGCCAACATCCCAGATGGAGCGTTCCTGTGTGGACTTCTTAGGGCTGTCTACAGGAACAGGGCTTTTGATGATGATGCCCCACTCCACGGCATAACGGAATGCAGTCCCCAGCAAGCGGTGTACTTCATGGATAGTCGTGCCAGAAAGCAAACGCTGTTTCTGCTTGTCTGAAAGCACCTGCTTCTTCCCCTCAAGATACTGCCCGCAGGGGGTCTTGCTGAGAGTGGTGTACAAGTCCTCCAAATGGTAGGGCTTGAGCTTTTGCATCTCCATGTCACCAATATAAGGAATGACCAGATTCTGAATCGTTCCCAGATTGGATTGATAGGTCTGCGGTGCCCACTTGTGCTTGCTGCACTGCTTGGGCAGCCAGTCCATCAGGAATTCCGCCACCGTCACGGTGGATGGAATCAGGAATGTTCCCGTTGCCAGCTCGTGTTCGATCTGTTTCTTTCGGTTTGTTGCCTCCTCTTTCGTGGAGAAGCTCTCCCATTTGTCGCAGCTCTTGCCGTGCTCGTCCTGATAGGTGTAGCGGACGCTGTAAGAGTTGCCGCGTTTCGTGATATATGCCATATTATTTGCCTCCTTATCAAGCTGCCCGGTAGAGCCACGCATCGAAGCTGTCTTTCGGGACGCGGATGCTTCCGCCCACGCGAAGGACACGGAACTCGGTGGTACTGTTGCACAGGTTATAGGCAGAGCGACGGCTGATTGCCAGCAGTCGTGCAATCTGTTCCACGGTGTACACAGCGGTTTCCTCTTTCGGGCTGTCAGTCGGAGACTTGACGGCATTGGTTCGAGTGACCACTTCCATTGTATCGTTATTCGGAATGGTCTGCAAGATATTTTTCGTATAATCCAAAGATTTCACAGTTTCGGTCGCAACAGGCCGAGATTTGTTCATAGGCAAAACCTCCGTGTTTTATTTTTGATGTAAGTTCAAAATTGCCTGCTCACTCTGCTCATCTTGCACCTTCTGCGCACTGTGAGCAGGCTGAGCAAGGCTTTTTCAAGTTGATTTTTATTTTTTATCGCAATTTTCAAAAATAGTGCCTATCAAAATGGCATATTTGCGATATGCAGTTTGCGGATGTTGCTTGTGCATTAAAAACGCAAACTGCTATAATCCCACGGACTGGGAACATCAACGGGTAAAAACAGGTCAACGTCTACATTGTGAAAGCCCCGATTTGTGCCGATGCACTTATCATCGTAGACGATGCCCAGACTTTTCTGGTTGTCTTTCAGATGGTGGATAAAGGTTGATGCTGCCAGCGGCTTTTCCAGATTGTCCAGACACCAGCGTTCATAGACTTTATAGAAATCCGTGGATTTGCACTTGGCCCCCTGCCGAATTTCAAAATAGCCCTCGGATTTGAGAAAGCCCAGGATATTGTTGCCCTGCTCCATCGCTTCTTTCAGATTTGCCGCAGTGCGTTCGCTGATGGTAAACTGATAGCTGTTCCGAATCAGCCGATGCAGCCCCTCCAATGCCCAAAGCAGGATACCCTCTTTTTCACCCCGCATCTTGTCAATGAGGAAAGGATCATCCACCCGGCCAACGGGCTTTTCCTTAGTGGTGAGCAACAGCTGGCGGCGATAGAAACCGTTGGACTTGTCATAAAGAGCGTGTAGACTGCCGTTTCCGAAGCAGGCAAACCGCACATACAGCGTACCCTGCACACTCTGCTGACCTTTGCGCTCAATGTCAATTTTATCTTCCAGCGTAACAAGAGTTTTAATGTTGTTGGTCTGCGGCAGGGCCTCGGTTTTCATGTCATCGTCCACCAAAAGCAGCTTGTACTCCAAGACCGCACGGGCAAAGCGGTTGGTTTCTACCTTTTGCAGACTTCCTGTGTACATACTGCTGCCGAACAATTCTCGCAGGATCAGCCCGATTCTGGATTTTCCCTCGCCGCCCTTTCCGACCATCAGCAGCATTTTCTGCGCTTTGGTAACAGGTAGCAGGCAATAGCCAATGTATTCTTGTAGGGCCGGAATATCTTCTTCGTATAGCAGTTCGTTCAAGAATTGCAGCCAGCGTGTTGGTGCTGGTGCATCCGACACATAGGCAATGGGCAGACGGTTCATGCAGTATTCTTTTTCAGGGGTAAAGTGACCGTCCACAAAGTATGTGCCGTTTCGGACATGGATGCGGTCTGTCTGAATCTCCGGTGGTTCAGATGCACAGGCCAACTTAATCGCCTGCACAATATGTTCAATCCGCCGTGCTACGCTGGTGGTAGCATAATAGCGAATCTGTTCGTAGATTTCCTTTTTCAGTGGGGCTTCATCCTCGATCATGCCATCCACCGTGAACAGCCTGCCTTGAAAGCAGTGCATGGGGTGCAGGCTCAAAAAGTAATCTGCGAACAATGGTTCAATGATTTTTCCGTTATCACCCACCCAGTTTCGGGCGAGTGCGCTATGCTGCTTCTTCGGTTTCTTTGCATCGTTCGATTGCTTTTCCAAGAGCGGTCACTTCCTTTCCGTTCAATAGTTGTTGCTTTTCATTTGGACTTCCTTGCAAAAGAATATCCAGCAGATATTGCACACGGTCTGCATAGTGTAGACTTGCTACAAAACAAGGATGCAGGGATGCTTCTGGATTTTTGGGTGCATAGGCCATGCGCCAATTTGCTAGCAGAGAACGATAGCTGCACAAGATTTTGTAAAGTTGTTCTTTCGGGCTTAGTGGCTTTTCCACGGGTTTGCAGAGGAATCGTGGAGAATTGCCTGTTGCAGAAAGCCCAAAATCTGTAGCCAGCTTTTCAGCCGCCTGCCGCAAAGAAAGTTGAAACAGTTTTGCGGTGAGGTCGATTACATCACCATCCGCTCCACAGCCAAAACAGTGAAATCGAAAATCCACTTTCATGCTGGGATTGCGGTCTGCATGGAATGGACAGCAAATCATGCTGCTGCGGTTGGACTGAAAGCCATAGACTTCTGCGGCTTGTCGGGTGGTGATATTCCGCTTTACGATTTCAAATAAATTGTTGTTCTTGAAGATTTTCCTCCTTTACAGTTCCATGCCATGACTGCGCTTCTTTGGTTTGGTGCATGTCTGCTCACGCTGTGCGATTTCTTCCTGCCGCCGATGTAGCTTTTGTAGAACAGACGGACGGGAATCCTCTTTGATTTGCTCCATGGCCGCTTTTTTCACTTCTGGGATATAGAAGAACTGCGTTCCTTTTGAAAGAAGGCTCTTGATTGCCCCAATGATATTTTTCCGCAGGCAGAGTATTTGTTCTTCTGCATATTTTCTGGTGCGGAAGTCTGCAATTCGTTCTGGTTCCATTAGCCATTCCAAATGTTGGTCAATTTCATTTACAGCTTCCTGTAATGCTTTGTTTAATCCAACATCGGAAACCGCAAGGACCGCTTGGTCATAAGAACCATTTACCGCATCATTAAACAAATCGTTTACATCTACCCATTGCGAAAACAGCTCTTCTAATTCGTTCTCCTGGCGTTTAATTTTTTCATTGTTTTTCGAAATCTCTTCAGATTGCCTTATCGCCTGATTGAATAGTTCAGCATATTCATCTCGCTGGTTACGGCAATCTTCCAGCAATCCGACATATTGAATACTTTGTTCTTGCAGTTCTTTCTTCTGTTCTGCGATCCGTTCATTTTGCTTTTTCAGAATGTAATCCTGCTTTTCCAGATAAGCCCGTCCGCCGTATTCTGGCACTTCGTCCAGTTCCAAGCCGTGGCGTTTGGCAATCTCGAATAGCATCGTGCGGCAGGCTGCATCAAATGTGATCTTGCGGTTGTTGTAGCGTCCAAGGGGCTTGTCTAGTTTTGGCAGTTCAAAACCCAGTGCTTCCAATGCCTTTTCCTGCTGCGGAGCAATCTCGCCATACTTGTTTTCACAGTCAAACACATGGCGTTCGTGGATGTGCGGAGTCCCCTCATCCAGATGCAAAGCCCAATCCAAAATGTGAACGTGTTTGCCGAAACGCTCATGGAACTCGTCCATAAATTCTGTGGCGATTTGAAAAAGTTCTTTGGGCGAAGCGTGGCTCTCCAGCGTTCCAAGCTGATAAATGCTTTCTTCGGGGCAGGTTTTCTTGCTGGTAAGCAAATCTTCGGGAGAACGGTTTCGTTCCGTGTGCCGAATTTTGGCGTTGCGCTCATTCTGTCTTTCGGTGAAGTTGGTGTAATGGAGTTTGTAGTAGAGCTTTTCGACTTCTTCAAAGGTGTCAGCCAGACTATCCATATCTTTGGGCAGCAAGGCAGAACGGATGCCGTTGTAGCAATCCCAATAGATGTTTTGCTGGACACGTTCCGGGTCGATATGCTCGCTGTTGGCAATTTCAAAACTGCGGTCATTGTGCTTTGGGTTATAAGTGCCATGCTTTCCAGCGCGGCCATTGTGTCGGGTAAGTTTCAGCGACCATCTCTCCTTTCTGGGGTCACGCAGAGAACGCCGTGCGCGGGGTAGGGGCAACGCGGTGCAGCGAAGCTGCAAATCTGCCGCCCGCTATGTGCCAGATAATACCCAGTAGGATATGACGCAGGGCATCACATCCACTGGGCAAGGCTGCCGCCCTTGACCCGCGCAAAGATCTGCGATCTCTGCACTCTTGCGCCGAACAACCTGACAGACAAGACTTGTGAAGTCCTCTCTGCCAGCTTGCCCGGTTCTTCTTCGGTGTCGGTCTGCCTGCAAGCGGTTCCTGCCCGATCTCCTCCGGCGTATGGCTTCTTCTTGGTGCGCTCATATCATGGCGGCACTTCTCCGAAAAAGCATAGTGGCTTGCAGCCGATCATGCTGTTGTCAAGGTATAATGTTGTTTTGTAAGAAGTCGAGGGCTTTCCAAAATGCAAAGGGGTTCGTTTCTGAAAGTAGTCCCTACACCCTATACAAACTTAAAGGGGTATTTTTAAACGGGGTCTTATGAAAATTTGGGAAATTTTCACTTTTTCAAACAACCTCCTATACCTATAACATTCTAAAAAGGGTGTTTGGCAACCTGATTTTCAAATTTTGTTTGGAAAACTTCTTACACCAATATGAATCTATGGGGCTATTTTGAAATACAGTTTTGAAAATTTTGTTGAATTGACTAATTTTAGAATATAGATTTTGTTCATTTTCCACTTATAGAACTAGAGGAAAGCAGTTTTGCAAAAGATTTTGAAAGCCCCTATGCTAATAGGAATCCGCAGAGCTGTTTTGGAATACAGTTTTGAAAATTTCACAATTTTGGGCAAAAAGAAAAACGGCAAAGCAGATAAAATCCACTTTGCCATTTTAAAGAAAGCACTTCTGCTAAACACTCTACATTGAAAATACAACCGTACACTGCTATAATAAAATTGTGGTATTATCACCAAAAATTCAAGATGTAAACCGTTTGCGGTTGGCAAACATTCAGGAGGAATGCATGGTTACAGGAGCCATTAAAAATAAGGTAGATAAAATCTGGACGGACATCTGGGCAGGCGGTATCACCAATCCGCTGACCGTCATTGAGCAGCTGACCTATCTCATGTTCATCCGGTCGCTGGATGAAAAGGAACTTGCCACCGAAGATTTCGAGAGCATGGCGGGCGAGAAGATGGAGCACATCTTCCCGGCCAGCGAGGCAGGCCAGTCCATGCGGTGGAGCAAGTTCAAGGATAAGGACTCGCGTGAGATTTTTCTGACCATGCAGCAGCGGGTGTTCCCTGCCATCAAAAAGATGAAGTACAGCCGCCTGCCGGATTTTGACGAGAACGGCGAGCTGGTGGAAATCGAGGACGACCCCACCCGCCCGGACGAGGGCAACACGGCCTTTGCGCGGTACATGGACGATGCGATGTTCCTCATCCCCACACCGCAGGTGCTGCAAAAGATCATTACCGGGATGGAAGATCTATACACCCACGACATCGCCGACCTTGATATGCAGGGCGACCTGTATGAGTATATGCTGCTAAAACTGTCCTCGGCAGGGAAGAACGGCCAGTTCCGCACGCCCAAGCAAATCCGTGACATGATGGTGGAGCTGGTGCAGCCCACGCCGGACGACTTCATCTGCGACCCCGCCTGCGGCACGGCGGGCTTTCTGGTGTCCAGTGCGCAGTACCTCCGCGCCCACTACGAGGACAGCATGACCTCGGAGCAGTGGCAGCATTTTGCCGGCCCGATGTTCACCGGCTTTGACACAGACCGCACTATGCTGCGCATTTCGGCCATGAATCTGATGCTCCACTCCATCACGAACCCGGAAATCGACTACAAGGACAGCGTGCCAAAGCAAAACTCCATTTGCAGCAAGTACACCGTCTGCCTTGCAAACCCGCCGTTCAAGGGCACTGTGGATGCCGAGAGCATCAACGACGACCTGAAAGCTGTCACCAACACTAAAAAGACGGAGCTTTTGTTCCTTGCGCTCTTCCTGCGGATGCTCAAAACCGGCGGACGCTGCGCCTGCATCGTGCCGGACGGCGTTTTGTTCGGTTCCAGCAAAGCGCACCAGAGCATCCGAAAAGAACTCATTGAAAACCATCAGCTGCGGGCGGTCATCTCCATGCCCTCCGGCGTGTTCAAGCCCTACGCAGGCGTGTCTACGGCGGTGATGGTGTTTACCAAGACCGGCGCGGGCGGCACCGACAAGGTGTGGTTCTACGATATGAAAGCCGACGGCTTCTCGCTGGACGACAAGCGCACCGAGGTGAAGGAAAACGACATCCCGGACATCATCGCCCGGTTCCATAACCTTGATGCCGAAACCGACCGCAAGCGCACCGAGCAGAGCTTCTTTGTGCCCAAAGCGGAGATTGCCGCCAACGGGTATGATCTGTCCATCAATAAGTATAAAGAGACGGAGTATGTGCCGGTGGAGTACCCCTCGACCACGGAGATCCTTGCCGACCTGCATGAGCTGGAAATGGAGATCACTAAAGGTCTGGCAGAGTTGGAGGAGATGGTGTGATGGCGAAGTTGGGAGAGGTTTGCAAAGTCTCGCCGAGTACCAAAAACATCGAACGTCAAGGTGCATGGCTTCTAAATCTTGATATGGTGGAGCAACAAACGGGACGAGTGATAGAGTATAAGTATGTGGGTGAAGATGATTTAAACGGTTCAATTATTCAGTTTGACACAGAAAATGTTTTGTATTCAAAGCTCCGTCCTAATTTGAACAAGGTTGTTCTCCCCCCAAAAGATGGATTTTCCACATCCGAATTGCTTCCGCTTCGCCCTGATGCCAGTGTGTTAAATAAAGATTATTTAGCAGCTTTTCTTCGGTCAGATAGTTTTGTCACTTGGGCAGTATCGAAAACCGCTGGTGCAAAAATGCCAAGACTAGGCACAAAAGACTTAATGAATGCAGAAATCCCCGTGCCAAGCATTGAGCAACAAAAGAAGATTGCAGAGAAATTCAAAAAGTTAGAGCAGTTGATTTCTCTCCGCAAGCAGCAGCTTGCTAAACTGGACGAACTGGTAAAGGCGCGGTTTGTGGAGATGTTTGGAGAACGTTCTTCAATCCGACCGCAAAAATTGAAAGAAGTAACGCGACGAGTTAAGGTTGGATTTGTTGGAACCTGTGAGAAATATTATACTGATAATACTGGGGTTCCTATGTTGCGAACAACGAATATTACATCTCATGGAATTGATTTGAAAGATTTAAAATATGTCACAAGAACGTTTCATGAAAAGAACTTGAAATCTCGGGTTCATAAAGGTGACTTGTTAATCGCACGACATGGGTCAAATGGGCAAGCTAATGTTTATTGTGGAGATGAAGCTCAATGCTTGAATGCAATTATCATCGAGCCGGATCACAATATTACAAATCCGATTTTTCTGGAAAATCTAATCAACTCAAGAAGTGTAAAAAGGCAAATTGAAAAAGAGCTTGTTGGTTCTACACAGCATGTCCTTAATACGACAACACTTGCTAATGTTGAAGTGAAGATTCCAGCAATAAAAGAACAACAAGTTTTTGCCGCCTTTGTGGAGCGTGTAGACCAGCAGAAGCAGACCGTACAGCAGAGCCTTGAAAAGCTGGAATTGATGAAAAAGGCGCTGATGCAGGAATATTTTGGGTAACTCCCCCAGTCGCCTAACGGCGACAGCCCCCTCAAAGAGGGAGCCTTAACGTGACGGTGCCGAAAAGCCTCCCTCCTTGAGGGAGGTGGATGCGAGCAAAGCGAGCAGACGGAAGGAGTTTGTATATAAAATGCCCCAAATTTCAGATAAAAGGGTGTGCAACAGAGGATTTTAGCGGTATAATAACGTTAGATGGAATATTTTTCCCAGAAAGGAGCATACAACGATGACCTTTGAAGAAGAAAAAGATTATAACAAGGCAAAGCTTGATGTGATTAAAGCAATGAACTCAATTCAAAAGTTGAAACCAGAACTTCGAGAACAACTGCTGAAAGAACTGGTTGGAGCAGAAGCGTATGCTTCGGTGTGGCAGGTTCTAATTAGAATGGGGATGTTGAAAGAAGCAAAGTAAAAGATTTTGGTGATGGGGATGGGAGAACGTGCGATTCTTATTTTGGAATACAAATAAAAACGGTGATATAAACGACATACTCTGTAAAATAGTTATAGAACAGAAAATAAACATCGTTATTTTGGCTGAGTATGCGGATGTTGTGGAGGATTTGATCTTAAATCTTGATTTACATGGAGTACGAATGAAGGTGTATCCTACAGTTGGCTGTGATAGGATTACAATGCTTGGAACGGAAATTTCAATTAGGCAAAGTCGGCAGGATACATACTACTCGATGCAGATAATAAATGAGCAATATTTATTGTGTGGACTTCATCTACCAAGCTCATTATGGGCCGACAAGGAAACGCAGTCGCTTGTATTCGAATCAATCGTTCATGATGTAGAACTGGCCGAGGAAGAAAATGGACTTGGAAAAAGTATTGTTGTAGGAGATTTTAATCAAAATCCATATGAAAATGGTTGCTTGAGTGCGAAGGGATTCCATGGTGTTCCGGTTGCTGATGAAGCTTTACGGTTGGCACGAACCATTTATGGAAAAAGCTATAAAATGTTTTATAATCCCATGTGGAATTTGTTGGGCGATTTTGATTTTCCCCCAGGAACATATTATTATTCAGGAAGTAAAGCGGCAAATGAATTTTGGAATATGTTCGATCAAGTGATCATTCGCCCTCAACTTCGAGAAGAATTTGTGGACAAAGAGCTGAAAATAATAACGCAAACAGAAAACATTTCACTTGTGGATGAAAAAAGAAAGCCCAATAAAAATATTAGTGACCATCTACCGATTGTATTTCAATTAAAGGAGAACTGGCAATGAAAAACATGTTATCTCTGAAAGAAAAGCTTAATTTTGATAAGGTTGATTTGACGCCGCCGGATGAAGTTGTGACTGAAATGGCAGCAGAATTAGAGGACGTTACAAATTCCTTGGTGAATTGTACAGTAAGTCCGTACACTGGGCCGATTAGGTCTTACACAGAAACCAAGACAACGGGAATAGGCGCAGCGTTGGATGTGTTTACTCCAAGAACAATAGAGGAACGAATTGACATTCAGAACGAATTGGGCGAAATTGGAAAAACGAAGAAGAAGTTTGAGGTGTGTTTAACAACTCCTCAAAATCATGCATATAAATTTCGGTTGATGTTCATTGAATACGATGCAACAATTTACCCGGTTACTGTTGTTCTGGAAAGCGAAGTTGCAAGACAACTGATTCAGTATGGAAATGGATATATTTACAGCTTTGGAACACGTAAGGACTTTCAGGAGTTTTTGGATAATGTAATCGGCACTAGAAAAGTTATGGCGATTTTGCAGCAACTTATAGATTTGGCTGGAAATACTGAGCCGGTGGCAGTAGAAGAAACTAAGTGATAAATCAGCTATCCATCGAAAAATAGATTGACTAATATTATGAGAGGGTGTCTTTATGTCCAACTTCTCCTATCTCTCCACCCACCCCGAATACTCCATGTTTGCATCTGCTGCCATCGAGGCCGAGAAAGTGTTCTCCACCTCCCCGGCGATGTGCGCGGTGGGGTGCCGGAAGGCGTTGGAGCTGGCGGTGAAGTGGGTGTATGCGGCGGACAAGACCATCACGATGCCCTACAAGGACAATCTGCAATCCCTGCTGCATGAGGAAAGCTTCCATTTTGCGGTGGACAAGGACGTGTGGAGCGTGCTGCCCAGTATCGTGAAGGCAGGCAATCTGGCGGTACATACCGGGCACAGCGTGTCGGCGGCGGATGCGGTGTTCAGCCTGCGGGGGCTGTTTGATTTCATCCAGTGGGTGGATTACTGCTACGGCACGGACTATGTGGAGCGCTCCTTTGACGAAACGGTCATCCCCTGCGAGAAGGTGGAGCTGGACACCCGGAAGATCCGGGAGCAGGAAAGCCTACTGGAAGAAAAAGATGCCGAGCTGGAAGCCCTGCGCAAGCAGGTGGAGAGCCTTTCGGCAGCATACACAGCGGGCAAACAGCAGAACCAGCAGAGCCGCACGTTTACCGCCGCAGACCTGACCGAGGCCGAAACGTGGCGGAAGATCATCGACATCGACCTCAAGGCCATGGGCTGGAAGTTTACCGGGGCGGATGCCGATGTGCGCGTGGAGTACGAAGTGGACAACATGAACGGCGTGCTGGGCCAGAAGGGCTATGCAGATTATGTTCTCATGGGCAAGGATGGCAAGCCGCTGGCGGTCATCGAGGCCAAGCGCAGCACAAAAGACCCCAACATTGGGCGTAAACAGGCGCAGTTGTATGCGGACTGTCTGGAACAGAAATTCGGCCGCCGCCCGATGCTGTTCACCACCAACGGCTACGCCACTTATTTCTGGGACGAAGCAAGCGGCCCGCAGCGGCCGGTGAGCGGCGTGTTCTGCAAGGATGATTTGCAAAAGCTGATGAACCGCCGCACCGAGAAAAAGCCGCTGGACACCATTGAAATTGACGATAAGATCACCGACCGCTACTACCAGAAAAACGCCATCCGTGCGGTGTGCGCCCACATCACGCAGGGGTTCCGGCGCAACCTGCTGGTCATGGCCACCGGCACCGGCAAGACCCGCACGGCGTCCAGCCTGACCGATGTGCTGAGCCGGGGCGGCCATGTGACGAACGTGCTGTTTCTGGCCGACCGCACCGCGCTGGTCAAGCAGGCGAAGGACGATTTCAAGAAGTATCTGCCCGACCAGTCCCTGTGCAACTTGTGCTCCTCCAAGGACGACAAGGCGGCGCGTATCGTGTTCTCCACCTACCCCACCATGCTCAACGCCATCGATAACGCCAAGACGAAGGACGGCGTGCCTCTGTTTTCCCCGGCCCACTTTGACCTCATCATCGTGGACGAGAGCCACCGCAGCATTTTCAAGAAATACCGCGCCATTTTTGATTATTTCGATGCTGTTCTGGTGGGCTTGACCGCCACCCCGAAAACCGATGTGGACCGTAATACCTACGACTTTTTTGAGATGGAGCACGGCATCCCTACCTACGCCTACGATTACGACACGGCGGTCTACACCGACCATGTGCTGGTGCCTTACTACAACTACGAGGTCAAGACGAAATTCACAGAAGAGGGCATCCACTACGACCAGCTTTCACCGGAGGATAAGGCGCGCTACGAGGACGATTTCGCCGAGGACGACACCCTGCCCACCTTTATCCCATCCGAAAAGCTGAATAAGTTCATCTTCAACGCCAACACCGTGGACACGGTGCTGCAAGACCTGATGGAACGGGGCATCCAGACGGCGGGCGGCGACCGCATCGGCAAGACCATCATCTTTGCCCAGAACAAGCGCCATGCGGAGTTCATTCGGGAGCGTTTTTGCAAGCTGTATCCGCAGCTGGAACAGCAGTATCCCGGCTTCATCCAGCGGGTGGTCTGTGACGATGCTTATGCGCAGTCCATCATTGACGATTTCAAACAGCCGGACAAGCCGCCATTCATTGCGGTCTCGGTGGATATGATGGACACGGGCATCGATGTGCCGGAGTGCGTCAACCTTGTCTTTTTCAAAAAGGTGCGCAGCAAAACGAAATTCTGGCAGATGATCGGCCGTGGTACGCGGCTCTGCCCGTCCCTTGCCTGCGTGGATGCCATCGACGGCGAATATACGGGCAAACGGCGTTTTCTGATCTTCGACTACTGCGGCAACTTTGAATTTTTCCGTCAGAAACCCAACGGCTACGAGAGCGCGGACACCAAGAGTCTGTCCGAGAGCATTTTCTGCAAGCAGGTGCGCATTGCCGCCGCACTGCAGGATGGTGCATACACGGATGAAAAATACCAGTGCTGGCGCAATATCCTTACCGAAACTTGTCGGGCTGAGGTGGGCGCTCTGAACCCGGAACTGGTCTCTGTGCGCCTGCACCGGAAGGCCGTGGAACACTACCAGAAACCGGAAGCCTTCACCGCTCTGAGCGAAACAGACAAGGGCACCCTGATGCGGGAAGTCGCACCGCTTATCTCGCTGGACGACAAGGATGAAGCGGCCAAGCGGTTCGATAATTTTGTGTACGGTCTGGTGCTCTGTGAGCTGGAAGGTCTGCCCGGACTGACGCGGGCACAGCGGCAGCTGAAAAACACCGCCGCCCTGTTGGAGCAGAAAGCAACCATCCCACAGGTGCAGGCCAAGCTCCCGCTCATCCGGGAAGTGCAGACGGACGAGTTCCTGACTTCCCACGATTTGCTCCGCTTTGAGGAAATGCGGCAGGAGCTGCGGGAACTCATCAAGTTTCTGGTGGAGGGCGGCGAGGGGCAAAAACCCATCTATACTGCCCTTGCTGACCCGGTGCTGGAACAGACCGAGGGCAAGGCGCTGGACTCCGGTTATGACTTTGGGGAATACCGGGAGCGGGTCAACCGCTACATCATGGAGCACCGCAGCGATACGCTGGCCATCCACAAGCTGACCCAGAACATTCCACTTTCTCAGGGCGACTACACCGAGCTGGAACACATCTTCACCAGCGAACTGGGCAGTAAAGAAGATTATGCCCGGGAGTTCAAAGACACTCCGTTTGGTCTGCTGGTGCGCAAGGTGGCAAAGCTCGACCACGAAGCCGCCATGCAGGCATTCTCCAAGTTCATCAACGATGAATCGCTGAATGCAAAGCAGATCGCTTTCGTGCAGAAGGTCATCCATTACATTGAGCAGAACGGCTATGTAGAAAGCAAAGCCGTCCTGATGAAACCGCCCTTCGACCAGCCCATCCTGTTTACCCGCCTGTTTGATGGCAAAATGGGCGGAGAACTGATGGAAACGATCAATTCGGTGAAAGAGAATGCCACCCATGTGACCGCATAAAGTGGTAGAATATACTAATAAAATACGGTATAATACGCTTGAACGATATTGAACTGAATTGCAGGTGATACCATGCCTTTTCCCCTCGACCATTACATTGAAGCCTCTCATGTTGATTACAAGGAACGCCTTGAAGAGAAAAAGCCGCGCAGCTGGCTGAAATCCGTGTCGGCATTTGCCAATACCGAGGGCGGACACCTGATTTTTGGCGTAAAGAATGAGCCGCGTGAGGTCGTAGGATTGGAAAATCCGCAGGCTGTGGTGAGCAGATTGACGGAACTTATCAAAGTCCGCATTGACCCTACGCCGCGCTATCGGGTGCGGGAGGTCGAAATAGAGGGCAAGTCCTGCGTTGATTTGGAAGTACAGGACGGCCCGGCGTATCCATATTATTATGCCTTTGACGGTTCCCATACGGCCTATGTGCGGTATGGCGACCAGTCCGAAGAAGCCACTTCACGGGAACTGAACGAACTGATCCTACAAGGTATGAACCAGACCTTTGATGCCCTGCCCAGTTCTTATCGAGTGGGTGATGTCAGTTTTACACTGCTGGCCGCGACGTTTAAGAATCTGAAAAAAGAGGATTTCGACCTTGAAAAAGACTTGCCCTCCGCAGGATTGGTAACAGATGATGGACAAATCACGAATGGCGGCCTGCTGCTTTGCGATCAAGGCGTTCTGAAACAATCCCGTATTTTCTGCACGCGCTGGAAAGGCAACTACAAGGGCAGCATTGAAGAAGATGCTCTGGATGACAAGGAATTTCAGGGTGCAAGTCTGATCACGCTGCTGCAAAATGCGGAAGATTTTGTTCGCAACAACAGCAAAAACCCGTGGAGTATCCGTGGTATGACCCGTGAAGAACGCAGTGACTACCCGTATAAGGCCGTTCGTGAGGTGCTGGTCAATGCGCTGATCCATCGGAATTACCAGATTCTTGGTTCGGAGATTCATGTAGAAGTGTTCGATGACCGACTGGAGATCACTTCACCGGGCGGTATGATGAATGGCCGCAGGGTGCAGGACATGGATATCCGGCACATTCCGTCTATGCGGCGCAATCAGGTGATCTCGGATGTGTTCTCACGGCTTGGCTTTATGGAGCGCCGTGGCAGCGGCATTGACCGCATCCTGAACTCTTATGTGGAAGTAGCCCAGAAGCCGACCTTCTACTCGGATTCGGATTTCTTTATCGTCACACTGCCGAATAGAAGTGTAGCGACTCCGGCACAGGTCAGTATGGAAAGTGTGGCAAGTGGTGAGGAAAGTGCGGAAACCTCTGCGGAAAGTGCGGAAACTTCTACAGTGCTCCACGGAATGAGTACGGATGCCGAAGTGAGTGAACTTTGCAAAAGGCTGGATAATACCAGGCTGACTGCAAGTACAAAAGAACGGACGCTTGAACTTTTCAAGAGATATCGGTATCAATATCAGTTCCGCAGCATAAACGTTGCACAGCTATATGGCGTTCAGAAATCGCGTGCATCCTCTATCATCAAGAATCTTATCAAGCATGGATTGGTGACGTCACCAGAATATGGCGTATACCAATTTGTGAAGAAGTAACACCGCTATCAACAGGTGGTTTTTGAAAACCAAGCGGTGAAGCTGTTACAGCCCATGGAACGCCTTAATATAATTTGAATTATCATAATCGAAATTATATTAACCACTTGTGTGAAAATGCCCACTCCCCTGAGAACTTCTCAGACGAGTGGGCATTTTTCTTCCCGTGTATCAAATTTGACTTTGCGGTCACTCAAACCGCCATCAAGTCATGGATCAAAAATCATTATTTTTCATTTGTCCCAGAGTAAGTGCACGGTTTCTGCACTGTTTTTGCACGGTTTCAAGGGATGCAAGGGGCACTCTGACTTGCAAAATACGACAAAGGGTGCAGAAATTACGCAGTGAAAAATCACGATGTTCTGCACAAAAATGACGTAAACTCGAAACTTCTAAAATCAGAGTGTTCTACCCGGTGGGCTCTTTTAATCAGAGGGCCAGGGATTCGAGTTCCCTCGAGCGCGCCAAAGAAAAACCAACGATTTACAGTCGAAAACGTGGCGCAAATCGTGGGCTTTTCTGTTTTACAAGGGGTGCGAAACAGCCAGAATGTGCCTTATTTGTGCCTTGCTCTTGAAAAAATGCCTTGCCGTGTGCCTTACGCTGTGCCTTGCTTCTGATGCCCGGCGGGCTTTCATATCATATTCCACTATATGTCCGGGGGTGCCTTTTGCTTTTGGCGATTTATCAAAGAATATTCCTTGATACGTATTGACATAATACGTATTTGTGGTATAATGATATTGGGCAAGGGGGGTGAAAGCGGTGCCGTCAAAACCAAAGGATTTAGAAAAGAAAATCCTTGCTGATGGTTGGGTGTTCAAAGAACAGAATGGTTCACATCGTCATTATGTACATCCGACTAAGCCGGGAAAAGTTACAATTCCATTTAACAAAGGTAAAGAGCTTAACAAGATTACAGAGCTATCAATTCTGAGACAGGCAGGATTAAAAAATAAGATTTTTGCTTTTGATAATTACAATATAAATTTTCACAATATAATTTGCTTTTACAAAGAAGAGTGCTAATAGGAGTGCTTGAATATGTTATCGATGTATCCGGCTTGCTTTTACAAGGAAGATGACGGTTATTCTGTTATCTTCCCGGATTTGAACTACCTTGCAACACAGGGTGATTCTTTTGAAGATGCTATGGAAATGGCTGTGGAGTGCCTTGCAAGCTATCTGTATATAGCTCAGCGTGATGGTGAAGATGTTCCCGCACCTTCTTCGCTGGTGAATATTGACCCTGTGGCTGTTGCTAAAGAGCTTGACCCCGATTTGCCGGTAGGGGAAGCTATCGTTAATCTCGTGTCTGTTGATGTTGCAGAATATGCCAAGAAACATTTTGAAAAGTCTGTCAAGAAAACTTTATCTATTCCGGCGTGGTTGAATGAAGCAGCGGTGGCTCAGGGAGTGAATTTCTCTCAGGTCTTGCAACGAGCGTTGAAAGAACAATTACACATGGCATAGAATATACGAAAGCCCTCAGACGCGCGCTGTCGCGGTCTGGGGGCTTTGTGTCGAGTAGCTGGAGTGTTGCGCCCGGCGGGTGCTACACGGTCAAAGGGTTTGGGATGCGGCCCAACAAGTTCTTGCAAGGCAAGAGGGCTTTGTGCGTACAAAAGCCCTGCTTGCGGCGCCTGTGATGGGCCTGCGGCGCATTGCGTGCTGCGGCCAGATTTTCACCGCTATTCCACCGCTACGACGTCAGGCTTCTTCTCAGGATGGCGGTCATAGTAGCCGCTCTGTTCCAGCCGGGCGTAATGCTCGGCTTTCATCTCTTCGATGGTGGCGCGATGCTCAGGGGCAAGTTGGGCAGCTTCTTCCAAGAGGGCGATATACTGTTCACTGTTTTGCACTTCCAGATATTCCACAGTGCGCTACTGAACGCTGCCGTTGTGCTTCCATGCATCAAAGCCTGTCCCCCGCCATGCTCGCGTTGAGATGATGTCATCATGCCAGCGCTGGAACTTGGGCAGCTCTCGGAGCTTTCGGATGCAGCGGCGCTCGATTTGGCGGATGGTTTTGCGCTGCACACCTAGCTCATTGCCGACAGCTCGCAGGCTCTGGCAGTCGTAGTAGCGGCGGCGCAAGATATGCGCTTCACGCACGGTCAGATTCTGGGCCATCGCTTCTTCCAGTGCGGTATGTAGCTCCTCGGTATAGATTTCATCCTCGGATTTCTGGAACGCCTGAGAAGCCGCCGGGTCTTCGATGAGGTCGCCTCTGGTGCCGCTTCCATCGTCGCCAGCATCAAGCGGAGCGTCAAAGCTGGTACAGTCATCCAGAGGGTTTGCAGAGATTCTCACCTGTCTGCCGTCTTCCGTGGAGATATAGCGGCCACGCTCCCCGCATACTACCTTGTTGATTTGGTTCTGCACATAGTAGCTCAAAAGGGTGAGAAATCTGCCTTTTTCGGGGTCGTAAGCCTGCGCGGCGGCTTGCACGGCAAAGAACGCTTCTTGGTCGAAGTCTTCAAGGGTCAAGCCGTGGGCGTCGGCGGTGGTCTTGTTTTTGCTGTACCACTGCCAGAACAGCCGATGGAGAAAGCCTTGGTTTATCTCCCAGAGCTGGCCTAGAGCAAAGCTATTCCCGGCGGCAGCCAGAGCGGCAAGAGCTGCGTTTGTGGCTTGCTGGTCGGTCTGCTGTGATTTCTGTTCCATTATTCGGCCCTCTTTTTTAGGCGTCGGAATTGTCGGAAAATAAACAGCAGGCACGATAACACGCGGGCCGTGTATCGCGCCTGCAGGTGGATGGGTCAGGTAGAAGAGGCAAAGCTAAAAGGGTCAAAGCTGTTTTCACGCTTTTTCTCTTCGTCCTTCAACAGACGGTCATTGACCTCTTGACGGGCTTTCAGCAGGGTTTGTGCGGCCTGAAGTTTCGATGGATTGGGTGTGTCTGCTGCCTGCATCACCTTCACGATGGTATCAATGGCGTCTCCTGCTACACCGTTCAGCTTCTCGGCCAGCTTGGCGTTATCGGCGGCGTTCTGGTCGATGATTTGAAGCAACGTCCGTCCGGCGTCTGTGGATTCACTCTTTGTTTTGGGCATGGTTTGGTATCCCCCTCCCTCCCCTATATACTTGAATAAAAATCGGAGTCTTTTTAGGGCCTCCGAAAATTCGGGAAATTCTTTTTTCTCGTGTTCAGAGGGTCAAGCAAATCTGTGCAGCCTTCATAGCTGCCTGCTGGTAACTCATGTTTGCCGGGGCAAGCACGGCGGCGGCTCCATTGGTAGACGTAAGCGCAACCGCTCCTGTCTGAGGGGCAGAGCTGCGGGTTACATAGTACTTTCGGCCAGAGATATTGAACAGGTGGACAGGGCGATTCTCGAATTTCATGTGGGTCAACATAGTAAAAACCTCTATTTTTCCGCTCGTCCCTGTTGGCGCAGGGATAGGCGGCTTTTGCTTTGTGTGGCGAGTCAATCCTTAAATTCAGTGCTGAAGCCGCACAGATTGACCTCAAGGAAGTTCAGATAGGCCATGCGAGCTTCTTCTTCGTTGTGGGCGGCCAGCTTGTCGATGGTGTCCAGTGCGGCGAACATCTGGTCTTTCCCGTCAAATTCGTTGTGGCCGTACTCAATCAGCTCGTTCTCGGACAGGCTGTTGATATACTCGCGGACGGATGCGGTGTATTCCGTGGTCTTGTGGGTGTCATTCATGGTTATGTTTCCTTTCTGCGCCCTTACTGGGCGCGCTCAAAATCACACCGCCGGGATGCGGTTGGTGGTTCAACTATGCATATAAGGCAACAGCATATGGTAGACTACCTGCAAGACGTGCAGCGGGATGCTCTGGCCATGCTGCAGGGCCGTTTCGATGCAGGCGATATACTGCGCGCCGGTTGCATCGTAGTGGTACGGTTCCCGGCGACGCGGGCGGTTGGGGTTTCGCTTCATGTGATTACCTCCAAAAAGCGTTGATGCTCCTTGTCGAACGTGATGGGAAGTGTCCACAAATCGCCCTCTTTGTTTTTTTCCAGACTGCAATGATAGTGCTTCTCAGGGCGGTTTTGTGTGGTCACATCGTTTGCAAACCTGCTAACGAGTGTCAATAGCCTGAACAAAAAAACATCAAAAATTTATT
>JAERMT010000568.1_pt1 | contig 19894 bp, 15 predicted proteins | sample 9267081 | NCBI WGS metagenome assembly JAERMT01 (sample SAMN17071939, study PRJNA684904) | human gut metagenome | isolation source: diarrhea sample from child under the age of five | host: Homo sapiens | place: South Africa: Mafikeng, Mafikeng Provincial Hospital | collected 2019-09
GTTTTATTTGATTCCTCCGAGGAATTTTTTCTTCCCCACGTGGAAAATAAAAAATATCCACGTGGGGATTTCGAAATATCCACGTGGAAATCCTTTTTCCCCGACATAGTGCCGTTGTCGATATGTAATCGGGTCTAAATTATTGTGAGACTTTTGCAACAGTTGACGGGGATGGGCGCACGGATCGTTGTGCCCCTATAGGTCGTTACTTGTCATGGGGGAGCGGACGTATCGACGTGGGCTGTGAATTTATTCGTACCTTTGTGGAACAACATCCTTGAGTGGTGGTGCATCCGTTCGTGAGCAATGAGCGATGCAAGAGGGAAGTCCAGTGAGAGTCTGGCGCAGTGCCCGCTACTGTATTCCCCCCATCTATTGTAGAGCCTATCGCAAGATGACTACGAGCCACTGTCTGACTGAGGTCAGGTGGGAAGGCGGTGATAGGCTTGGGGTAAGTCAGGAGACCTGCCACTACTCGCAACTTAGTATATAATCGTGTACGTTCGGTGGCAAGCGTACCTTAATGCTATGTCAGTCTATTTAGATGCATATCTCTCGGGATGCGCTGCGCTTGCAGGCGTGGTGCTGTGGCATTGCTGTGCCTGTGGGGTAGCTGACGAAGCTGACCGAGCATCTTAAATCAAGAACAACCAGATGATGCAACGAATCTCTCGCATACTCCTATTATATATGACTGCACTTCTCGGTGGAGTGTCGCTCCAGGCGGGCAATAAGGTCTTCGAGACTGACTCGCTCTTTGCAGGGATGGGTCCTAATGACAAGGGAGCTATCCTCGTGGTTCACTTCGGCACAACGCACGACGATACCCGTCGGGTCACGCTCGATGCGATCAATGAGCGCATAGCGACCGCCCATCCTGAGCTAGAGGTTCGCGAGGCGTATAGTTCGCGTATCGTACGCAAGCGTCTAGCAGCGCGGGGTATAGAGATTCCCACGCCTGGCGAAGCACTTAAGGCACTAGCTAGTGAGGGCTTTACCCACCTGCTGGTGGTCTCGACGACGCTCGTCGATGGAGTAGAGATGGAGTCGCTCTCCTATGAGGTGGCGCATCAGCAGAGCCTCTTTAAGAAGATTAGGTTGGTGACCCCTTTACTCTTCTACGAGAGCGACTACAAGGACTTGGTCTCCATCATGACGGCTCACCTCGATCCAGAGGTGGCTTACCTCTGGGTGGGGCACGGCACCTACGATAGCGCTACGGCTCAGTATGCGATGCTGGACCACTACTTACAAAACCACGGCTATGGTCAAGTGATTGTGGGCTGTGTGGAGGGCTACCCTTACTACGAGGAGGCGCTGAAGCGTCTACGTGCTACGGGCCTCAAGCGAGTCTGTCTACAGCCGCTGATGATCGTAGCAGGCGAGCACGCTAAGGAGGATATGCTCCAAGAGTGGCAACCCCAGCTAGAGGCTCTCGGATATGAGGTCGAGAGCGTGGTGTGTGGCTTGGGCGAGCTGCCAGAGGTACAGGAGATGATCTTGAGAAAGGTCGACTTCTTCATGACACATCATCGCCTCTCCATCATGGACAAGAAGGCAATCTACGAGGAGACAGGCGAGAAGTTGCACAAGTCCGATACCTTCACAGTCCAGTAATCCGATGAGACGTAGCTACTTTTACCTATTCCTGTTACTGGCTAGCTGTGTCCTCCCGCTGGCAGCGCAGCGGGATACGCTCAGGAATCATCGCGACACAATAGACTACAAGCGTCTCGGCGAAGTGGTCGTAGTGGCTCCTACTCATAGACGTATCATGCAGCAGCAGGCGCTCTCGGCGATCAGCCTAGACGTCAAGCCGCTCATCGCCTCTATGGGTAGTCTCAACGAGCTGGTCGCTCAGAGTTCGGGCGTACGGCTCAGAGAGTCTGGCGGCGTAGGCTCGAGCAATGAGCTATCGATCAATGGTATGTCGGGGCATGCTGTCCGCTACTTTATCAATGGCGTACCGCTCTCCTCGATGGGTGAGGGGGCTTCGCTTGCTACGCTACCGGTGAACCTCATCGACCGCGTCGAAATCTACAAAGGGGTGGTACCTCCTGAGCTAGGGATGGACGCTCTCGGAGGAGCGGTCAACATAGTAACGAACACGCGTGGGGAGAGCTATCTGGACTGTTCGTTGCGGGGTGGCTCCTTTCACACCTTTGCCCTAGACCTGACGGGGCAGTATAGAGAGCAACGGAGCGGCTTTACAGTACGTCCTACGCTACGCTATCAATACTCGAAGAACGACTACATCATGCGCGGTGTGGAGGTGTGGAACGGCGAGACGCAAGAGTACGAGCAGCGAGACTTCAGACGCTTTCACGATGGTTACCAGTCGCTCCTGGGGCGTCTGCAACTGGGCGTGACTAAGAAGCCATGGACCGACGCAGCCCTGCTCGGAGTGGGCTATACGAAGAGTGAGAGCGAGATACAGACCGGCTTTCGCCAGTCGCTAGTCATCGGCGAGGCGATGCGGGACCGTGACGACCTGAGCTTCTCGGCACACTACGCTAAGCGCAATCTATTCACCCCCGGACTATCGGCTACGGTAGATGCATCATTCGCTCGCAACCATATTATCATCACAGATACCGCCTACCGCAAGTACAGCTGGGACGGAACCTTCGTAGAGACTCACTATAGCGAGGTGATGCGCCGCACACGGATGATTCGTCACACGGTGCGTCCTACCTGGACGGCTCGGGCTAACCTCGCCTACGTGCTACCACGGGGTGGACATCTCAACCTTAACTATCAGATGACCGCCGTCGCCAATGAGCGGTACGATACCTACGATCCGAACTTTGAGGCCTCAAGGGATCGTATGGGAAGGCACATCTTGGGACTGTCCTATGGGACATCGCTTCTCAACGGCCGCTTGCGTGGGATGCTCTTTGTCAAGGACTACCTCTACCACGTAGCCATCGAGCAGGCTGATATGTACTGGTTGACGGGCTCAGATAAGGTGCCAGCGCAGCAGACGAAAAACGAGCTAGGCTACGGCCTTGGGCTACGCTACACAATTGCTGACGAGCTGGCGATCAAAGGCTCGTTCGAGCGTGCCACCCGTCTGCCGACAGCCCGCGAGCTGATGGGTAACGGGGCCAACATCTACCCCAACTTCAAGCTTCATCCCGAGCAAGCTTACAACCTGAACTTAACGCTCTACGGACAGGCGCAGTGGGGCGACCTGCACTTCCTCAACTACGAGGCGACCGCCTTCTACCGAGACGTCTCTAACTACATCCACCGTGTGGTGCTGGGTGATGTCGAGAGCCAGTACGATAATGTCGGCTCGTCGCTCGTCCTCGGTGGCGAGATGGAGGTCAAGTACAACTACGCCAACCTCCTAGACCTCACGCTCAACGGTACCTACACCGACGAGCGGGACCGCACGCGCATCAACATCTACGGTAAGCCGAACCCGACCTATGGCTATCGGATTCCGAACGACCCCTTCCTCTATGGCAACTTGCTCCTAGGGGCTAACTGGCGCAAGCCGTTTGGCATACAGGCGAGTGCTATACACTTCAACGCTGGACTGGGCTACATCCACTGGTTTTACCTCACCTGGGCAGCCTTCGGGCGCAAGGACACTAAGGCTATCATACCGACCAGCTACGATCTCTCGGCTGGTGTCACCTGGAGCTTTGCTCACGACCGCTACTCCATATCACTGCAGAGCAGCAACCTGCTAGACCGTCCGCTCTACGACAACTATATGCTACAGAAGCCCGGACGAGCCTTCTACTGCAAGCTCCGCATATTTCTGAACTAGAGACATACTTATACTAATAATATAAACTAAGATAACTATGACAAAAGCTTATCGCTTGCTGGCAGCCCTCGTGGTTGCCCTCGTCACACTCTCATTCACGTCGTGTGAATCAGATACGCCCAATCCTGAGAAGGAGATAACCATGGGCTATGACCTATGGGTACCTATAGATGGAGCCACTGGTCAGTCAACCGCTAACACTGACCCGCACATCATCGCACGTGTCGCTGACCTGACCACGGGTGTCCTGAGTATCAAGGGACAGGGTGTAGAGACTTCAGCATCTACCATAACGCCTAACGTATTATATCACCAGGGCTACTACTACAGTGTCTCTCGTGAAGGTCGCTTCGGCAGGTTCCGCGTCTCCAACACGGGCGTCGAGACAATCAAGGAGTTTCCTATGCCACAGATCCTCGACCGTCGCTTCTCACACGCTTGGCTGGACGACAACACGCTCGTCATGGTCAGCTCTGTAGGTGACAAGCAAGAGGTTTCTTGGGTCAAGGTCGATGTCAACAAGATGGTCATCACTGCTGAGGGCAAGCTTGACCTACCTAAGCCTGCTGAGGACGAACTCTTCAACTCCAGCGGTCTGCTTGGTTACCGCAAGGCTGACAATATGCTTATCTACCCACACGTTTATATGGAGAAGTCTAAGAAGACCTCTATGGCACTACCTCCCAAGCGTAATGAGATCTACATCGCATTCATCGATGCGAGCACGATGCAGGTGAAGAAGATCGACAAGGACACACGCTGCGAGCACCTAAGCTCTACCTCTTTTGGAGAGACACGCAGTCAGAAGACTTTCTTTGACTCCAAGGGCAACTTCTACTTCGCTGCAGCTACCTGCAATATCCCCGAGAATGCTAAGAAGAAGAGCGGTACGAAGCAACGCAGCTTCCTCTTCCGTGTCAATGCTGGCTCTATGGAGACGGACAAGAGCTTCGACGGATATGCACAGCCTCGTGGTAAGATCATCACGGTCTTCCCGCTCAATGATGACGAGGTGCTCCTCTATATGCAGGACCCTGACTTCAAGGAGAAGGGTAATACCGAATGGAGCAGCAAGAAGAACCGCTATATCTACTACTGGCTACGCTGCAACATCAAGACGCAGCAGGTCGAGCATATCAAGGATATCCCATTCAGCAATGGCAACTTCGGTCAGTTGGTCGTACGCAATGGTGACTTGGTTAGCATCGGTGCCAATGTAGAGGGTGCTCCTACGACTATCTACCAGTACAACGTCAACACCCGCAAGGTGACTAAGGGTGCTACGCTGGCTGACGGCTTTGAGATAGATCGCATCACGCCGATCGTCAATGAGTAAACCTCTAGTACGGCTACACTAGTGGCTGAGCTACTAATACGGAGCTCTCTTTCGTGAGAGACTTACCACACGGTGCGGCTGCTGCGTTTGCTAGCGGTCGCACCGTTGCTTCTTATGGGAGACTTCACAGCTTAGGAGACCTCTCTTATAAACAATGACAACCCTATAATCCTATTACATACCAACTATGCGCTGGCTTCACAAAGTACTAGGCACCGTCTGTGCTCCGCTCTTCCTCTTATGGTTGATCTCTGGAGGGGTGATGATCTTCTGCTCCTTCCCCCGCCTCGGGGACAAGGACTTACCACTACAAGACACCCTTGCATCCTCTGCGACTCTTCCCTCAGAGGCTACACTGCAGGCGAAGCTACAGCCTGGCGAAGAGCTGACGGCACTCGCACTCACTACGCATTGTGGCAAGCCGGTGTGGCGTGTGGAGACAAGCGAGGGGGGGTATCTGTGGCATGCGGACTCGCTCCTGACGATAGCGGAGGATTCGGTGCCAGAGGCTTGGTATGAGCAGTATGCGTCGCGCTTTAGCTCTGCTCCGATTGTGGCGGTCGACACGATACGGCACATAGACACGTGGACACCTTACCCGAGGATCAAGAAGGAGCTGCCCCTCTACCGATACCGCTTTGACGATTCAGAGGGAACTTACCTTTATCTCTCTAGTCAAACGGGCGAGGCGGTCCAGCTCTGCACTCGTTCGGAGCGTATCGGGGCGTCGTGTGGTACGATCCCCCACATGTTTTACTATTGGTGGCTAAGGCAAAACCGCACCGCCTGGCTTTGGGTCATCTCAATCTTCGCCTCGCTCGCTGTCATTGCTGCATTTACCGGCCTTTACCTCGGGATACGTCTCTACGTCCGTATGTGGAGACGGACGAAGCGGTTGCGCAGTCCCTACAAGCGCAATAGAGTTTTGCACTGGCACCTCGTCGGGGGTGTCATCTTCGGACTCTCGCTGACGCTCTTCGCCCTCAGCGGGGTCATGTCGCTCTACGACTTGCCGTCGTGGATCGTGCCTCAGCACGACACGAAGGCGAAGCGCAAGGAGGTGCAGGTCGCAGAGGCTCCACAGCTGGGTCGCTCGGACACTTATGACTACCGCTTGCTACTCGACCTAGACGGCGTGCAGCAGATTACTTGGCGCAGCTATGGCGGGCACCCTTACTACGAGGTGCAGCGCCACGGACAGCTAGAGAGCTGGGATGCGCTAGGCGAAGCTCCACAGCCGTTGCATCTGACCGAGGAGGATATCAAAGCTAAGCTCACGCCTGCATTGGGTACCTCCGAGATGCAGATCGAGCTAATGGATCACTATGACAACTACTATGTCAGTCTAAACAACCTCTACGAGCTACCGATCTACCGTATCTCGGCACAGGACAAGGAGTCGAGTCGTCTCTACATCAGTCCGACGACAGGGGAGACACGCTATTACAGTCTCAATGGGCGGGTCAAGAAGTGGCTTTACCCCTTCTGTCACAACCTCCGCATCGGCTTCTTTGCAGAGCATCCCACGCTACGCGTCATCTGCATGCTGGTGCTGGTGCTAGGTGGTTTGGTCGTTTCGGTGAGTGGTGTAATACTCGGTTTTCGTTATCTTCGCAGAGTAATTCATCGGGCTAAGTCTCGCCGCAACAAATAAGAGGTGTGTCAAGCTCGTCCAACAATAGCAAAGAGAGACTATGAAAAAGATCTATATCGCCGGCATCGGTCCCGGCAGTCCTGAAGATATAACGCCCGCTGTGCATCAAGCCCTCAGAGAGGCTGATGTGGTGGTGGGGTATGCTTACTACTTTCAGTTTATCCAAGAGTACCTACACGAGGGTGCTGAGTGCATCGACACTGGTATGCGCCAAGAGCGTGAGCGAGCTAGGCTAGCTATCGAGCGAGCCGAGGCTGGGCAGACCGTCTGTGTTATTAGCTCTGGCGATGCGGGCATCTATGGGATGGCTCCGCTCCTCTATGAGATGTGCGATGAGCGGGGTAGTGATGTAGAGCTAGAGGTCCTACCTGGGATCTCCGCTTTTCAGAAAGCGGCTGCCCTCCTCGGGGCACCCATTGGTCACGACCTCTGCATCATCTCGCTGAGTGACCTGATGACTCCGTGGGCAATCATCGAGCGACGCGCCATAGCAGCTGCGGAGGCAGACTTCGTCACGGCGCTCTACAACCCTAAGAGCATCAAGCGGTACTGGCAGCTAGAGCGTGTGCGGGAGCTATTTCTCAAGCACCGCTCACCCGATACGCCCGTAGGACTGGTGCAGCAGGCGGGGCGTCCCGACCAGCGCGTCTGGACGACCACCCTACGAGAGCTGGATACGCAAGATGTCGATATGTTTACCGTCCTCATCATTGGCAATAGTCAGAGCTTCCTCTCAAAGGGCAAGATCGTCACGCCACGAGGTTACTATCGAGACAAAGGAAGTGACGAAGAGAAGGTGGGGCAGCGCATTATGAGCGAAAGCTTTCGTACGATTCTCTCGCTACTCAAGCATCCCGAGAGCTATCCGCTCGACCATCTCTGGGCGATGCTACACGCTGTCCATACGACGGCGGACTTTGAGATGGAGGAGCTACTCTATAGCGATCCCAACGCGGTCTCTCGTATTTACCAAGGCTATGTCGATGGCAAGATACGCACCATCGTGACCGACGTGACGATGGTTGCTTCGGGCATCCGCAAAGGTGCCTTGGCACGCTACGGTATCGAGGTGCTCTGCTACCTGCACGACCCACGTGTGGCTGAGATGGCAGAGCGACTGGACATCACCCGCACACAGGCTGGCATACGGCTCGCCGTCGAGGAGCATCCCGATGCGCTCTACGCTTTTGGCAACGCCCCGACGGCACTCATGGAGCTGGCGCACCTCATTCGTCAGGGCAAGGCTCACCCCGCTGGAATTGTCGCAGCACCCGTCGGCTTCGTCCATGTGTGCGAGTCAAAGCACATGGTCAAGCCCTTTCACGACATCCCTAAGCTCATCATTGAGGGGCGCAAAGGGGGCAGCAATCTAGCGGCAACGCTGGTCAACGCGACCCTCAGCTATGGCGATGCCGAGACGCTCAAGCCTGGTCGTGACCTATGAAAATCATCCTCATAGGACTTAGCGACGACCGAGAGCAGCGGTGGAGCCCAGAGCTACTGGAGCGACTCGCTGGTGAGCGCATCTTCTCAGGTGGCGCACGGCACCACGAGATCGTTCGTGACATCTTGCCGACGGAGTACCACTGGATAGACATAACCCCACCGATAGACGATGTGATCGAGCAGTACAAGGCGTACGACACAGTCGTTGTCTTTGCCTCCTGCGACCCTATCTTCAACGGTATCGGGCAGCGCATTATGCAGCTTCTCCCCGAGGCGGAGATCGAGCTGCACCCTTACTTCCACTCCCTGCAGCTCCTCGCTCATGCGGCACTCCTGCCTTATCAGGACATGCACGTCGTGTCGCTCACGGGGAGACCTTGGCAAGCCTTTGACGTAGCACTAATCTCCGGCGAGCGCATGATCGGCATCCTGACCGACCGCAAGGAGCACACCCCTCAGCGCATCGCCCAGCGTATGCTCGACTACGGCTACGACAACTACCGAGCCCTCGTCGGGGAGCATCTAGGCAATAGGGAGCGACAGCAGCTCTACTGCCTCTCGATTGCGGAAATGGCTGAGCGCACCTTCGCCTATCCCAACAACTTAATCCTCATTCAGACGAAGCCCTTGCCTCGTCCCTTTGGCATCCCCGATGCGGACTTTATTCCGCTCAATGGGCGTGAGCGGATGATCACCAAGCGGGCGATACGTCTTGAGACGCTCTCGCAGCTAGACCTGCACCAAGCGCGCGTTCTGTGGGACATCGGCTCCTGCACCGGCTCTGTCTCCATCGAGGCTCGCCTACAGCAGCCGAGCCTGCAGGTGGTTGCCTTCGAGATACGTCCCGAGGGCGCTGAGCTCCTCGACGCCAATGCGCGTCGTCATCACACCCCGGGCATCACTTTCTGCGGGGGCGACTTTCTCCTAGCCGACCTTGACCCCTTGCCTCAGCCCGATGCCGTCTTCATCGGAGGGCATGGCGGACATCTGCAGGAGATCGTCGAGGAGGCGTGGCGTCGTCTCGCCGTAGGCGGGCGGATCGTCTTCAACTCCGTCTCGAGCGAGAGCCAGGAGACCTTCAGACGAGCCATTGCTGCCGTCGGTGGCTCCATCACCTCCACGACCCGTATGCAGGTTGACGACTACAACCCGATAGCTGTCCTACAAGCGACCAAAAGCACACACTAATTCGTATGAACTCAAAACCACGCATAGCGATCCTCGCCATCTCTCCTGATGGTCAAAAGATCGCACTACAGATAGCAAGCCAACTGCCCGACGTCAAGCTCTATACGACACACAGTGAGGAGCCAAGCGAAGCATTCACCCTACTGCCCAGCCTTGCCGAGGGGGCTAAGACGCTCTTTGCCGAGAGCGATGTCTTACTCTTTGTCTCCGCCATGGGAATCTGCGTTCGCACCATTGCCCCACTGCTCAGAGACAAGCATCACGACCCAGCGGTCCTCTGTGTAGACACCACGGGACGGTACGTCATCTCCGTCGCTTCGGGACACATCGGCGGCGCCAACGAGTGGACCGAGCGCATCGCACACATACTAGGTGCCGAGCCGGTCATCACCACGCAGAGCGACCGGCAGGGGCTCTGGGCGTTAGACACCCTGGGCGCAGAGAGCGGGTGGAGTAGCGAGACCGCAGGCTGTAGTATGAACGCCGCCATCACCACCTTTGTCAATAAGCGCCCTGTCGCTCTGCTCCTCGAGATGCGCACCGAGGGTACCGCTTACCTAGAGCGCACCCATCCAGAGCATGTAGATCTCTACTACCGCTACGAGAATATCGACCAGAGCTGCTACGACCTGCTCATAGCGGTGAGCTATCGCCTATTGGAGGGCTTGACCATCCCTTGTCTCTACTTCCGTCCGCCACTCCTGCACCTCGGTGTGGGGTGTCGCCATCAAGCAAATCCCGAGGGTGTTGTGGCGCACATTCTCTCCGACATTCGTGCCAAAGGGTACGCCCCTAGTGCCATCGCCACGATCAATAGCATCGAGCTCAAGCGGGGCGAACCTATCCTCGACGCGCTCTCCCAGCACTTAGGCAAGCCTTGCCACTTCTACAGTAGTGACGATCTAGCCGCCATCGAGGTGCCCAACCCCTCAGAGCGTGTCGCCACAGCCACGGGCTCGACGAGCGTCAGCGAAGCCTCCGCACTCGCAGCCAGTCAGGGCGGACTACTTATTATAGAAAAGCAAAAGGGCTGTCTCACACCACAGAGCGACTTTACCTATAGTCTTGCCGTAGCTCCCGAGGGGCTGCCCCACGGACATATAGAGATTGTCGGGGCGGGGCCGGGAGACCCTGAGCTAATCTCTGTGCGTGGTAAGCACTTCCTCGAGCGAGCCGACCTGATCCTCTATGCTGGTAGCTTGGTTCCCATTGAGTTAACCTACTATGCTAAGGAGGGTGCCACGGTGAGAAGCTCCGCCGATATGAATCTCGAGGAGCAGTTTGCCCTGATGAAGGAGTTTTACGACAAGCACGCGCTTATCGTGCGGCTACACACGGGAGACCCCGCCATCTTTGGCGCCATACAGGAGCAGATGGCACTCTTTGATGAGGCGGGTATGAGTTACCACATCACGCCCGGCATCTCCTCCTTCCTAGCAGCCGCCGCAGAGCTTAGGTCTCAGTTTACCATTCCTGAGCGTGTGCAGACCATCATCCTAACCCGAGGCGGCGGTCGCACGCCGATGCCTGAGCGAGAGCAACTTCACAAGCTCGCTGCCTCGCAGAGCACGATGTGCATCTACCTCAGTGCCACCCTCGCCGAGGAGGTGCAGCGGGAGCTACTTGTTCACTACCCACCCACGACACCCGTGGCGGTCTGCTACAAGCTCACTTGGCCTGAGCAACTCATCTACCGCGGTCAACTCTCCGAGCTGGCGCAGATAGTGCGTGAGCACCACCTCACGCTTACCACGCTGATGGTCGTCGGGGATGCCATCGACAACCGTGCGGGACTCTCTAAGCTCTACAATGACAACTTCAAGCACCTCTTCCGCCGATGAAAGCGTCCCACCCGATAGCGATTGTCTCGCTCGGAGCTGCTACGCCTGAAGACATCTCCATGCGGGCCTATGGCAAGCTCCAGACGGCAGACGATATCTATTGTCTAGGCGAGGCCGCTCACCGAATTGTTGCTGCGCTACCCGAGGGCACCGCTCTCGCTCAGCGCTGTCAAATCCTCGAGATACCGATGAGCAGTGACCGCACAGAGGCGATCCGCTACTACGAGCAGCTGGCCACTCGACTGCTAGATCAGCAGGGTAGGGGACTCGCCTGTAGCGTCGTCACCATCGGCGATGCCGGCACCTATGCCACGGTGCAGTATCTCGTGGACCTACTCCGTCAGGCAGATGCCGAGGTGGAGGTAGTGCCAGGGATACCTTATTATATAGCCGCAACGGCAGCCGTCGGCGAGGGGTTGGTGCGCCAAGATGAGTCGCTCCTCGTGCTGAGCAAAGTCGACAGTGAGTCTCAGCTTTGCGAAGCGCTGGCGCAGGGACATACGGTGGTGGTGATGAAGCTCTCGCGCTGTGCCGACATCGTTCGTGAGGTGATCGCCGAGGATGGTTACGACTTCATCTATGCCGAGCATCTTGGCAATCCCGCTCTAGAACTGCTCGCAAGTGATTGCGAGACGCTCCTCGCTCGTCAGCCCATCCCTTACTTCTCGCTCATCATCATACGTCCCCACCGAAGCAGCACTCACTAAGTCACTCCTTGCGACTTTACATATCTTAACGGGGAGATTCGTCCGACTCCCTCCTTTTTCGAATATCCACGTGGAAAATAAAAAATATCCACGTGGAGATTTTGAAATATCCACGTGGAAATCAGTTTTTGTCGATATAACCAGGTATCGATACGTAGCCAGATCTAAATTATTGTAACTAGCCAACGTTGAATTTCTTCAGCCAGGGGTGACGCATCATAATCGCTCAGTCAGGAGCTACAGATAGCGACCTGCGAGGAATGGATTAGTTCATTATATATAGTGCGTCAGCCCTGTGGAGGTGTGGATGGTCGGACGCTTTTCGCTAGTGAGAAGAAGAACTCTAGTCCCCCTGTGGGTCTGTTCTTTGCCGAAATCTCCCCTCCGTGAAAGCGGATGGCGTTTTTCACAATCGAGAGCCCTAGTCCCGACCCTCCCATCTCACGACTACGCCCTGCGTCGATGCGATAGAAGCGATCGAAGATTTTCTTGAGACTCTCTGTATCGGAGATGCCTGGTCCATTGTCCGCAAAGGTGAAGTAGCAGTAGGAGTCGTCCTCCATCGTCTGCTCAATCTCGATGGTGCTACCGTTGCCAGCGTAGCGGATGCTATTCTCCGTCAGATTGGCAAAGATGGCATATAGCAACGAATGATTGGCCTGTACGGTGGTCTGCTCGGGGATGCGGTTGCAGATAGTCATATGCGCTTCTTGTAGCTTGAGCTCGAGGGCAGCTCGGACCTCCTCGACGACGCTGTGCGGGGTGAGCTCTTGGAGGGCGTATAGGTCGCCCGCCTCCTCGAGCTTGGTGATCATAGAGACATCGCTGATGAGCTGGGATAGACGTATCATCTGGTTATAAGCTCGCTCGACGAAGTAGTGCTGTCGCTCCTCGGGAAGTGGCTGATTGAGTATCGTCTCGAGATAACCACGGGCGCAAGTGACTGGGGTGCGTAGCTCGTGGGCGATGCTATTAGTCATGTCGTGCTTGAGACGACGATCGTTTTCCTTCTTAGTCACATTGGTCAGGACGATCTCAAAGCTATTGTCCGGGAAGAACTGGGCGCGCACCTCTATGTGCGACCCGTCCTTGTCGATGATGTATCGTGTGGAGCGCGGAGCGGCACCTGGGTGAGCCTCTTGGTCGGCTAGAAGCGTCTTGACCTGATAAAGCTCAGGGTAGTCGAGGATGCGCTCGTCGATGATAAAGGTGGGGGTGTCGACGAGGGTGTTGAGATTCTGTATGAAGTGGCTATTGGCATAGATAAACTTGCTCTCCGCACTAAAGAAAGAGATGCCAGCGTCGGAGCTAGCGAAGTGCTGTATGAGCTTCTCGCGTTCGATCTCGTAGCGGCTCTTGCTCTCCTCGAGCATCTTAAAGATCTTCTTGAGCTGCTCTCCTAGCTCTCCAATCTCACTCTTGGGAAAAGTGACAGACTCGTACTCCTCACCAGCTTGTGCCTTCGCTACAAAGTCGTGAAGCTTACGCACCGAGCGAGAGAATTGATCGGTAAAGAAAACCACCGCTAGCAGTGCAAGGCTGAAGATGCCGACGATGAGGAGGAGGAAGAAGTGATTGGAGCGAAAGTAATTGACATAGTCTATATGGTAGGGTATAGCTACACGGATGTAGTACCCCTGATCTCGGTACTGCTTGGCAAAGTAGTAGAAGTCCTCACGGAGCGTCTCGCTATACCGCTTGGAGGTGCCAGTGCCATTGAGATTGGCCTGCTGTAGCTCTACGCGTGAGAGGTGGTTCTCAGGGATTCCTCCCTGAGCGAAGTTGTCAAAGTAGACATCCCCCTTCAGATTGATGATGGTAAAGCGTAGCTTGCTGGGGAGGTAGGAGAGGAAGCGTCCCAAGGTCTCACTGTCGGGCCAGGAATTGTCAATGGATAGTGAGTCACCCTCTAGCTGCTGGGCGTGAGTGGTGTAGTCGATGATGTAGCTATTGACACAGTCGGTGGCCTGTTCGAGATACTCCACGAGTGCTTTGGTCTTGAACTCCCTCTCAGAGGCTCGCTGGACGAAGTAGATGACTGCACCGAAGATGACGAAGAGAATGGTGGCTGAGATGAAGACCTTGGTCTTATAGTTGTACTGACTCATAGTAGGACGATGGGTAGATGTTAAAGTGGGGAGCTACTGCGCCTCCTCCTCGACGAGGCAGTAGCCAAAGCCTGAACGGTTGATAATCTGTATGCCACTGCCCCGAAGCTTCTTGCGGATGCGCGTGATATGGACGTCGATGGTACGCTCGAGGACGAATACATCCTCACGCCATACGCGGTCGAGGATCTCCTCTCGTGAGAAGACTTTGCTAGGGTCACGTGCGAGTAGCTCGAGGATTTCGAGCTCTTTCTTGGTTAGTTCGACGGGCTCTCCGTGGATGAAGACCTGCTTGGTCTCAAGGTCGATGGTGAGTGCTCCTATCTCTATCTGACTCTCTCCGAAGTCGACTCCTCCCTGTAGGGAGCGTGTGAGAACTGCTTGGATACGCGCCTGTAGCTCTTTGATGGAGAAGGGCTTTGCTATATAGTCATCGGCGCCGATGTTGAAGCCCGTGAGGAGGTCGTTTTCCGTCCCCTTGGCAGTGAGGAATATAATAGGGGTGGTGAGTTTCTTCTCGCGACGTATGAGCTCGGCTAGCCTGAACCCGTTCATCCCAGGCATCATGACGTCGAGGATGAGCAGGTGGTACTCCTCTAGTGGCAGGCGAAGCGCCTCCTCAGCATTGGGTGCGGTGAAGACTTGGTAGCCCTCGCCCATGAGGTTGAAGGTAAGTATCTCGCGGAGGTCCTCTTCGTCGTCGACGATGAGGAGCTTAAACTTCTTCTTGTCCATACTGTTCAATAGCTTGTTCGGTGGGGATTTCGACCTTTTGGCTCTTAGCGTGGAGTAGGTTTTTGCCCTCCGAGTGGAAGATGGCCGCCTCGGCGATGTTGGTCGCGTTGTCCCCGACGCGCTCTATATTGTAGGCGATACTGCTGATGGCGAGTGACGCCTGTATCGACTCAATCTCGGGACCTGGCTCGGTGTCGAGGAGCGTCTGGGGTAGGGAGTCGTTGATCTGGTAGTGCAACTGGTCTATATGTGTGTCGCGGCTGATGACCCTGCGTGAGAGCGCGGAGTCTCCTGCGAAAAATGATGTGACGGCATCTGCTACCATCTGATAGGTCTCCGAGAGCATCTCGCGTAGGGTGTCGGCATACTGTAGGTAGAGAGCATTGCCTGGTTCGATGGCACGGGTGAAGTGCGCTACGTTGAGTAGTAGGTCGCCGACTCGCTCTAAGTAGCTGGTCATATCGTGTAGGGCAAACATGCGCCTGGCTTCTGAGGCGCGAGGAGTGTAGAGGATGATTCCGTTGATGACCTCGCTCCTTATCTTGACCTCTAGGCTGTCGATGATGGTCTCGTTCATCTCAATGTGCTCGTAAGTGTCTGGCTCGACGACTCCATTAAGAAGTTGCTGTATGAGGTCGACCTGACGTGCGATCACTTTATTGAGTACGTTGAAGTCTTCCTTGATAAGGACGACATGATGATCCATATTGGGTGACATAGGCTGTGGCAGTTACTTTATTACTTAAGCGGGAGTCTGTCTGGATGGCAGAACTAAGGTACGATGTTTTATCCAAAGTTGCCCTGCAGGTAGTCCTCAGTGCGCTTATTGCTGGGGTTGGTAAACATCTTATCGGTGCGGTCGTACTCGACCAGCTCTCCGAGATACATAAACATCGAGCGGTCGGATATGCGAGCGGCCTGCCCCATGTTGTGCGTGACGATGAGGATGGCTATCTCCTTCTTGAGCTCTAGGATCATCTCCTCGATGCGATTGGTCGCTATCGGGTCTAGTGCTGAGGTGGGCTCGTCCATCAGGAGTAGCCGAGGACGCAGTGCTAAGGCACGAGCGATGCATAGACGTTGCTGCTGTCCCCCCGAGAGGAAGGAGCCACGCTTGTCTAGCCTCTCCTTGACCTCCTCCCATAGTCCGACCGACTGCAGAGAGGTGGTTAGGATCTCTTCGCGCTGCGCCTTGGAGACCTTGATGCCGTTGAGCTTGTAGCCCGCCATTACGTTGTCGGCAATGCTCATAGTCGGGAAGGGGTTCGGCTGCTGGAAGACCATCCCCGCCATACGACGGACGACCATCGGGTCTTTCTCTAAGATGTTCTCTCCCTGTAGGAGGATGCGCCCGTCGGTACGTATGCCAGGGTAAAGCTCGTGCATACGATTGATGGCACGTAGCAGGGTACTCTTGCCACAACCACTGGGCCCCATGATGGCAGTAATCTCGTGGTCGTAGATATCCGCTGACACATTGGTTACAGCGCTTTTCTCAGGAGTGTACCAGATGCTTACGTTGTCTAGCTGGAGGACCACTTCGGGCGTTGTCGTCTGTATAGAGTTTGGAGTCATGCTTTGGACAAAAAAAAGAAGTTACTAGTAGCGTGTCCGGTCGGAGATACGCTTGGCGATAAAGTTTAGAAGGAGCACTAGGAGTAGGAGAAAGAGCGAAGAGCTCCAGATAAGCTCCTGAAGGTTGGGGTCACTGTAAAACTCCCAGATGAGTAGCGGTACGGCCGACGAAGGGGTGTCGAGCGTCCACGATATACGGGCACTGCCTAGAGCGGTCATGATGAGCGGTGCCGTCTCGCCGATGATACGACTCACCGCTAGCAGGATGCCTGTCAATAGACCTCCCATAGCAGAGGGGAGGAGGACCTTGAGCACCATCTTGCGGTAGGAGCATCCGAGAGCAAGTGCCGACTCTTTGAAGGACTTAGGTAGTCGCGCCAGCGTCTCCTCGGTGGAGCGTATGATGAGCGGTAGCATCATGATCGCCAGAGCCACAGCACCGGCTAGAGCTGAGTAGCCTCGCATCGGCAGTACCACCCAAGCGTAGACGATGATACCGATGACGATGGATGGGGTCCCCTGTAGTAAATCTGTGACGAAGCGCACTACATTGGCGAGGCGTGTGGATCTATTCTCCGAGAGATAGATACCGCCTAGGAGCCCTATGGGGATAGCGATGATGGAGGCTACGAGGGTCATGAGGAGGGTGCCGACGATACCATTAGCGATACCGCCTGGGAGTATCGTGCGAGAGCCTTCGATTGTGTTGGCGCGCTTGGCCATCATCGCCTCGACAGCTGTCGGTGCCGTCTTGGTAAAGAAGTCCCAATTAATCTGCTGGTACCCCTCTAGGACGATCTTACCGATGATGAGAAAGAGCGGTATGACGGTGATGCAGGCGAGTACGATATTGACTAGATAGACCGTGCGGTCCCAGCCCTGTCTTACTTTGAGTGATGCCATGGTCTCAGGTTAGGCTCGTTGCTTGTTTAGGATAATCTTCACAATGCCGTTGATGATGGCTGTGATAAGGAAGAGGACTAGAGCGATTGCTATGAGCGAACTGAGCTTGAGTCCGTGCGCCTCGTTGAACTGATTAGCGATCAGCGAGGCCATACTCTGTCCCGTGTCAAAGAGCGATGTGGGTATCTTGTCCGTGTTACCGATCAGCATCGTTACCGCCATCGTCTCACCGAGAGCTCGTCCCAGAGCGAGGATATAAGCTGCGACGATACCGCTCCGTGCGTTGGGCAGGATGACCGACCCAATCACCTCCGTGCGGGTGGCGCCGAGACTGTAGGCAGCCTCCTTGAGCGACTTAGGGGTGAGCATGACAAACTCCGCCGTGAGCGACGAGGCATAGGGTATAATCATAACGGTGAGTATAAGCACAGAGGTGAGAATCCCGTAGCCATTGCCCTGTGACCCATCGATCATGTCAATGAGCGGACGCAGTGTGTAGAAGCCCCACAGACCATACACGATCGAGGGAATGCCTGCTAGTAGGTCGGTCAGCGAGCGTATGACACCAGCGATGCGTCTTCCCTGGAAGTACTCTCCGACGAAGAGGGCCACTGGCAGGGAGAAGGGAATGCAAAGGAGGAGCGCCAGCACAGAGGTGACCACGGTGCCGATGATAAATGGCAACGCCCCGTACTGCTCCTGCCCGGCCGTGGGATCCCACTCGGAGGAGCTGATGAAGCGAAAGAAGCCAAAGGCCCCGAACGCGTCGCTACTCTTGCTGATGAGACTGACCAGCATAGCGAGACAGATCAGTAGCACGAGAATGCCAGAGCTGAGGAGTAGGCCTCGGAAGATCTTGTCGCCGATAGGGCGTGACGCTTTACGGACGAGGGTGGACATATAGGCAGAGCTTATATTATAAGGAGTAGGTGAGAAAGGGAAAGGAGACATCTCTCCTCCGAATAGAGAGCGGTACAGGTCGGATGCTACTCACTATCTAACCAGAGCTATCCAGACGGCACTGCTGTGGAGAGAGGGAAGGAGAGACGCTCCTTTGGTGTGAAGAGACTGCTACAGAGACCGTAGTCGTCTCTCTTGTTGTTCTTCTGGTGTGTATGGGTTGTTGTTACTCCTGAGGAGTGGCGGTCAGGTCTATAGCCTTACCATCGTAGGTTAGCTTAGCCAGTTGCGCCTTGGCGACAGCAATCATCTCAGCCGATAGTGGAGCGAAGTGGATTTGTGGAGTGATCGCCTGCGCCTCTTTGCTTAGCATCCAGTTGAGTAGACGAGCCGTCTCGACAGCTTCTGCCTCCGAGTGGTCGCCATAGCGAAGCTCTTTGTAGGTGATGAGCCAGGTGAGACAACTGATTGGGTAAGCGTCCGGATGTGACGAATTGGTAATCATCTGACGCGTGTCGGGCATTACCTCGCCAGCGGCTGCCGCAGAGATGGACTCGAGTGAAGGAAGGATGAAGAGCCCTGCTTGGTTCTGAACCTTTGCTGTCGGGATGTCTAGTGAGAAGCTGTACTCGCTACCTACATATCCGAGCGCGCCGTCGGTCTGTGCGATTACGCCAGCGACGCCTGGATTGCCCTTTGCAGCCATACCTGTAGGCCACTTGAGGGACTTGCCCGTACCGATTTGCGTAGCCCAGTCGGGGCTCACCTTCGTTAGATAGTCGCTGAAGACGTTCGTCGTGCCACTACCGTCCGAGCGGTAGACAGGCGAAATCTCCTTGTCGGGGAGCTTCTGGTCGGGGTTGATCGCAGCGATAGCGGGATCGTTCCAGCGCGTTATCTTGCCTAGATAAATGTTGGCGATGATCTCTCCCGTGAGGTTTAGCTGCGAGATCTCAGGACAGTTGTAAGCGATGACGACAGCACCCATGCAGGTCGGTATATGTATCACTTCGCGAGGCATCTCCGCCATCTCCTCATCAGAGAGAAATGCGTCAGACGCAGCAAAGTCGACCACCTCGTCCTTGAGGCTACGGATACCTCCGCCACTGCCTACGGCTCCATAGTTAATATGTATTCCCGTCTGCGCCTCATAGGCTTTGAATGCCTCCGTGTAGTAGGGTAGTGGGAAGGTTGCTCCCGCAGCATCTAGTTCAGTCACTCGGCCACCCTTGCCGGCACAGCTGGCAGTCATAAGGGCGATGGCGATGAGGGCTAAAGCCTTGAGTGTACTCTTATTCATAATTGTATTGGTAAGTTAGTTGCTTCTGTGAGGGAGCTTTCCGCCAATCTTTAACAAGAGGGGCAACTCTCCCTTTTCGTTTGCAATATTACGCCCAATACATTATTGCGCTGTGACGAAAATGTTACGATACGGTGAAGTTGTTAAGGACGCGGACAGGGCTGACGCATTATATATAACGAGCTCATCTATTCCTCGCTGATCGCTATGTGTAGATCCTGACAGAGCAATTATGATGAGCCTGTTGACTTTTGCAACAGTCTTATGATGCGTCACCCCTGGCTGAAGAAATGCAACACTGACTTGTTACAATGATTTAGACCCAACTAGATATCGTTATGGTGCTATGTCGGGGAAAACGGATTTCCACGTGGATATTTCGAAATCTCCACGTGGAGAATTTTTATTTTCCACGTGGGG
>JAERMT010000576.1_pt1 | contig 19780 bp, 21 predicted proteins | sample 9267081 | NCBI WGS metagenome assembly JAERMT01 (sample SAMN17071939, study PRJNA684904) | human gut metagenome | isolation source: diarrhea sample from child under the age of five | host: Homo sapiens | place: South Africa: Mafikeng, Mafikeng Provincial Hospital | collected 2019-09
ATGATGTAGCCATATTACTTAAAATTTGGTAATTCTTGAATTATTTTTCCCTCTAACAGCTTGCCATTAACATGCTTATTTCTTTTTATGCCATCTGCTCCCCAAGTTCCCCATTGCTTAAAGAAAAATGGTATATGACTATCTTCAGCTTGTCGCTTTACATTCAAAGCCCACTCCTCCTTCATAGGCCTTGCCTGCATACCACTTTCACCACCAACAATTATCCAATTGATTCCTGTTAAGTCCATATTCCCCAAATCTTCAACTAAAGGTTCGCAAGACAAAAACCGAACTGTAGCATTGATGTTTCTTATAAAGTCAATTCTTTTAATTGATGATTTACACTCCACCGTAACACCTATCCAAGCGTTATGAGGAATTGAATGATTAGAAAAATATGTCGCCATTCTTTCGGCTCGTTTTGTCAGAAGTTGATAACGATGCTGAGGAGTTTTCTCTATTGTTTCCATCACCTTATCTATAAAGGCATCAGGAACTTGCTCATGAAACAAATCACCCATAGAGCAAACAAATATCATTTGTGGTTTACTCCAACTTAAAGGCTCTTTTAAACACTCTTCATGAGTAGTAACTTGAAATCCATTGTTATATTTTGTTTGTCCCATGGCTTTCAATCGTCGAGCCATCACTTCTGCATAACAATGTCGACATCCCTCTGATACCTTACTACACCCTGTAACAGGGTTCCAACTTTTATTAGTCCATTCTATCTTCGAATTTGCCATTACTAAAAATCAAGAATGCAGTCTTTAGAGATAAGGACAGACACTCCGTGCTTTTTATTATCAGTAAATACTGCATGAATTTTACCATCAAAAACTAGTTTTCTAAGAGCTTTCGTATAATGACTCAAACAATACTTTGTATCAACTTGGTCATTCTTGAATAAAGTTAATGCATCAATATGCTTTCCCTTATACTTTTTATATAATTCATCCGCAAGTTTTTCAATGTTATCTGCAGTATCATCAAACAACGAAGAACTCGTCATACCTATAGCTCTAGGATTAAATGTATAAGTATGAATACCATCAAAAACGGTACCTACATTAGCAAAATCATTATAAATGGTTTTAACTAGTTCATACCCTTTTGCACCTTTTGTAAGATGAATTATAAAATGACTCGTTGTAGCCATATCTTCCTCCTGAAATTGAAAAGCTGTATAATAAACTTTCTTTTTAAGGATTAAGTTGAATTCACGTCCTAACATATCTACGATATATGCAAGTCTGGATAACACAGAAGTTTGATTGGATTTTCCCAAACGGACCTCATTATAGGAAATTGGAAACATATCTTTGATATGTTGCAAAAAAAGGTCATTATCCATAGCTGGGTTAATTCTCTTTGTATTCAAAAAAAGAAAGATTTCATTACCCCAGTTATTTAGAAATTCTGCCAAAACCTTAGTTTTAATACCTTTATATCCAAAGGGATCAAAAAACAATAAAGCAGGGCTTAAATTTTTACCATCCTTCATTGTGCTTTTCTGCAAATACCTTTCCACGCTTTCGCTTTCTCCTATTGTTCGATCTGCAAAGAATGGTTCAAAGCCAAAAGTTCCCCTAGGATATCGAGCAAGAAAGTTACTTTCAAGAACCTCTTTATAGTTCTTGTCATTAAATTGCATGCGTACAATTCCACGTAGTTTTGAATCTTTGTAACACTCATTAGCAATCATTATAGGCGTAGATTCACTACCATCTTCATAAATACCTGGACCCGAAAACAAATCAATGTATCTTAATTCTCTTTGTGGATTCTTCAACAGAATTCTACAGTATTGTGGGAAATAAGAAGATACAATCTTTGCTTTGATATATGACGATGCACTCTGATGCTCAAAGAATTTTGCATTTTTATCCATACTAATAAATTATTTGATTTCTGGCGCTTCCACCAAATCCACTTTATTCACTTTAAAATATCTCTTTACTTTACTTGAATTACAAGAATCGCAAGTAGGCGTAATGTAAAGGGGCGATGTATCCTCACATAAACGCACATGTGCTCCATGAACTCTAGCAACAGATACAGCTTTGCCACATGACGGACAAACAAATGTATGTTTAGACAAATCTATTTTCGATTTTGGATTATGATTTTCTTTCCAATATTGAATCATGCTTCCTTCAGTTAGGGTATCATCAGCATTAACCACATAGGTTTCAAAACTGTAACGTCCCATACCAATAGCATCTGACTTTGAAATACCAGGAGCAAAACGTCGAAATGTACATTTTACATTATCAATATTATCCCCACCATTATCAACTACAAGCCAAAAATCCCCATCACAAGGTGCATTTAAATCAATGGGCATTTCCATAGGGAAATGAATCCCCTGACGTTTCCATTTTTTATATGCCTGGAATTGTTCATCCGTGAATAAATGAGCATACAAATAAGAAACATCAGCCTTCAATAATATCAACTCACCCTTTATACAACTTGAAAGATGCACTGCATAATATTTTTCCATACTTATAATATATTAATGATCAAGCAGATAAATAAAAATGCCAAACTAATAAAACTTTGAAAATAGCATCAAGTTATTCTAAATGAAGGATTATATATTGCAACCATGCGGTCCTAGCCCGCACAACATGGCGAGGGCTTTGATGCCCCGCCAACCTTAGAGCGTAGCGGTTCCGAGCACCGGAGGGCGGTTACATCCTCTCGTCCCTGAGGGAAGAGAGGCTTGGTGAGAAAGGTGGAGCCTTCCTTAAGGGTAAGGAAGGACGGGTTGGTTTTCGAAAGACTCCTTCTTTAATGGTAAGGAAGGACGGGTAGGTTTTCGAAAGAAGAATTCTTAAAGAATCCCTTTAAGCCCTAGCAGCCTCGCTTCCATCACTTCCATACGCCCCATCTTTCGCTTCAAAGATAACACTAGGTTCATATACCTCTACCGTATGCCATGCCCCTTTAGGCACTTGGCATGCATACACCCCATTCTTCGGATTAAGATGAATTCTCTCAATCTCTTGATAAGAGACCTTTCTTATGGTATCCCCACCATCCTGTAGATACGATACCACCTCCTCGTATATCACTTCATCCATTCTACCACAAAGACAATACCACCAATCATCAGCATACCTATTCCACATCCTACCACACTACCTAGCGTATTATGAAACAAATCATCGAATTCACACAAGCCTCGCTTGAAAAACAGTTATGAAAGTTCTATGCAGGCAGAGAAAGCAGCCCCGAATAAGAATGATTTTAGCATTGCATTCTTAGTACAGATGAAACTTAGCAGGAACCCAAAAGGAATGCCTAGTGCTACATTGAGTAGATTTTCCTCTATCAATTCTTTCTGCCCATCAACAATGGCCACATAACTCCAAAAAGGAGTAAGCCTATACATATATGTATCTCCCGATGTTCTATATATTACAGTTGAACCCAATATGAGAAACATATACTCAATAAGCAAAGTGGTCATTACACCGATTCTTGCTCCTTTGAGATTCTTAGCAAATGCAAATACCAAAACGATAATGCCGCTCATTACCAGAAATGACAACTGCACAACCATATTAGGTATGTCTTTTGAGACATCTGCCAAATGCTCAAGAGAATATGTTACAGGGTTACCCAAAATAGATATTTTCATTAAAGGACTCCTGCCTATTTTGTTTTTTAAGACAGGAGTCTTTATATTTTAGTAAATTGGTGTCAGCCAATCCATTCGGTTAGCCAATTTACCACGCACACAATCCAAATAAGTCAAATGGAGACGTTTGGTAACTTCTCCTTGCTCACCAGTTCCGATAGCGTATCTATCGATCGTATAGATTGGAGTAATCTCCATAGCACTACCACAAAGGAAAGCTTCATCTGCCATATACAACTCTGTACGATCAATAGTACGTTCTTCCACCTTTAAGCCCAACTCTTCCTGAGCCAAACGGATAATAGTATCACGAGTAATAGACTCCAATACACTATCTGTCAAACGAGGAGTAATCAGAGTATTACCCTTTACCATAAAGAAACAGCTACCTGGGCCTTCTGCAACTTTACCTGATTCATTCAAGAAGATACATGTATCATATCCATTGCGTAAAGCTTCACGTTGTCCAACACGGCTGTTGATATAGTTAGCACCGCATTTGATACGTGGGCTAAGGTTTTCGTCCGAAATACGTCTCCAAGAAGTAACACAGCAGTTCAATCCCTTCTTGTTATACTCAGCACTGGTTCTACCACGTGGAATTGGTGCCACAAACATATCTACAGGACCATCAGAGCCCCAACTGCCAAATCCATCTACAAACAAAGTCTGACGAACACTTAAATTCTCATCATACTCATTAGCCTGTACCGTATCAACCAAAGCCTTCTTGAAATCATCCTTGGTATATTTCAAATCAAATTGGATTAATTTGGCAGAACGGATCAAGCGATCATAGTGATCACTTAATCTGAATGCATAAAGCTGTTTGGCATCCTCATTCCAATAACATGGAATACCTTCAAACACATTCAATCCAAACTGTGATGTTGGTGACAAAACATTCACCATAGCATCATTTACATCAAGAATCTCGCCCTTAAGCCAGATTCTTCTATGAGCAACATCGTACTTCATATAAAATATTTTTAAAAAATTAGTTTATTCTTCATCAGGAAGATGAGCAATTCTCTTCACTTCCTCATCATCCAATTCTGCAGATTGCTCCGCACTCATACCCTCTCTCTGGTCTTCATTGATATTCGCACTTTGGAACACCTTAATTACAGACCACCAAAGAATTTTGATATCAATCCAAACTCCTTCTTTCTTAAAGAGATCTACATACTGACCATCATAGGTAACCTTCTCATCCCATGAGTTCTCATTTCTACCTTTACATTGAGCCAGTCCAGTGATACCACCCTTTACCTGAAAACGCTTTTTATATTTCTTATTCAGCGTATCATAATCACCAAGTTCGTATGTAACACATGGACGAGGACCAACAACAGAGATGTCACCCATCAGAACGTTAAAGAATTGCGGTATCTCATCAAGACTCGTTTTACGAAGGAAAGCACCCACCTTAGTGACGCGAGGGTCATTATCGTAAGAGAACAATCCTGTACCTTGTTTCTCTGCTCCCACACACATCGAGCGGAACTTCAACATTTTGAAAACTCTTCCATCCTTGGTTCTTCTTCCTTGTTTAAAGAAGACAGGACCTTTAGAATCCAACTTGATGGCTATAGCAACCACAATCCAGACTGGAGTGAGCAGTAGAATTGCAATAGAGCAGGAAATGATATCAAATGCTCTCTTGATGAAAAGATTGAGATTATACATATTTATATAGACGTTTAAAATGCAAAAGTATGGAAGAGATCATCAAATACTTCACCACGCTTAATCACTTCTGTATGCTCACCACAAATATCAAGCACTGGGAAGTTTGGCAAGATAAATGGTGGCTTCATCACTAACGAATAACTACCACAGTTACTGATTACTATAGCATCATTCTTGGCAAGCTTACCTTGAAAATTGCGATAAAGAACATCACCCTCAATACAGGTGAATCCTACAAAATCCAGATTATCATATTCCGCCTGTTCATTACCCATAGCAATGACTTCCATAGGAGGATTAACACCACTCATGCTGATATTCTTCTGACTACCCAATACAGTAGCAAACTTCTTACCTCTCACATCCTTGATAGTTTTGACAGTTCCCACAAACTTCATGCAGTCACCCACTACCGCACTACCTGGTTCTATCAGCAGTTCTGGTTTAACACTCTTATTTGCGAAATAATCAGCAAATACTGTAGCTGCAGCCTTTGCATAATCCATATAGCAAGGAATCTCATTGGTAAACTGTGCCTTCAATGAATCAGCCATCTTACCAAACAAGCCTCCACCTATGTCAATTCTTTCTGGAATGATTCCCAATCGGTCTATTAATTCAACCATACCTTTAGCTCGTGCAGGCCAATACTCAATCTGGCGTTTAGCAAAGTGACACTGGAAATTGACAAAATGAACATTAGGGGCATTCTGAACAAAGTTCAAAACTTCCTTAAAATCATCACTATCAACATCAAATCCAAAACGGCTAACAACCCCATCTCCCACTTCATAATTACAACGAATTCCAAGATGGATTGCTGTATTCGGATGACGCTCCACTATCCCCTTAACTATCTCCAACTCATCTAAAGAGTCTATATTGTCAGTACCACCAGCAACAAGGAACTCTTCTAATTTCTGAGGGTTCTTGATAGGACCATTCCAGATGATTCGTTGATGTTTAACACCACAACGAAGAGCTATCTCCATTTCCATTTCAGATACGACTTCAGCGTAACCGCCCAGTTGATCTACGATTTTACAGAACTTTGGAGTATAGTTTGTCTTATAAGAATAAGCAATATTGAAGTTCGGATAGATACTACGGAAGGTATCTCTCAACTCCAAAAAGTTCTTCTGATATTGCTCGCTATCCAAAAGATAGAAAGCATCACCATATTCTGCACGAAGCTTAGCTATTACACCTTTATTGATTTCCATTATTTCTTTGCATTTATAAGTTCTACTATTTTATCTACAGAATCCTCTACCTGCTTATGATTGCTGGTAAAATAATCAACTGCAGCTTGGGCTTCCTTTTCTAAGTCTCGAATCTCGCCTATACCTTCATTGAAAATCTGTCGGATTTCATCAAGGTCAGTAACCTTATCTGTATTGCAGAAACTTCTGCTCACAATAACCATAGAGGATCCTAAACGATAATGCTCTTTCAAGACTGCTGCACCAGGAAGCATTCCGGAATTCATTCTTGCAATACCACCAAAACCGAAAGGAATACCTTTAGCCTTAATCTTAGTAGCCAACTGATCTACAACACCATCTGTAAGAAGCTGGAACATAAATTTCATGCCCATTGCGAGATGCAGATCATTGAGACCGATATGAATCATATCAATTCCAGGAACTTTCAAAATATCATCCAAAAGGATGGCTGCAGAAGGTGTCTCAAGCAAAAGACAAGTCTTAGCTCGTCCACCTACATACATGATAAACTGTTCTACCTCTTGTACCGTATGGAAGAAAGGCAACATTAAGATGTCTGCACCAGCTTCAATTGTTGCATCAATCTCATCCTTGGAAGAAGGATAATTATCTAATGCATCATGAATAGGATTTACTCGTACCAACACTTTCGCATTGGTAACAGATTGCTTGATTCTTCGTACATCCTCAACTGTATGATGATTCTGCACGGTATCTAAGCCGCCCTGTCTAGCATCTTTGCCGATAAATTCCATATCGACAAAAATCCAATCAACGCCTGCCTGCACAGCAATCTGAGCAACTTCAGGTCGATTGGTTATATACATTAACTTCAACATAAAATCTACAAATATTTAAACTTTAATCAATTTGTTTCTAAATTCTCCATCATATAAAGTCCTTATCAAAGACTTTGGTAGGGACTTCATGACATATCGAGCTAATGGAAATAGGGACTTTATTGGTGATATTCCATACAATTTACGAATACCTCGCTCATGTACCAATAAATCTAGATTACGATCTTTAAGATTAGAGCGTCTCTGATAGACATCGTCATTGCGTCGAAACCTTAAAAGAACATCATCCATATTAGCTATTTTATATCCTGCAGCAAGCACATCAAACCATAGAGCTAAATCTTGGGATGTACGATAAGCTTCATTATACGAGATTCCATCATTAAATATCTTTTTTCTCATCATGACTGCAAGATAAGCTAGAGGATTGGCTTTAAAAATGGAAGCAACAGCTCCTTCGGTATCCCGAGGAAATTTTCTAATTCTTAAACAATCACATGAATCATTAAATTCTTGTATATTACAACCGACTATAGAGATAAAATCATTTCTTTCTAGAAAAGACATCTGCTTTACAAATCTACCGGGCGGAGAAATGTCATCACTATCCATACGAGCAATATAATCAGTAGAAATATGCTTGATACCAATATTCAAGGATTTTGTAAACCCTATATTAATCGGATTTACTATTAACAACAAAGAATCGCCCAATTTCTTTTTCCATTGTAAAAGTACTTCTGCGAGTTCTCTACCGATTGGACCATCCTGAACTAAAACAATTTTATCAGGTTTTCTAACCTGGTCATCCCATAGACTTAGAAGAGCTCGTTCTAAATAGGAAGGATGCTCAGACTTATAAACCGACATTAATACCGAAAGTGTCATTATATTAAAGTTTTATCCAATTATTATCAAAATATTCCTAGGCACAATAATTTCCATCAGAAGCAATTACTATATCTGCACATTCTTTTCCCACAGGAAAGGATGATAATAATAATAAGTTAAGCGCTTTATTTTATTGAAAATTCTTTTTATCATAATCGTTAACTATTTACATTTCATATACTTTTTTCCTCTTAGCGATAACCAAACTATTCCTATCGGATTCCAAAGAACATCCATGGGATAATGTTTGAATAATCTTAGACAATGTATAAGCCACTTAATAACAAGAGAAACATTACTTTCATTTTCTACATGCTTAATTCTCTTATCATAATGACCGAAATTACCTGCTCGAAAGATTTCATCAAGTAGAAATCTACCTTCTTTTTCGGATGGCTCACATAACATACATTCACGCTTCATACCAAAGACCTCTCCTAGCACCCACATTGAGGCACTGGCAAACTTCCCCAAGCCTAACCATTTCAACGTCTTAAATAATTCTTCTTTATTATCTACAGACTTCACTGCGAAATACAGATCTAGCATCTGGCGCAAACCAACACCCTCAACAAGAAGATGCCAATAGATATGATGCAATACATGAAGCACAGTGAAATTCTTACTTGGAATCACCATACCACTATCTACAACAAGCGCACTATCCGAAGCAAGAAACTTACTTGCAAGTTTTTGAAGTCTGAAATTTCTAAAAAGATTTCTACTTATCCATGGACGATAATGCACCTCAACCTCGGTATCTTTAAAGAAATCAAAATGAGTATGCATATAGTCACAATGGTTTAGAGGATGATGACGGCTGATATACTTCAATATTGAATTAGGTTCACCAATGACCCAAATATCAATATCTCCAGATTGTCTTAATCTTCTTAGGGGAGCATCATAGAATGTTTCTATACCCTGCCCTTTTAAAATATAAGAACCAAAACCTGCACTTTGAAAAGCCTTCTGAACCTCCAAACATTGTTTTAACATCTTTTCATTCCTCTGCATGATTCTACTAGCAACACCTAACCACTTTAAGAACAAAGAAGCAGGTATTGTTTCAAGTCCTTGCGCCAGTTGAAACTGACGACCCCTCTGAACTCCGGCAAAACAGATTCCAAGTAAACTTTGTCGTCTTGCCTCATTATAAAGGTTTTCCCATTCTTCAGGAGAAGGATTGAAAGCTACAATATCGGCAGTCCCGATAGATATCTTGATAAAATCAACAAAAAGTTTATTTGATGACATATACGCCTATTTTTCTCTAAAATAAAGTACTACCGCAAGAAATGATTCCATATTGTTGCATAAAAATTTCAATAAAAAGTAAGTATCCACTCAACTCCGTATTGCATATCTCAAAATAATGTTGAAACTTTGCACGGCAGCATCATTTTCCTAATTTTGAAACAAAAATATGAAGATTAGCCCTCCATCAGCACAAGCCAATGGAGGTTATACCTTAATTTGACTAAATTTAAAATTCATTTTTATTGTTCCTCATCTTCCCAGAATTCAGGAAGAAGAGCATAACACTTATCCTCAAGCGTAGAATCTATGAGCTTCAACACATAACAAAGGCAACGCTCTGGATTTTTATCAAGCACCCTGCAGCTCCAAACACGTTCATTGGCATCGGACAACTGACCTACGGCATTGGCATATTTACAAAGCGCCTGCTTTTCTGCTAGATTATATAACAATTGCCAATCTTGCGCTGAAGGAACCTTAGTCAAGCTACCAGAAGAATCAACAGAAGCCAGAATCAATTCTATAAACAAAGAACTTATCATTTATCTATATCTATCAGAGGTAAATTTCCCAAACTTCTATCAAAATATTAATTTTCTGTATATGCTTATCTCAAAACCTTATATGCAAATTTCAACAACCAACTTGGCGATATCATCAACCAATACATAGCATAGGCATAAACTACTGCCATAAATCCATAGCCCAAATCTTTCTTGATTTGCAGCCGCAACTTCAATTGGCTTTCAGCAAACTCCTTACCACTGCGTCGATTTTTAAACATATCATCAGTCATTCGGAAATTAAGAACAACATCAGGTATATTAGCTATCTTACATCCGTGCTTAAATCCCTCATGCCATAATCTAGTATCCTCATTGCAAACATAATCTGTAGGATAATGCCAACCAGTCTTATCAAAAAAGCTACGTCTGAACATTACTGTTGGATGAGCCAAAGGATTTCGTTTTGCAAAGAAAGCACGACACTCATCTGAGGAACAAGGATAAGAAGTAACTTTTCCTCTATTCATGCCATTTTCATCAATTTCATTGATAGCTCCACCTACCACATCAATATTGGGGTGATTCTGCAAATAATTAACCTGCTTTTCAAATCGATCCAGGGTTGAAATGTCATCAGCATCCATACGGGCTATAAACTGATAGTTCAAGGGCATAACGACAGCCAACAACTCATTCAGGGATTTAGCTAATCCTCTATTTTCATCCCTTTTATAAATATGAATCCTAGTATCTGATAAACTGGAGAGATATAAATCAACATCATCCTTTACATGACCATCATATTGAATATAAAAGTCAAAATCAGAATATGTTTGATTCAATATACTATTTATAGCTTGCGAAACATAGTCAAATTTGTCATTGTGATACAACGACATTATTACTGCACACGTTTTACTCATTTCCAAATTATGTTTTATATATTTTCAACAACACCAAAATTATACTAATTACTTATGTATCAATAACTTACACTATAAGTATTCACTCAACTCTGCATTGCATATCTCAAATTTATTTGTAACTTTGCACAGCGACATCGTTTTCCTAATATTTAGACAAGAATACGAAGCATAGCCAGGCATCAGCACAAGTTAATGGAGGTTATACCTTAATTAAACTAAATCTAAACTCCATTTTTATTACTCCTCATCTTTCCAAAACGCAGGAAGAAGAGTATAATACTTATCATCAGGCATAGAATTTATGTGCTTCAACACAGAACAAAGCCACGTTCAAGATTATTATCTAATGTGAAATAGTAACGCTTGAGTAGAGTCACCATTAAAATCTAATCCAATTTGAACAAATCGGATCATTAACTATTTTCTTCTTCATCCAAGTTAAAGGGGCAATAATTTTTTTATTGGGATTTTTGTTTAACCACGCTCCCCACCAAGAGAAACTACTATTAGCAATTATATTATGTTTACATAGGCTCATCAATTGCATATCTCTAAAACTATTAATTCCTACATTCCAATCAACAAAAACCACTTTCTTTTCTCCTATATAATTAGCTAAATACTCTTTACACCAAGCTATATCATCACTAAATATGCAGTACATTGTAGGATGAACCAACTGGTTCATATATTTGATTGCTTTCTCATAATAAGATGGTGTACATACACACATATTAGGGTCTTTAAGATAATCTCCTCGCCTAACATGGCACGATACACAATTCTCAGATTGGATTAATAATTCAAGATTTATATTATTATACGTATCAAATGGAGGAAAAGAGAATTCTTTAAGAACAATATCTCTAATATTTTTAAAATTATTCTCGTTCTGCCAATATCCATCATAAAATACAGAATCATTTCTTAGAATTTGCTGAAAATCAAAAGGAACATCCTCTGTACCAAAAGCCATACTACTTCTTTTAGGTAATAAATGATGCATAATTTGCCAACTCTTATAATTATAAAATGGATATGCTAACTTTACTAGTTTAAATAATGAAGCTTCTTTTAATTTTATACCAAAGATTCGCTCTAGTTCGTATCCATTATGCAACTTGTAACCATTAAAACTATTAATTGAACAAAAAATATTCTCATTAGGATGAGCATTCTTCAATGCTAAATACAAAGCATATTCAAACATTTGATTACCTAATCCTCCTATTATATTAACAATCTTCATAATCAATATTTATAATTAATTAAATTGAATAAACGTCTATATATTCTTATAAAAAATGAAATAAATTCCCAACACTTTGGTCTACAAAACTCAATAAAGAAATTACTTGTTGTTAACTTACGAAAACAAGAAAGATTATGAACTTTCTCTATCGATACGGCATGGTAATAAGAACCAAGCCAAGAAAAAAGGGCCTGATTATCAAAATCTTTAGGATTTAAGAAAAAACCACCATATCTAAAAGACCTCCATCTTCTTAGTTGATATGCATCAAAATATTTTTTATAGACAAAAGTACCATATGTTTCAAATTCACTAAAACCACTTCCAGACAAATCCTTGAAGTCTATAGAATTTATTATCTTTTCATAGAATGTTTTACCCTCTATAGAGTTATTAGCCTCTATCTGGTCCAACAACTCACACATAAAATGAGAGTTTATAAGCATATGCTCAGATATAAAAGAACCAGAGAAAGATTTGCTATATCCAGGTAATATTTTCGAAAGTGTATTGAAATATGATTTATTATATTCGGTTTTAAAATCCAGATATGGTATACCTTCATTATTAAATAAGTCTATCTTTTTCAAAGGAAAAGTATCACTATCCCATAACAAATAATACTTATCTGAACATACCCTTGCATAGGCCATCTTTAAAAATTGCTGTAAATACCAACCAGTTCGCTTAGTAACATTAGGATCATTAGTACGAGAATGCAATAACTTCCTTATTTCAACGTAACTAATCAAATCACTTTCTTGAAACAATTTAACTTTTTTATGGAGACTAGAAATATTCATATCTCTTACATTACAGATTAGGAGTATCTCGTTTATTGGCAAATTATCTAAAAAGTAACCAATATTATCAAGAAAACTCCCAACATCAGCTGGTATGGTTGGGACAACCAACGTTATTTTTTTCATTTTGATAATTATTATTTAAAATACTTGAACTTGAAATGAGTAAGAGTAGAGCCGTAAAGTCATTATAATACGTAATAATACCTTTAAAATGTCCTACAACAAAAGCAATCAACAAAACATAAAAAATTAGTTTTGAAAAATTCAAATTGACTATAAGACAATTTTTAATAGTTCGAAAATATAAATTTAGCATAAATATAGTTCCTACAATTCCATATGACCAGACATTATTTACAAACCCATAATCTGAATGAATTCCTTTATACTCCGGGTTGAGGATTTTACTATAGGTGTCACTTCCAATGCCAAAAATAAAGTCAACTCCTGATGGAAAAACAAAAAACTTGTCTACCGAACTAAAAAAACCTTCTCTTTTTCCTTTCGTTGCAGAATCTATCTCTTGCATACCACTGATAAAATACGTCATAGCTTCTCCCGCACCTTCATTTAATAACGATATTATGACAGAAGAAAATAATAATGTAATAATTGCAATAACAATAATTCTTATTCTTTTTTTGGCTGAAGAACTACCTAAAAAATAAAAAGGTAAGCATAATAACCAAAGAACAAAGCTCGTTCTTGAATTTAGCAATGCAGAGAGTAACGTAGTTATAACAAAGAGAAAAAGAATTGGTTTAGTCTCTGCCTTTTTAATCAGAAATATAGAAATAATTGCCTGCACAATTGGTGTCGTATGAAAAAGACCATCTGCAAAGCCAAGCATTCTTGTTTCTGCCCATCCCATTAATCTATCATCCCAGAAATGAGATCTGAAGTCATTAATTAAATTTCTGAACCCTGGTAAAACTACCATGGCACAACAAATCAAAGATTGAATCACCCCTGCGTAAATAATTATATCTAACATATCAGAAGGACTCATTTTACGCCTCTTCATAATAGATAAAATGAAGATTACGCAAAAACCTAACTCAACAGGTATATTCACAAGGGTTTCTATAGATATTTTTTCTCCACCTAAAAATGCTATTAATGTAGAATATAGACTAATTAAAAAAAATATAGAACAAAACTTTACTACTATAGATTTTTTTAATACATATATAGCACTCCTAAATAAGAAAGGCATCAAGAATAATGAAACAAAAAATAGTAAATGTACTGTATTATGTTCAGAAAATCTTGGTGAGTATATTAAGCAAAATATAAATATTATCAAAAATACATATATTATAAAATCTACCCCACTTCTATGTTTATTAGTCATAAATCAAAACCAAATTAATATTTTACATAAATCTTTAAGTTCTAATTTCACACCATAAAGAAACTTGATAGCCATACCCTCTTTCCAAAAACGGATTCGATTTTCTGGCTTCATAGAAGTACCTCCTTCTTCGTAATTAACTATGATTTCATCAATAAACTTAAAGGATGCACCCGCCTTTAGGCATCTTGCAAAAAAATGGAAATCCATTCTAATTTTAAATTCTTCAGAATATATTCCAATTTTCTGGTAGATTTTTTTAGAAACAAATGTACCTTGATGTGGCTCAATACAAGTATTATAAATCTTATCAGGGATATTCGTACTAGGAATATATTTTCCATCTGTAACACGAACCTTATAAGACAATATATCTACATTACATTTTTCCCAATCTGCAATTACTTTGGAAACAACTTCAGTATTTACAAAAAAATCACCAGAATTCAAACATAAAATAGCATCTCCGGTGCAAAGTTGTACTCCTTTATTGAAAGCATGGGAAATTCCTCTATCTTTTTCACTCAACCAAATAATATTGTGTGGTAATGTTTTTAAAAAATCAACGGTTCCATCAGTTGAACCACCATCAATGATAATGTATTCTATTGATTTAAAACTTGACTGACAAATAACACTCTCTACAGTCTTTTTTAATCCCACAATATTATTATAATTTATAGTTATTATACTAATCTTCATAATTCTATTTTATTAGTATCCAATTAAAATTGGACATGTTTATAAATCAAATAAGTAGTAAACCTTTCTATATTTAAATTAAACTATGCTAAAATATTTTCAATATTTATTCTAAATGTCTTCTGAATAACGATGCATTCTTTCTTAGACACATATTTTACCAAACCTCTAAACTTTAAAAAGAATCTCTTTATTCTATTGTAATTACGTAAACCTATTAACTTAGATACGATTATGTTCATTACCTTTACTATACCAAAAGTATTAAACAAATAATTTACCTTAACATTGAATTTACTTGAATATAATTCTCTGTGATATAGTTCTGATTTAATATTAGCATCTATCATATCTTGATACATTTTATGTTGAAAATGAGGCAAACCATGCACCCAATTTAGTTCCTTCATTTTTAACCATGCATCAATTCTCGAATCAAAGTTATTTGTAAGCTGCTCATGCTGGAATTCTGTTTTAACCACCAATTTTTTATCACAGAAATAAAAATGATAATCAGCAGATAATCTTAACCACAATTCATATTCCTCTAGATTTCTAAGAGTTTCATTGAAACAGCCATACTTCAAAAGAACACTTCTTTTTATACAAAACAAGGAAGTAGAGGCTGGACACCAACCTTGGAGCAGATAATCATGAATGTCCCCTTCATATTTTTTTTCATTTTTGTTATAAAATATACCATACTCATCCATTCTATAAAAATCAGAATACACAATGTCAGCATTTCGACAATTAATTATATTCATCATTTCTGATAAGAAATGTGGATGCCAGAAATCATCATCATCCAAAAAAGCAATAAAATCACCTGAGGCATTTTGTATTCCCATATTTCTGGCTTTACATGCACCTAAATTTTGCGGTAAAGCTAAATAAGTAACATTTGAATACTTCTCAACTAATGGTTTTAAAACCTTACAAGTTTTTTTCTGATGTTCTGTTCCTATTCCATTATCATCTATTATCAATATATCAAAAGAAGTATAGTCTTGCTGAAGAGCATTTTCAATAACTCTTACTACATAATCTGATCTTTTATAAGTAGGAATAACGATTGTAACTGTTTTCATTTATATTTTAAGATTTTTGTTTAAGAATTCTATTGATTGCTCACGAAACACCTTTAACAATTCATAAGTTTGTTCTGGAATATCAAAACTTGCTAAATCTTTTGGAATATCGAAATTACAAACAATATTTTTATTAAGATTTAATTTTGATAACAATGTTTCAAATCTGCTTAAACCACGATTTTTATTTTGAACAACAATAAAGCGCTTTCGAAAGATTATAGAAAAGACACATGCATGAAAAGAATCAGTTATGACAATGTCAGCATCTCTAAAACATTTTAGCCAAAACTCTACAGAACTAAAAGAATTGTCTTTTAACGATGTAGGATTACGTGATAAATTTGTACTAATTTGCGTAATGGGCAGTTCATATTCACAAGCTATTCGTTCTATGAATTTCTTAATAGCCAAATTCTCATCAAGTACGTATTCAAATATGCCTATTTTTTCTTTTCTAGAATCCCAATTGTCTATCAACTTCAAATAATCATTTTGTGACAACAAAAAAGTTGGATCTAAAACCCAATCTGACATTAAGTTAAACTTATTTCTAATAATCTCAACAGCATCCTGCTCTCTAACACTTATTGCCTCAAATTTACTCAATAATTTTCCACAGTTCTTTGTTTGTAAATTTGTATATTCCCAATTTGTTCCTCCAAAAGATGCAGCATAAGCAATTCGCTTTATAGACCAATTATCTGTAAAACTTAAAAAAGCATTTTCTATTGGACTTCCCCACATTTTTTGAAAATAACTAGGTCGCCAAACTTGATCACTTCCAATTACATAAGCATCAAAATCAGTTTCGTTAAGGCTATTAAAACTATCAATTGTCTGCAACTGGATATTGTTTGTAATAAAGCGATTTATTTCACGAGTAAAATAAGAGTGATACTTTTTCTTATATCTACCAAAAAATATTATATAATTTGAATCATAAACATATTTTTTAATTGAATATTTCAACATACTCAACAATTCATGAAAAAAACTATTATCAATGGTATTCTGCCCATTTAAAGTAGATACCTCATGTCCCATTTTTTTCAAAACAAACTGGAGGGCATATGCCTGTAATATTCCACCATAATTTGTCTGTAATGGTAATGTTATTATTGCAATTTTCATTTTTAGAAAAAAAATAAATTAATTCATTATACTCTCCTGATACCAATCGAAGAGTTTCTTCACACTTTCCTCAATCTCTACCTTATGCGTCCGGCCTAGGCTGTTAAAAGTTCAAGAAGCTTTTTCACGCTATGAGAATAGGCGTTGCTAATCACATTGCACTGCATCTTCATGTTCTGCATGATGAAGTTCGGAACGATAGAACGAATTCGCCATGATTCCGCCCACGAAAGCAGCAGCTAGGATAACAGCATCCGGTTTCTCCTCATCAAAGAACTTCTCTACTGCATACTAGTCGGTCAAGTCAAGTTCTTTGTGAGAACGCCCCACCAGATTATGATAGCCTCTCTTCTCGAGGTTATTCCAGATAGCAGAACCCACGAGTCCGTGGTGTCCTGCTATAGAAATCTTTGCATTTTTATCTAAATTCATTTTTTACTCTTGTTTTTAATTCAACTTTTTCGTGTTACGGCATAACTTCCTATCACGGCATAGCATAGTAGTGGGATAAGGAAAGCAACAGCCATGCTGCCTGTGGTATCAGCTATATATCCCATCAGTACCGGAGCTATCGCTCCTCCCACTATCGTCATGATGAGCAAGGAGGAGGCAAGCTTGGTCTGGGTTCCCGCATCTCTCAATGCCAATGAGAAGATGGTGGGGAACATGATGCTCTCTCCCAAATACAAGGCGAAAAACGCTATGAGGGATATGGTTCCATTACATACCACCACTATCAATGTGGCGATAAATGTAAGGATGGCACAGGCTAAAAGCACCAGCCTTGGCTGGATATAATTCATGATGACGCCACCAGCTAATCTTCCGATAAAGAACAATCCCATTCCGCCAAAAGCGAGATAGAGACTGGCGGTCTGCTTCTCTATATGAATGCTCTCCTCAGCATAGTTGATGAAGAAGCTGTTCACTCCAGTCTGGGCTGCCACATAGAGAAACAAAGTCAGCATACCAAAACCGAACGCCATCACACGCATCGGCTTCTCCTCAATCTTCTCATTCGTATCTGCCTCATGGGCTCTCCTTGGGTCGGGCAATGTAATTCTTGACAGAATCAGTGCCACCGAAAGCACAAAGATACCCACCAGGGCATAAGGAATGGCTATGTTGACACCAGAGAACAGCAATTGTCCGCCAACCAGTGGTCCCACTATCCAACCTATGCCATTGAGCGATTGTGACAGATTGATTCTACTCTCTGCCTTATCGGGATGTCCCAATGCCGTGGTATAAGGATTGGCACTCGTTTCCAGACAGGTTAAGCCGCACCCTATCACGAATAAAGACAAAACGAAGAAGTAGAAACTGTTGATCTCACTTCCCGGTATGAACATCAGCGAGCCGATGCCAAACAGAACCAGTCCGGTTATCACTCCCCTGCGGTATCCCCACTTCTGGATAATCCATCCGGCAGGCAGAGCCATCAGGAAGTAGGCTCCATAAACAGCAGCCTGCGTAAGAGCCGACATCGTCTTGCTGATTTGGAACGAATCCTGAAAATGAGGATTCAACACCTCCAGGATGCCATGGGCAAAGCCCCACATAAAGAAGAGGCTGCTGATAATGAGGAAGGGAACCAGATAGTTATGACCTTCGTATCTGAAGATGGATTGCTTCATCATGTTTCTTTGCAAATTCCTTACTATCCTTTACAACCAGGGCAAGATATCCGCCGCCACCAGCTCCAGGCATCTTCCATGCCAGAACATCATCCAGAGCTCTGTAATGATTAATCATCGGCTGCACACTCGCCTCCGGCTCTATTACGCCATTGACTGACGGATTCACCATACCAGGGAACATGGCTATCTGGGCTTCGAAAGATGCCTTGTATGCTACTACAAAGGCATCGAGGTTGCGCGCCAGAATTGCACTCCAGCATGCATCTGCAGCATCAGCCAAAGCCTTCACCTTTGCAGGTGTTATATCCTTGCCTTCTACAACACTGCATCCTGGACGTCTCGGTTCCATCGGTATCATCACCAAGTGATCTTCGAGGAAACGGAGGGTCATCTCGTCCTGAGTACTTTCTATCTTCTCTGGCCAGAAATTATTGTTGTAATAATGACGCACCAAGCCAGGAACACAAATACCTATGGAATCCTGGGCACCGGAAATGATGCCATCGTGTCGCTCTGGGTTATTCTCAAAGCAGAATACCAATCGGGCGAGCATCTCCGGATCCATCTTTGGAAGTTTCACCGGCCATATCTTCTGAATCATCTTACGGGTAGATGTAGAGAGTCCGCATCTGTCACGTACATCAAAAGTCGGCTCCAACGAAATGGTAATCGCCCATCCAGGATGATATTGACTCACATAAGGCTGGTCTATCCATGTTCCTGCAAGATCCAGACGGGTAGGAATACCCGCTTCCTGCGACGTATTATCAGAAGCAGTAGATAAAGCTTTCTTCAAGGAAGATGAGGAACGTGCCTTCAAACCTTCATGAGGTGTGCGCTGAAGTTCAACA
>JAERMT010000238.1_pt2 | contig 19751 bp, 18 predicted proteins | sample 9267081 | NCBI WGS metagenome assembly JAERMT01 (sample SAMN17071939, study PRJNA684904) | human gut metagenome | isolation source: diarrhea sample from child under the age of five | host: Homo sapiens | place: South Africa: Mafikeng, Mafikeng Provincial Hospital | collected 2019-09
TTTTTCCCGACACAGCCCCCCCCCCGTGACGATTGCGCAAGGCACGGCTCTAAGCTCTGAATAATAAAGAGTATCTTTGTCCTGATTATTGCTCCCTTTAGAACAGAGATAGACCTATGCATGAATTGATTTGCCCCAACTGTAGGAAACCTTTTACCATCGATGAGGACGGCTATGCACAGCTCTTAGAGCAGGTGCGTGGCAAGGCCTTTGACAAGGCGGTCGCTGAGCGTATGGCACTCCTCGAGGAGCAGCACAAGCAGGCCCAGCAGCTCGCCGTGGCTGAGGCTGAGGCTGCGCTCCAGGCTGAGCTGGCACGGCGAGACACCCAACTGGCTCAGCTCCAGAGCAGTCTGGAGGCTGTGGGAGAGCAGAGCCAGGCGCAGCTACAACTAGCTCTCGCTGCCAAGGAGCAGACCATCACCGAGCTTCATGCTAAGCTGGCGCAACAGGAAAGCCTGCGAGACAATGAGCGACTGAAGAGTCTGGCCGAGAGCAAGGAGCGACTACAAGCTAAGGAGCAACTGATTACCGAGCTACGGTCGCAGGTAGAGCTGCAGGGGAAGGAGGCGCAGCTAGAGGTCAAGAAACTGCAAGAGCAGCACCAGCTAGAGAAGAAGATGCTAGAGCGAGAGGTGGACTTTTACAGGGATCTCAAGACCCGCATGTCCACCAAGATGCTGGGAGAAACGCTCGAACAGCACTGCGCCTTGGAGTTTGAGCAACGACTGAGAGCGTTCTTTCCTCGGGCTTACTTTGAGAAAGACAATGACGTGGTCGGAGGGACGAAGGGGGACTTCATCTTTCGGGACTATGCGGAGGACGGGACGACGGAGTATATCTCTATTATGTTTGAGATGAAAAACGAGGCAGACACGACCGCTACAAAGCATCGCAACGAAGACTTTCTCAAGAAGCTCGATGAGGATAGGCGCAAGAAGGGGTGCGAGTATGCGATTCTGGTGTCGCTCCTCGAGGCAGACAGCGAGCTATACAACGGAGGTATCGTGGACAAGTCGCACCTCTACGAGAAGATGTATGTGATCCGTCCACAGTTTTTTGTACCTATGATTACGCTCCTCGTCTCAGCATCGCGCAAGAGTATCGACCTCAAGCAGCAACTTCTGGAGGCACAGCAACAGTCTATTGACATTACACACTTTGAGGAGGACATAGAGGATTTTAAGGAGCGCTTCGGTCGCAACTTTAGGATTGCCAGTCAGAAGTTTCAAAGTGCCATCAACGAGATTGACAACTCCATCAAGCATCTGCAGAAGATTAAGGAGAACCTGATTGGCAGTGAGAGCCATCTCCGCTTAGCTAAGGACAAGGCTGAGGGGCTTACCATACGCAAGCTCACCTACAAGAATCCGACGATGCAGGCTAAGTTCAAGGAGCTCAAGGCACAGCAAGCACTGGATGAGTCGCAAGAGTAGCGCGAGGAGCACACGTTTTTCACACACCCCCCATATGAGACTGTTGCAAAAGTCAACAGTCTCACAATCTTGCTAGCAAGATTGTCTAGACTTTGCAGAAAGGATGAAGCGCAAGGCGCTGAGGGTGAGGTCTGAAGCTCACATACCTCCGTATGTGACCGAAGCCGAATCCCGAAAGCAACACAGCGATGCGCCTTTATGCAACAGTCTCATATAGCGCGAAGGCACCTGCCCCCGACGAGGAGCAGATGCCTTCCTTATTATATAGGTATGTACGCCACGAGGGGCGTTGATGCCCGCAGCGTGTGGCGCAGCGTTAGAGTAGGCGGATCGAGGTGATCGTATTGGAAGAGATCTCAGCCTGGGTGCCCTGTACGTTGCCACTACCCTTGAGAGCCATCGTACCGAATGTGTTCTTGACCATGCCAGTCTTGCGGTCGAGTACGATATTGTCTATGCCATTGCCCTCGATGACCAAGCCCTCGAAATTGGCGGTCGTCTTACCATTGGCACGGAATGTATAGTCTGTGTCAGATACAGCTACCAGCATGACGACACCCTCGTACTGCTCATCGGCATTGTCACCCGTGAAAAGAGGTCTACTAACAGTGAAAGACTCCCCCTGTGCTATAGGCTCTGCGGGGAAGAATGCTGGAACCATAGCTATGGCGAGGACACCTTTCTTGACTTGGTCATCTACATTCTCGCCCTCAGGCTCTCCTAGGGGCTTAAGCTTAGCGTCCACCCACTGAGTAACCTTCTGATTGACTACCTTACGCATCTGATTAGTTACTTCGTCTTTAGCCTCTGAGTCGGTATCTACATTCATCTCTTGCCCCATAGAGCTGGAGGAGACTTGCATACGATCGATGTTGCTCTCCATCAGGTAGTTGCCATCCTTGACATCCAGTACCTTATAGGTATAGGTGACCGTTTGGGCTTGCTTGATCTCCATCTGCTGACCCATCATAGAGATGGTCATAGGATTATTGGCTGTCACCTGATAAGTGAAGGTCTGCCCCTTCTCCAGGTTCAGACGTATATCATACTTCTCCTGTGCGAAGACAGAGGTCATCACACCGAGTAGTAGCAGGGTGGATAGAATGAGTTTCTTCATAGTTTTATTGTGGTTTGATTATACGTTGTTTACTTGACATTATGCAGGTCATGTCCCATACGCACCTTCTTGGTATGCAGGTAGTGGGCATTGTACTGGTTGGGCTTGATCTCTAGAGGCACAGTCTCCACGACCTTCAGCCCGTAAGCCTCGAGACCGACGCGCTTGACTGGATTATTGGTCATCAGTCGCATCTCGGTCACACCAATAGCACGGAGTATCTGAGCACCGACACCATAGTCACGCTCGTCAACCTTGTGTCCGAGGTGCAGATTAGCATCAACCGTGTCGAGCCCCTCGTCTTGAAGCTTGTATGCCTTGATCTTGTCCATCAGGCCGATGCCACGTCCCTCTTGGTTGAGGTAGACGACGACACCTGTACCCTCCTGCTCGATGATCTCCATAGCTTTGTGGAGCTGCTCTCCGCACTCGCAGCGCAGACTACCGAAGATGTCTCCCGTGGCGCAGCTGCTGTGCATACGTACGAGGGTGGGCTTATTGGTAGAGATGTCACCCTTGATGAGGGCAATGTGCTCAAGGCCGTTGCTCTTCTGGCGAAATGGTATGATGTCAAACATACCCCACTCGGTCGGAAGCTTGGCTCTCACGCCCTCCTCGACGATGCAGTCGGTCTTGAGGCGGTAAGCGATGAGATCCTCGATGGAGATGATCTTCATATCCCACTGCTTAGCGATCTCGACAAGCTGAGGGAGACGAGCCATGGTACCATCCTCATTGATGATCTCGATGAGCGCCCCGACAGGCTGGAGACCAGCGAGACGCGCTAGGTCGATTGCTGCCTCTGTATGACCAGCACGACGCAAGACACCACGATTGCGCGCCCGCAGCGGGTTGACGTGGCCAGGACGAGCTAGGTCTGTCGGCTTGGTGTTGGGATCTGCTAGAGCCTTGATGGTCATGGCACGATCATACATCGAGACACCCGTCGTACAGCCGTGACCGATGAGGTCGACCGTCACGGTAAAGGGGGTCTCGTGTAGCGATGTATTCTCATGCACCTGCATATTGAGTTCGAGCTGGGCTGCACGATCCTCGGTGATAGGCGTACAGAGTACACCACGCCCGTAGCGCATCATAAAGTTGACCTTCTCGGGTGTTATCAGTTCGGCGGCCGTGATGAAGTCGCCTTCGTTCTCACGGTCCTCGTCATCGACAACGATGACAAACTTGCCTGCTCTGAAATCTTCTATCGCCTCCTCGATGGAGTTTAGTTTGAAGTCTTGGTTCATATTCTAGGAATACTATATATAAGGAGCAGATCACGCAGTCTGTGACTCGATCTGCTTGACAATATGGTTCAGGATAGGAGGCATCAGCCTCAGTTGTCTCTCGTTGCGCCGCCAGGCAATGGCTAGGTATAGCATCACTGGCAGAGAGACTGGTAGCAAAGGTATGCAAATCCAGACATATAGCTTGCGCTGCCAGAGAGAGCTCGCCAATGTTTTCCCCAATAGAGGAAGGTTGAGGAGCTGTGCGAAGACATACTTATCGGGATAGTTGTGAAGCCTCTCGACTGTCTGCTCAAGCTGCGTATAGACTCTCTGGTAGGCGATGGCAAAGTCGGGCAAGCAGTCTAGTCGCAATCCCCAACTACGAGCGTAAGTCGTCCGTCGGAGCGCGCTTATCTCACTTTGGAGCTGACGTATCTCCCGAAGCACCTCCTCAGAGCTGGCAGGCTGCATGATAATCTCCTTGTATTCTAGCTCCCTTGAGTAGGAGGGGTGGAAGAACTTACGAAGGAGCACCACGTAGGCGTCGGCGTTGAGCGTGGCGGAGTCTCGCGAAGCTTTGTAAGTTAGGAATGCACCCAGTGGTAGAATCACGGCACTCGACAGCCACATACCTGCCCAGACGGGAATCTGTCCACTATTGATCATCTTGAGCCCGAAGGTATCGATGACGTAGTAGATAATGAAGATAAGTACCGCCAATACCATCGGTGTGCCGACGCCTCCCTTACGGACGATAGCTCCTAGCGGAGCCCCGACGAAGAAGAAGAGCAGACAAGCTACTGGGAAGGTGAACTTGCGGTGCATCTCCTGCGCATTAACGCGGTAGTCCGAGGCGGCATCGTCATAGTAAGTGTCGGCCATCTGAACCGAGGCGGAGAGCGACCTGAGCCACTCGACTGCTTGCTTGTAGCCCACTACCTTGTCGTAGGTAGAGGCTCTAGCCATCAGCGAGTCTGCCGTGTATGTGGAGGTAGTGGGCACCGCTCTCAGGTCACCCCAATCCATATCCTCATAGTCCAGTCGACGAGGGGAGACCCCCGCGAAAGGCAATCCCGAGAGTTGGTCTTGTCGTGCCCAGAAGGCAGCAGCCTGCAGGTTAGCCCCAGGCATCGCCCCGCCCACCTCAGATTGCATCGGTGGTGGGAGCTTAGAGTGAATCTCAACGAGTACGTCGCGCCCCATCTGGCGTCCTACGCTATCGGTTGCTAGACGGGTACTGTCACTATAGAGAATTAGTTCGTGGAGGTTCTTGCCGACGAACTGAGACTTCAGGTATTCGTCTCCCATCATCTCAAAGTTCGCGTCAAAGGGAATGAAGATAACTTTTTCCGTAAAGTGCTCCTTTATGTAGGCGGCTGGTCGTTCATCCGAAGCTTGACTGCCAGGGATGAGTGTCGTCTGACTACTGAGCTGCTCAAAGCTCTCACCACTCCGGAGAGATAAGACCAGATAAAGTTTACTATCGTCCATCAGGAGGCGACCCGTATCAGCCAGTATGATGCGAGGCGTGCGCTGCTCGGAGAGGTCGTAGATCATCACATTGTAGAGGGTACTGGACGCTGGGTCTTTGTCCGCCACATAGATACTGTAGCCATCGATGCCGTTGAAGAAGATACCCTTAGGTATCTCTAGCTCAGGACGTGCATAGCGCACCGAGAAGAGTATCTGATATACCCGCACGCTTGCCTTCTGTACGCCCCTATCTAGGTAGACGAATAGTCCCAGAGCTATACAAGTCACGAGGATTACCAGGGGCTTCATAATCTTACTCAGTGGCACCCCGGCGGACTTCATCGCTAGGAGCTCCAGTCGCTCGCCCAGATTGCCAAAAGTCATCAGCGAAGCAAGCAGCACTCCCAGTGGGACTGCCGTGGGAAGCACGTAGAGCCCTGCATAAAAGATCACCTCCAGCAGCACCCCTATGTCCATACCCTTGCCGACCAAGTCGTCGACATGCTGCCAGAGGAACTGCATCAAGACGACAAACCAGCAGACCAGTAGCGTAGCCACCAGGAGAGGTAGGAAAGACCTCACCATCAGGGCGTACATAATCTTCGGCCGTAGGCTTATGGCTCTCTGGCGCACAGTCGTAGGGGACTACTTGAGCAACTTACCCTCGCTCTTTAAATCGCTAAAGAGCTTATCCAGCACCGCATTGATAAAGGAGGCACTCTTCGGCGTGTCGTACACCTTAGCCAGCTCAATATACTCGTTGATTGTCACCACCAGGGCTATGTCGGGACAGTGTAGCGCCTCCGCTACCGCCATCTCCATTAGTATCATATCTACCATAGCGACACGCTCCTTCTCCCAGTTGTCTAGGCGAGGCGTCAGTAGCTCATCGTACTCCTCTCGATGCAGGAGCGTCTCCGAGAGCAATTGATGTGCGTAGAGCCTATCCCGATCACTATGAAACATCGGCAGGAGGTCCTGCGGTAGCTCCAGCCCGCTCTTAGCTCCACGGCGTAGCGTCTTGAGGGCAAAGTCCTGAATCGTCACCACCGGCTGACCCGTCAGTGGCAAGACGCGATAAGCGTCGCTTCCTTTGAGCTGCGCCACAGTCGCATCCACCTGCTCGACGCTGGGCATCTCCTCAACCTCCAACCGCTCAGCGACAGCCGTCGCATCGCTCCAATAAAACGACGCCTCAGACAAATGCTCGTTGAGCTCTGCTGTGCGAAAGAGAAGCTTGAGCATATTAGCCCAGTAGTCACACTGCTCCTGCATCGAGAGTGTCGAGACATCCTCTGGGAGAGCCTCATAGGCGGGGTCTTGCTCCAGCAAGCCGTAGAGATAGCGTAGGAGCTGATCGCTCGTCTCCCAGCGCACCTGCATCTCGTCAAGCGGATTCTGTATCTCGGTACAGCGAGCTATCTCCTTGACCAAGGACATATCAGAGAGCCGACGTGGGGTCTGCTCCGTTGCGGACTTAAGAAACCGTCGGTCACGTATCTCAAGGAGTTCCCGCTGATAAGCAGCCAGGGCACGTATCAAATCCAGTAGATAGTAGTAGAGGTAGTAGGTGTGACGCAGAGACGTCGTGAGAGACTTGTCCGCTAGAGCTACATCCAGGCGACCGCTAGAGAGAGACTCGTATAGCTGCTGGAAGACGCGGATGCGTACGATAGACCGATTGATCATACTTAGATGAGTATAATAGGAGCAAATAGTATAACGAAGAGCCACAGCCCTTCCATAGACTAGTCCAAATGGCACCCAGAGAGAGAGGACTCCCCCAGCCGTCACACTCAGACCTGCCACAAAGGTACAAAAAAAGCATCGTGACGCACCCCGCCAAAGCATTATCGCCAGGGCTGACACATTATATATATAATGGTCTCATCTATTCCTCGCTGGTCGCTATTGTGTAGCTCCTGACAGAGCGATGATGATGCGTCACCCCTAGCTAGGCAAATTCACCGCTGACTTGTTAGAATAATTTAGACCCGACTACATATCAAAGCGGCACTATGTCGGGGAAAACGATTTTCCACGTGGATATTTCGAAATATCCAGGTGGAGAATTTTTATTTTCCACGTAGGGAAGAAAAAATTCTTCGGAGGAATCAAATGAAACTTCGGAGGAAATTTTTGACGCCCACGTGGAAAATAAAAAATATCCACGTGGAGATTTCAGATTTTCCACGTGGATATTCGAAAAAAAAAGAGGGGAATTAGAGATTAGAGATCGGAGCTATCAGAGCTATCAGAGCTATCGGAACTATCGGAGCTATCAGAGGGTATCGGAGCCATCGGAGCCATCGGAGGGTGTCGTACAGGGGTGACTCATCATATATTATGCGTCAGCTCTGGTGGGGATGGGCGCGGAAACCTTTTTTCGTATCTTTGTGCTACCCTAGCGGATGGTCAGACGACTTCGCTAGCTGGTAGAGACTGCTGGCTGTATCAGCCGTCTCGTCATATCACGAATCAATAATACAATACTTAGTAATATGAAGATTACAAAAGATAGCTACGTAACCTGCGAGTATGAGCTCTTCACGGGCGAGGGGCAGGACGAGATTGTGGAAAAAGCAACCCCCGAAGCTCCCCTAGCACTTATCATCGGAGCGGGATTTCTCCTCGAGGCCTTCGAGAAGCAACTGATGGGACTGGAGGTTGGAGATAAGTTTGACTTTACCCTCACGCCCGAGGAGGCTTATGGGGAGGTCTCAGACGCTTATGTCCTGGAGCTGGAGAAGGAGCTCTTCAAGAACGAGGAGGGCGAGTTTCACTCCGACATAGTCTACGAGGGAAATGCGGTGCCTATGCTCGATAGCCAGGGCAACCAACTGGTAGGCATTGTCGAGAAAGTGACCGACGATAAGGTGACGATGGACTTTAATCACCCACTCGCTGGTCAGACGCTCCACTTCGTCGGGTCGGTTCTTGAGGCACGTCCTGCGACGGATGAGGATCGTCAGAGACTGACTGCGCAGTTCTCCGGACATGCGGGCGGTTGCTGTGACGGCGACGACCACGAGGGTGGCTGCTCTTGCTGTAGCGGTTGCCACTAAGCAAGCACAATGAATAGCTTCGGACGATGGCTGCGACTGACCACCTTTGGGGAGTCGCACGGGGTCGCTATGGGGGGAGTCCTCGATGGCATGCCGGCTGGCTTCACGATAGATAGGGAGGCGGTACAGCACTTTGTCGACCTGCGTCGTCCAGGCTATGCGCGTACTACGACTCAGCGCCGAGAGCCGGACGAAGTGGTCTGGCTCTCAGGCTTGAGTGACGAGGGGCGGACGCTGGGCAGTCCGATAGCTTTCGTCATTGAGAATAAGGACGCTCGCTCACAGGACTACGCTACCAGTGAGACGGGTAAGCCCTTGAGGGCAAATCATGCCGACCTGACCTATTGGCTCAAGTATGGTCTGGAGCCTCAGCCGGGGGGCGGTCGCTCGAGTGGTCGTGAGACGGTGGCTCGTGTCGTGGCGGGTGCTATCGCTCAGCAATGGCTCAGGAGCGTATGGGGCGTCACGGTACAAGCTTTTATCCAGCAGGTGGGACCGCTCGTCCTCGCTGACGACTACACTGCCTACCCCCTAGCGCAGACCTATGAGCGTCTCTGCTATTGTCCCGATGCAGCACTGGATGAGCAGATGGCGACCTATCTGGCGAAGCTACGAGCTGACCGCGATAGTGTGGGCGGTGTCGTGGGTTGCGTGGTGCACGGGATGCCTGCAGCTGTTGGCGAGCCTGTCTTCGACCGCATACCAGCATTGCTGAGCTATGCGCTGCTGAGTATCCCGGGTAGTCGAGCCTTTGCGCTCGGCGATGGCTTTGACCTAGCGAGCAGACGGGGCAGTGAGTCGCTAGACACGTTGCTCGCTATGAGCGACACGGGGGAGATAACCTTCGAGAGTAATCACAACGGTGGGGCACTCGGCGGCATTACGACGGGACAAGACCTGACGATGCAGGTCGCTTTCAAGCCGACGCCTACGATAGCTCGTCCACAGCGCACGATCACCACTGAGGGCGAGACGGTGACACATACCTTCACGGGTCGTCACGACCCGTGCATAGCACTGCGAGCGGTGCCTGTCGTGCAGTCGATGGTCGCGCTCACGCTAGCGGACCTGCTCATAGGGACCGCACCGAGCGGGGCTCACCGCTGAGCGGACTCGCTCTCACCTCGGCTCTGTCGGGGTACTACCTAAGAGTAGGTATTGAGTGATCGGGATATCATTCGTATCTTTGTCTCTGTATCTAGGAGTACGCTCCTCTATACAGTGCGTAGGCTACAACGGCTACGCACTTGCGCTACTCTGAGACATACTCACCCCACTAACCCTGAATCTATGAATCCTCCTACCCTACTAAACCATCCCTTTGACGCTCAGACCTCTCTGAGCAAGCTTATCCTGACGCACTACGACTTGCTGATGGTTATTACCCGCTTTGGCATCCCGCTGGGCTTCGGCGACAAGAGTGTGGATGAGGTGTGCCAAGCGAAAGGTGTAGATACAAATACGCTCCTCGCCGTAGTCAATATGCTGACGACACAGTCGGATACAATCCCAGAGGAGCTACTACAAGATATCTCGGCTGAGTCTCTCATAGCTTACCTCCAGCGGTCACACCACTACTTTCTAGACTACAAGCTCCCAGACTTGCGTGGAGACCTTTTCAGAGCTGTCGAGGAGGGGTCGCCAGAGGTGGCAGCACTGATTCACCGCTTTTACGATGCTTATGTCGAGGAGGTGCACAAGCACATGGGCTATGAGGACGAGGTGCTCTTCCCCTATGTGCATCGCCTGCTCCAGGGTGAGCGAGACAAGAACTACTCAATCGACGAGTTCGAGAGTAGGCATGACCATATAGAGATGAAGATTACCGACCTGAAGAACATCCTCATCAAGTACTACCAGTCGATGGGAGACTACGCGCTGACGAATGTCCTGCATGAACTGTTTACTACCGAGAGTGACCTGATGTGGCACAACCACATAGAGGACTGTCTCTTTGTCCCGCTCATTAAGCAGCTGGAGGAGAGACTGGCGGAGGATAGCAGTAAAGTCGCTAAAATAAACTGAACCGATGCAACACACGATCCTCATCATCGAGCCATACAAGCTACTCGCGTATGGTCTACAACTGGCACTGCGTCGCGGATTCCCAGACTCCTCGGTACAGCTCTGTGTAGACCTGATGGAGCGAGATGCCCTAAGACAGCATATTACCTTTGTCGCTCCTGATATAATCATCGCCGACCCGCTCCTGACGGGCGTACAGTACCACGCGGACCTGCTCCCTGCGGGCAAGGAGCCGACGCTCATTGCTATCAACCATAGTCTCCTACCGGAGAACCTCTACAAGGGGTACAGCTTCGTCTGCTTGCCAACGGTTGACCCGCAGAGCTTGATACAGCAGATACAGGAAGCGGAGCAACCAGAGGTCGAGACGATTGAGAGCGAAGAGTCGAAGCAGACGCCTCTCTCGCAGCGTGAGTGTGAGGTGGTCGCCTGGGTCGCTCGCGGGTTGACGAATAAGGAGATAGCTGACGTACTTCACCTCTCCCCGCACACGGTCGTCACGCACCGACGAAACATTGCTACTAAGCTGGACATTCACTCGCCCAGTGGCTTGACTATCTACGCCCTGATGAATAATCTCATCTCTATGGATGAGGCGAAGGGTATCTGAGGTTAGAGGGTTAGAAGTTAGAGATTAGAAGTTAGAAATAAGAGGTTAGAAGTTAGAGATTATACAGACCGACCGGATAACAGTCTGCTTCTCTAATTTCTAACCTCTAACTTCTAATCTCTATTCTCTACGCTTACAGGGTGCTGTAACCTCGATTCCAGGTGACCTCAGAGCCATATGTGCGAACTGCCTCGGTGCGGGCGAGAACGAAGAAGTAATCGCTCAGACGATTGACAAAGCGGACGATGAGGTCATCCACACGGCTCTCCTCACGGAGGCGGTAGATATTGCGCTCGGCACGACGGCATACAGTGCGGCATACGTGACAGAGTGCTGCGGAGCGTCCACCAGAGGGGAGGACAAACTCCCGGAGACGAGGGAGCGTAGCGTCCAGCTCGTCTATCTTGTGCTCGAGCTTCTCGATGTCGGTCGGGTCTATCTGCATAGCTGCGAGATACTCCTCTTGGTCAGGAGGCGTGGCGAGGCTGCCTGCCACGTTGAAGAGGATGTGCTGGAGACGCAGCAGGAAGTCGTGCGTCTCGTCTGTCAGCTCCTCGGCGAGGAGGACGCCTATGTGACTATTGAGCTCGTCGATGGTGCCATAGCACTCGAGACGGATGTGACCCTTGGAGATGCGTGTACCGCCAACGAGGCCTGTCGTGCCGTCATCACCACGGCGGGTATATACGGGGCTTTTCTTCATAGTTGTATGTTTCCTTTAGATTAATGTCTGATGCGTGTCCAGAAGTTTTGGCAAGGCAGCTTGTGGTCTAGTAGAAGTAGCTGACCATCCCCATAGTCAATCATCATGCCGGCTGCTCTCTGGCGGAAGGGTTCTGGTACCCCTCTGCCGAGATGCCACAGGATAGAGCCACTGTCCCACGGCATCTCCTCTAGCGATGCGCCTTGCCATAAGATGAGTGTACGGTCATAAGTGCGGGCTCTGTTGTACTGCGTGACAAGCTCCGTGAGTGACCACTGGTGGAGCAGCTGCAGAGCGAGTTGCTTCTGCTGGGGGGATAGGAGGTCGGCACCCTCGGGTAGCTCCTCGAGATGCTCTGGGTAGTACGCTACGCCACGCTGGTCTAGTACTAAGGTGATAAGCCGAAAGGCTGTCGGCGAGTGGACGCCATGTCCTAGAGAGGTCCACCATCGTCTGAGGAGCGTAGCCATAGTGCAGTCGGTTTGTCTATGAACTGACTAAATAAAGTTATGCGAAGACAGGCTAATGAAGTCACTAGCTTGCCTTCGCATATCTATTCGCTGTGAGCTCTGATTACTCAGCTACGGGAGCTGTCTCAGCCACGGGAGCCTCAACGACTAGAGCACCCTCGCAAAGCTGCTCCTCGCCCTTGCCGAAGTAGAAGGCATCGCCCTTCGTCCAGAAGTAGACACCCTCCTCGTTTGCCCACTTAACGCCATCAGCGCTAACAGCGTTCTTCATCTCGTAGACGACATTGCCCTCGATATCCTTGAGCGTTGCGTTCTCACGATTCTCGCCTGTGACGGTCAGCTCAAAGTGCTGCTTGCCGTCAGCAGTAGCGTAGTTGAAGACCTCAGGCTCAGCAACTACAGGAGCCTCTACGACCATTGCGGTAGAGTCTACGGTAGTCGTTGCGTCCTTCTTCTCCGTGTTACAAGCTACTAGTGCGAGACCAGCAGCTACGATTAGCATAAACTTTTTCATATTCGTATGATTGATTAAAGTGAATAGCCTGAATTAGTCCCCGCCTGCTGCTCCTTGAAGCGGGAGCCCAGCAGGGCGTAGTAAAGCATATATAGCTCGCCTGCTACGACGAGTAGCCAGGTATAGTGATAACCTCCTAGAAGGTCTGCCAGAACACTCTGGAGGAATGGTAAGAGCGCTCCACCGATGAGTCCCATCAGCAGTACACCAGAGGCTCTCGTAGCGAGGCTCCCCAGCTCCTTGAGCGCCAGCGAATAGATGGCGCCCCACATGACCGAGTGACATAGTCCTACAGCGATGAGCCAGTAGGGCTGGTTCGTCACGACAGCAATTAGGATGAGGACGGCGGAGAGTACCGTGGTGGTCCACAGCAATGTGCGGTCGGAGACACGGCTTAAGAAGCTACTGATGAAGCGTCCTGCCAGCATCGCTGCCCAGTAGAGTGTAGCGTAGAGAGCGACGGTATTATAGCTCAGCGCGAGGTCGTTTTGACCATATAAGATGATATTGGCTCCGATGCAGACCTCGACGCCGACATAGCAGAAGAGCGCTATACAGCCGAGCCGCACGCGTCGTATGCTCCACACCGTTTTGAAGCTCACCTGAGCATCCTCACTGCTGGTCGTCCCCTCGATATGCGGGACGTGGAGGCGCTTGACTACGTAGGAGAGGATGAGTACGACACCCATCAAGATGATCATCGGCACGATTACCTCTTGGATCTGTACATCCTTCAGATCCTCTACGCCACCGAAGATGACCATAGAGACGAAGAGCGGCGCCAGCATAGTCATCGTTGAGTTACCCACTCCTCCTATGTTTTGTCTCTGTACCGCCGAGGTGCCTGGTACGGCGCAGGCGATAAGATAAGGATTGACTGACGACTGCATGAAGGTAATCCCCGCACCGCAGACGAAAGAGCCGAGCAGGAAGATGAAGTAGCTTGCTGGTAGCTGCACCGACTCTGAGAGCGTGAGCCATAGAGAGGTGTGCATGAATAGAAGCGCCGAGAGGACGAAAAGAAGGATGCCTCCCGCCAGCATGATTAAGCCTCGGACAATTGTCATCTTGTAGCCATGCCGCTCCACAAAGCGTGCCGAGGTAGGTCCTAGCACTAGGTACGAGAGGAAGAAAGCGAAGATGAGCAGCGTCGTAAAGCTATTTGTCCATCCCCCTGCGGAGTGTAGGTAAGCACTCTGGATCGGAGCCTGAAACTGCTGATTGATGCTCGTGATGAAGCCGATGACGGTCATCATAATCACCATAGTTATAAAGGGCCCGAGGTAGTTCGGCTTGGGACCTGTCATAGGAGTTGGCATACGAACTTGCTAGTCTATTCCACTGCAAAGGTATAAAAAAAGGAGTCACCTACCACACTTGCTCTGCCCATAGCGCGCTACGGGTCTCCGAGCGAGGAGAGCTTAGTGGTGGGTGACTCCTTATTTATATAGTATCAGATGTCGTACGGTACTGCCCCTGCTGGGCAGTAGGTACGCAGTCTATTTAGTCTCTGTCGTCACGATGCTCACGACGAGGACGGCGCTCACGACGCTCGCCATCATCACGACGCTCACGGCGTGGACGACGCTCTGGCTCTACATAGCCCTCGGGCTTAGGTAGGAGTGCCTTGCGGGAGAGGCTAAACTTGCCAGTCTTCGGGTCGATCTCGATGAGCTTGACATCAATCTTGTCGCCCTCCTTGAGACCTGTATCCTCAATCGTGGCAAAGCGCTTCCAGTCTATCTCGCTAATGTGAAGCAGACCATCCTTGCCAGGCATGAACTGTACGAAGCAACCATATGGCATTACTGAGGAGATAGTTCCCTGATAGACTTCGCCCACCTCTGGAGTTGCGACTATGGCGCGCACCATAGCGATAGCAGCGTCGAGCGACTCCTTGTTGGAGCTACTTATCTCGACGATACCACAGTTGTCCACCTCTTCGATATTAACTGTAGCACCGCTCTGCTCTTGGATGCCCTGGATAATCTTACCTCCCGGGCCAATGACCGCTCCGATAAACTCCTTACCGATGCGAAGTGTCTCAATGCGTGGTGCATGAGGCTTCATATCTGGACGAGCCTCTGGCTGTGCCTCCTCAATCTTGTCTAGGATGTGCATACGACCTGCCTTAGCCTGTGCCAAGGCTTTTGCCAGAATCTCATAGCTCAAGCCGTCAACCTTGATATCCATCTGCGTCGCAGTGATACCGTCACGTGTGCCGGTTACCTTAAAGTCCATATCACCGAGGTGGTCCTCGTCGCCGAGGATGTCGGAGAGGATAGCGTAGTTGGTACCCTTGTTCTCACTAATCAAGCCCATAGCGATACCAGAGACAGGCTTCTTCATCTGGACACCGGCATCACGCAGTGCGAGCGTGCCGGCGCAAACCGTCGCCATAGAGGACGAACCGTTGGACTCGAGGATGTCGCTCATCACGCGAATTACGTAGGGGTAATCCTCAGGAATCATACGCTTCAGCGCACGGTGTGCTAGGTTCCCGTGCCCTATCTCACGACGGCTGATGCCACGCGAAGCCTTTGCCTCGCCAGTCGAGAAAGGCGGGAAGTTGTAATGCAGGAGGAAGCGCTCCTTGCCGTAGTTAAGCACATCGTCGACCAGCTTCTCATCGCTCTTGGTGCCGAGCGTCACTGTGGATAGAGACTGCGTCTCACCACGTGTGAAGATGGCCGACCCGTGAGGACCTGGCAGACAGTCCGTCTCGATCCAGATAGGACGTATCTCGTCGGTGCGACGACCATCGAGACGCTTGCCCTCGTCGAGGATCATACGACGCATAGCCGCCTTCTCCATATCGTGGTAGTAGCGGTCGATGATCATACCCTTCTCCTCGAGCTCCTCTTCGGTAAACTGTGCCTTGAACTCCTCGACGATTGCCTCAAAGGCATCGCCACGAGCGTGCTTGTCCGTGCCAGCCGTTGCTACCTTGTAAATCTTGTCGTAGAGCTCACGCTGCATACGCTCTCGTAGCTCCTCGTCCTGCTCCTCGGCGGGGTACTCACGCTTCGTCAGCTTACCGACAGCCTCCGAGAGCTCTAGCTGAGCCTGGCACTGTACCTTGATAGCCTCGTGAGCCACCTTGATTGCTTCGAGCATTTCCTCTTCCTGGACCTCTTCCATCTCGCCCTCGACCATCATAATGTTGTCGAGTGTCGCTGCGACCATCAGGTCAATGTCAGCTCGCTCCAGTTGCTCGAAAGTAGGATTGACGACAAACTCCCCATCAATGCGCGCTACGCGCACCTCACTTATGGGGCCGCCAAAAGGAATATCAGAGACCGCCAACGCTGCCGACGCTGCTAGCCCAGCAAGTGCGTCAGGCATATCGACACCATCCGAGGAGAAGAGGATAATGTTTACGTAAACCTCTGCATGGTAGTCATCTGGGAAGAGTGGACGCAGTGCGCGGTCCACTAGACGGCAGGTTAATATCTCATAGTCTGAGGCGCGTCCCTCACGGCGTGTGAAGCCTCCGGGGAAGCGACCTATGGCAGAAAACTTCTCTTTGTACTCTACCTGTAGTGGCATAAAGTCCACATCGGGCTTAGCCTCCTTGGCAGCCGTCACAGCTGCGAGCAGTACGGTAGAGCCCATAGTGACGGTGACAGCACCGTCGGCTTGCTTAGCAAGCTTGCCCGTCTCGATGGTAATCGTGCGACCATCGGGTAGGGTAATTGTCTTGTTGACCGGATTGATCATAAAAATCGTCTGATTACTTAGTTCTATTTGTCTTATACCTCGATAAAATCGTTCAAAGTTACAAAAAGAAAAGCAGACCACAATACTTCCACGCCTCCTCACTTGGGGCACTTCGTGTTGCACTTACTACTGGAAAGTGCCCACAACAAAGCAGTCGGTATGACAGCAATAGATTAGGATCCTGTACAGATGGGTGTACAGCACTAATATACAAATAGACTGTCCGGAAGCACTGGTAGTCCTAAGTCTTGTCTGAGACTATCAGATAGTGCCTGATCTCTTTTGTGAGGGTAGGGCTGTTGTAGCCACTGTCGAAACCCCGAAAAGTATAATGTGCGTTTCTCTTTCATCACATAATACTTGTCAAGCAGGGTGGCTACAAATTCGGCAGGTAGTCTACCAGCTTCCACCTCTCGCTTCAAGAGGTCATAAGTCTGTGGCTCTATCAACCTTTGAGGATTATGTAGTAACACTGCGGGCAGGGCTTCTGATAGGTATCCGAAAGAGTCGTTGTACTTCCCTAAGTTGTTGATATACCCATAATGCTCGATGACCCAAATTGCTTTGGAGAAGCAGAGGCTATCCGTGTGAAGATTAAAAGCCCGACTGTTTGCGAAGAAAAGACTGGAGTTGTCTCTAATACCTTGATCTAGTGCTCTAATCTCAGCTAGTATTATCGCAATACTATCCAATCGTGTGATCTCTGAGTCAAGCTTTCTCTGAGGATTTGAATTGGTCGCAATAGGTGCACACGCTGTCAAGAGACAAGCGACGATTGTAAGAGCAAGTTTAATACGTCTCATTATGGTCTGTGATTTTCGTTAGTTGAATTATCCTATTCGCTTGCAAAGGTAGATATCTATCTTGACACGTCCAAAAGCTACAAGGGATTGTGATTCTACTTTAAGTACACCTCCTCGAAGTTATACCCCTTTGGGGCTCGTCCTAGTTTAAAAAGATCATATTGAAGCTGGTAGGGGAAGCTTCCCGGTATGAACTTCTTATTGAATAAGCAGTGTGTATCAATACTGCTATGCAATACTACTCCTCCTTTGAGATATAGTTCTATACTTTCCCCATCAAGCAGATGCCAAAAACACTCAACATCTTTATCAAGAGATCTGTCAAAATAATCCACACTGTCAGAATAGGGAATGAACCTTTCAGCTGGTATTGATTTGTACTTCTTGATATGATAGGGCTTAACCATATATGCTTGTATCGAGTTTCCACTATGGAACCAGAGCAAGTTGTAATTATAAAATGCCACCGAATAGGCATAGATTGAATCGTTACTCAAAAGAAGCTCATCGACCAGTCTATTAGTCCTCTTTTGTAAACACAATTGAGGACTGCAACTAAAGCACAACAATGGCATCAATAAGATGACTACTATGCTTATATAACTACTTTTCATTTCGCGCATCCAGTTTGGAGCATAACCAAAACTTATTCCTTTCTTTATTAACAGTGATGTTTGAATTTGACCAAAACAGAAAAGACAAAACAAACAGCAAGATAGCCACATATAATCCCCTTTCAATACCCGAATTACGACAAAACACTCTGTCAAGCAACTCGTCATAATAGAAGGTAGTAGTATTATATCCAATTTGCAATCTTTCTCCGTTGGTTATATTAGTAGTATATTTCCGATTTCGATAAATAACCTCGACTGTAGGATGTTGCCTTGAGCTATGTCTCATATCGATATTAACTATATTACAAGCTATATTGTATTGAGTAGTAGAGATGTTTCTCTCTCTTATATAAAGCAGAAACATATACGCCACAAAGAGGCCTAAGCCAATGTTTATTATACAAACAACGCTTCTTCTTTTCATTATTGGCTGTTATTTAGGGTTGCTTTTTGAGTCTTACTACCAGCTGTTTTGGGAATGGTCTGTCTGGAGCCATAGGTACTCCCATTCAGGATGGTAGATATGCCCTTTACTGGAAATGCTACCTTGTTGACAACAGAAAGTACGTTGCTCACTGCATTATAGCTGTAGAGATTGTCCATGATGCCACAAAACATCAGAACGTCAGAATGTGTGATTGAGTTCATAGTGCTTTCCTACTTATTTCGCCCATCCAGTTCGGAGCATTTTTTGTTATTTACCACAGCAAACAACCAAACACATGAACATAGATAAAGAATAAAGTACCAAACGACATATCTTACTGTCACATCGTGTTGTTCAAATACTTTATCGCATTCTTTGTCGTAAAACAGTCTTATATTTTGGGGTGTGAAAGATTTACATTGACTCGTAGTAACTCCCACATAATATTGCTTTGCATTGAATTCTATCAGAAGGTTTGAGCCACCCCGATAACCACCACTACAATTAATTTCCAGTACTGAGAAATTAGTTATCTCCTTCTCGCGATTTACAATAGCCTTTCTATGATTATACGAGAGCCAAGCATATAGAAAGATGGCTAATAAGCCAATATTTATTAGACAAACAACGCTTCTTCTTTTCATTATTGGTTGTTGTTTTGGGTTGCTCTTTGAGTCTTACTATCGGCTGTTTTTGAAATGGTCTGTCTGGAGGCATAGGTACTACCATTCAGGACGGTAGATATGCCCTTTACTGGAAATATCACCTTGCTGACAACAGGAAGTCCATTGCTCACTGCATCATAGCTGTAGAGATTGTCCATGATACCACAATGCCTTAGAACGTTAGAGTGTGTGATTGAGTTCATAATGCTTTCCTATTTAAGGATTAAGAGCTCTGAAATGGTGTGGTCGTTTTTCTTGATTCTGTATATGTAGACTTTATCCGTTTCTGCTTTATTCCTAGTTGGGATTAAAGGAGTTCGCTTACGCACATCAGTGTCAAGTGCCACATGTGTACAAATGTAGGGAAAAAACTTCTTGAGGAGTTTTATAGCCTAGTTTTTGGCTAGGGGTGACGCATTACAATAATTAGGAGTCGACTACATATCGATAAGGGGCTGTGTCGGTGAAAAAGTGATTTCCACGTGGATATTTCGAAATCCCCACGTGGATATTTTTTATTTTCCACGTGGGGAAGAAAAAATTCTTCGGAGGAATCAAATAAAACTTCGGAGGAAATGAATCACGCCCACGTGGAAAATAAAAAATATCCACGTGGAGATTTGAGATTCTCCACGTGGATATTCAAGAAAGGAGGGAATCGGACGAATTTCCTCGTAAAGATATGTAAATAGAGATTAGAGGTTAGAGGTTAGAAGCGTCGTACTGGCGTCCCATCAAGTGGTTTGGCACAGCGTACTGGTTGCGATGATCGCTTCCAGAGGGTAGAGAGACCTCAGGGCTTACTAAGCGAGACCCTTCTTGAGACTGTTGCATAAAGGCGAATCGCTGTGTTGCTTTCGGGATTCGGCTTCGG
>JAERMT010000583.1_pt1 | contig 19649 bp, 21 predicted proteins | sample 9267081 | NCBI WGS metagenome assembly JAERMT01 (sample SAMN17071939, study PRJNA684904) | human gut metagenome | isolation source: diarrhea sample from child under the age of five | host: Homo sapiens | place: South Africa: Mafikeng, Mafikeng Provincial Hospital | collected 2019-09
TTCCATTTTTCTGATATCGGACGGTGAAGCTTCATTCTGACAGCCGTCATCTTAGACAGTTTCAAATATTTTCCTTCCAGTTTGCAATCAAGAAATTCGATCTGAAAACTCCTGGCAGAGAAGATGACGACGATCTTGAAGCAGAGAAAAAAGTTGAATTAGGAAGCAACGATTACACAGCAGTCGCAGCAAAAATCCTCGAAGGCTGTGGCGGAAAAGAAAACATCACAAGCATTGACAACTGCATCACAAGATTAAGACTTGAAGTAAAAGATATTACTGCAGTCAGTGATAAAGTAATCAAATCTGCTGGTGTTATCAAACCTGGCAAAACTTCCGTACAGGTAATCATTGGACCAAAAGTTCAGTTTGTAGCTGACGAATTCTCCAAACTTTGTGAATAATTAGAATTTAAAAATACCGGACTGTCCTGATGGATAGCCCGGTATTTTTTACTTCATTCTTGCTTTACTAATCAAAAAATGTCTGTTTTTTATCGTTGCTGCTTATATTCGAAGCATGATTTTTGCTGTAAATTCACCATCCTTATATGTAAAGTTGCTAGCACCACCATTTCTTTCTGTGATATGGCGTATGGATTGAATTCCTATTCCATTTCCCGAATGCTTTGTAGACTGAAAAACACCATTCTTTTCCAGTATCTTTGCATCGAAATTATTCTCAGCCTGAATCAGAAGAATATGTGTATGATGCAAATACATCTTTATAACAATCTTTCTTCTGGAATCTTCTGTCTTCAGACTTGCCTCTATTGCATTTTCCAGAAGGTTTGAGAGCACTAGACATATATCCATCTCATCCCCCAAAAAGTTATCTGGAATATCAATTTGTGCCAGAAAAGGAATACCTTCTTGTTTTGCATGATTCGAATAATATCCAAGTATACTGTCCACAGCCTGATTATCGCAGAAATGGAAATCAAAACTTGGCATTTTTCTGTCGGCACTGGAAAGATATTCTTTAATTTTTTCCATATCACCTTTTTCTGCCAATGCAGCCAGCTGAAGATAATGATGCCGGATATCGTGACGTACCTGTCTTGTCTCTTCAATAGCCGCACAAAGATTGTCATATCTGGAGCGCTGCAGAGAAAGGAAATGATTTTCCTGCTGAAGCCTTGCATTTTTATTCAGACTTAATGCCATCATAAGAAATATCGCATAAAAGAGAGTCAGAATTATTAAAAGAACAATACTGACTACTATGTAAATCTGTAAAATCCGCCCTGTATATAAAGTACTCTGATATTTTGGGACCATGAATTGATTTAATCCGATAAAAATCAACGGCAGGATCCAGAATATATACCACGTCTGAGCGAAATTTTCATCTGCTATCAGAATCCGTACCATATGCGCGGCAGGATACCATGCAATCAATACAAAGCTCAGACAGATGAGATTATAAAAAATCCCTGCTTTCACACATAACCATAATTGTTTTTCTGCGATATCAGGTTCAAAGATCATAATAGCATTTACTGCCCTGGACAGACTTTTTACGCACGCAAAAACAGCACAGACTGCCAGAAAAATACTACTGGATTTCCAAATGGAGATCTGAAGAGTTTTATGATAAAGCAGCATGAGAAACAGCAATACAGGAATCAAAAACAAAGTAGTCATAATCTGAAAATAATAACAGACAATACCTCCTGACAGGCTGATTCCCAAAAGTAGCGGAAACATCCATAATCCAAGTTTAAAAGGAGCCTGCCTCAGGCAGGCCTTTACCGGCAGATATGCAAGAAGCATACCCGGAATAATTACAGCAATTTCCAATATCGGACGCATTATTTCACTCATTTTTATTTTCCTCACTGAAACAAAAATTCCATAAAAGTCTGCCTTGCATTTTTAAGCAGCTTACGACTGACAGGAATATTATTATCATCATCCATAAGAAACATACTTCCATCAAAATCAACCGCATGCTCCAAATTGATAACAATCCCTCTATTGCATGAATAAAAGCGAGAATCCATTTTCAGCGAAGCCGTAAATGCCTCAAAAGACTGACGGGTGAGCATCTCCTTTCCGCCCGTAGTGTGTATATGGATCATGTGTGAAAAATGTTCTGCGTAAATAATATTTTTAAAAGGGATCTGTATGTTACTTCCATTCACTTTTACATCAATGTACTTTCCAGAATCTGGAATTCTGGAGAGTATTTCATCAAGCAGTGTTGAAATTTCTTTTTCGTTATATGGTTTTACAAGATAATGCAGTGCCCTGACTCTGAATCCTTCCAATGCATGATCTGTGGATGTGGTAGTGAAAATCAGGAAACAATCTGAATCTGACATTCTAAGTTCTCTTGCAATTTCAATTCCATTTGCGCCATTCATATAAATATCCAAAAACACTACGGTAAAAGGGCGTTTTTTTGCTGCCGCCAGAAATTCTTCTCCTGATTCAAACTCAACGAAATCACCAGGAATATTCCTTTTTGAAAGCTGGTTACTAAGCCATCCATACAATACCGCACGCTCTTCTTTTATATCATCGACAATCGCAATTCTCATAGTCGCTCCCCCTTTATGTTTCTGAAACATATAAAGAGTATAGCATAATTTTTTTATCCAATCCATGAAAGTGTTTTTGCAATTCATGCCATTTTCTGCTGTTTCGTGACAGAATTCTTGAAATTCTTCTTACTTTTCATATAATAAAACAAACGAATATCCCTCACAATAACTTACTTGATTCCACTAAATATGCTTTTAAATATAGGTGAAAGGAGGAGATTTGTGTATCGTATTGCAGTATTAACTGATTTAAAACATGAAGGGGAACATTACGCAAAAGTAATTAATGATTACTGCATAAATCAAAAGCTTTTTCCATTACTTGAAACTTATCAGAATCAGGAAGTTTTTTTTAAAGAGATACAAACGCATGTACCAGATATTGTACTTCTTGTACTACCTGGAGTAGATGGACTCAATGCGGCAGAACATCTGCGCTCCTTATTTCCTGGCTGTGGAATTATCTGGTGCAGCAATTTAGATTTTTCACTTCATGCTTTCAGGCTTCGTGTAGAATACTTTTTTCTGGAACCAGTGAGGGACGATGAAATCCAGGAAGGTCTCAGAGCCTGGTTCAGATTGAAAAAAACAATCATTTAAACAATATAATTTCAGGAGGAAAATGAATGAAGAAAAGAACTTTATTCCTTGCAATGACAGCATTAATGATCACTATGACATCTGGAGGCAGCCTGACTGCCGTATATGCCGATGAAATACCAACAGAAGCAGCCGAAACCTCTGAATCAACAGAATTACCAATAAAACCTCTGACAGCCAAAATAGTGGATGAAAATCCTTATATGGCCAAAAGTGATTCCAATATTCACCATGACTGCTACAATACTGACTCTACAGATGAGGTGCTTCCTGTTGATATCTATTCAGAAATCAATGTTTCTTATGAGAAGACAAATCCAAATGCTTCTCCTGCAATCTTTTTTGACACTTACGGACATGCCGTAGTTCCGTTCCTTGGCGGGCTCGCCATTCGCGACATCAATGCTGATGAAACTCAGACACTGGGCTGCTTTTCTCCAAAACAGCATGATGGTGGTGGTTATATGATCCAGAGTTCCTATTCCTTTGTCGATGAGAGCAACCGTCTGGTATGTCCTACCAGCAACAATCATGTTCTTATGCTGAAGGCAACTGATGACGAAGGTAATGTCCTTCCTGAATTTGAAAAGGTACTTGATATTGATATAAAAGCAGCTGCCGAAGAAAAACTTGGAAAAACACTGGATCAGAATCTTCTTTCTGTCGTATTTGATTATGATGGAAATCTGTGGTTTGCAACAGGTGGATTCCGTATTTATCCTGATCGAAAACAGCAAGGGGCAGTTGGTTATATTTCCCGGGCGGCCATTGATTCTATTCTGAACGGTGAAGAAATAAACCTGTCAGATGCCGTATTTGTATACGAATTAACTCCTGGTGAAGGTGCAGAAAACGGAATTTCTGCTTCAAAAGATGGCGCTGTAATCCTTACAAATACAAACTGTTATCTGTTCCAGGCAGATAATGGAATAAATAAAGTATGGCAGACTGCTTATGAAAGTGTCGGTGCCAAAGAGAGCAAAGAAGGAGATTCTACAACCGGTGGCTGTCTTGCATGGGGAAGTGGATGTTCCCCATCTTTGACAAAGAATCTTGTTATGTTTACAGACAACCAGAACCCGGTAAATCTGCTTGCACTGGACATGAAAACCGGTGAAACAATGGCAACCATGCCAGTCATCGATGAACTTCCTGAGGATGTACAGGTATCTGTTGAAAACTCAGCAATCGTATACGATAACGGATCCGGAACAGTAAGTACGATCGTGTGCAACTGGTTTGGTGCAGGAAGTGCCAACCTTGGGAAAGAAGACAGCGACTCATCCATACAGAGCTATGAAAATATTTATGATGTAAACTGGTTAAGACAGGGAAACAGCATGATTGCTCCTGGTGTGGAACGCGTAGATACAATAAAAACAGATGATGGTTATGAAATGAAGAGCATCTGGTGCAGAAGTGATCTCTCTGACACTTCTATGCTGAAGCTTTCTACCGCGACCGGATACATTTACGGTTATGTTCAGGATATGGAAACCAGCATGTGGCAGTATATTATGCTTGATTTTGAGACCGGTAAAACTGTGTTCACGATGAATGTATCAAATAAACCTGGATATAATAACATGGCGATTGGCATGTATGCAGGAAACAGTGGAAATGCCCTCTATTGTCCAACCGGATATCTTGAACTTCTGAGATTACAGGATCGATTTGTATATCTTCCGGAAATGCCTTATCGTAAAGTCAATCTGGACAAGGCTAACCGAAACGTTTTAAGTCAGGATAAGTTTGAGGCTGATGGCGGACAGGGAACTGTAACAGGATGGCTGAATACTGTCACAGTTGAAAATGTTCATCCAAATACTACGGTTGCTCTGCGTATGAAGGGTATATCCGGAGAAACTGGAAGTCTTAAACTTTATTCCTATGAAACAGATGGTTCTTTAAAAGAGGTCCCTGCAGAATTGTGGCATATTCAGACAGAAGCTGGTGAAACACCAGATACTTTATCTGACAATATATTATACGAAGTTCACTTTACCGTACAGGATAATGAAGCGTTTGATCTTTGCGAAGAGGAAAAAGAAATTAAAATCTCAGCTGTACTTGGAAACGCATAAACAAAACTTGTATCGGGAGTATCCCAAATGCTTTGACTGCAAATCCCTCCCAAAATAGGGGCGACTATTTTAACAGTCGCCCACCCGCAAATAGAATATTTGGATTCAGGCATTACCCTCGCCTTCCTACGGTCTATAATTAAATTAACATATATTCACCAAATTATCTACTCTTTATTCATTCTCTTGGTTATTAATCTCCTTGATCACCCCTGCCGCCTTCTCTGCATCATCGGTTTTTACAAATATATCCACCCCATATATTCCAAATCCAGGCGCCCCATGCATCGCAACATTTGCACCTGATTCCTGCGAAAAAGCTACTATTCCATTTTGCTTTAACATTTCCATGATTTGTTCTGTCTCTACTATATTTTGTGCATTGTAAATCTTAATATATTCCATCTTAGATAATGAAGCCGCTTTTTCATCCTGATCATTTGCTGGCCTTTGATTCTTTTTCTGATTGATAAATGCCAAGATTCTAAGAATAATAAATGCCACAATAGTAATGCCAATCAAAAACTCCAATGCTAATCGTGTTATCTGTGTTTCTGTAGCTCCCATTCTTAACAAACATACACCATAGATGGCAGAAAAAATTTCTGCACATATCACACTGGTAAGAAAATCTCTCCATATGGTAGCACTTTTTGGCAGACATTTATCCCATATTCCATTGTATACCATAATAGCTGCATACAGGATTCCTCCTACTAAAACGCTTATTGTTTCTCCTAAAACAAAGCGAATATCCACTGTCAATAGCATCTGAATAATAATTGCCGCAACACCAATCATAAACATTGATGCAAATGCAAGATTTCCAGCTTTTAATGCTTTTCGTTTCGCCCATTCTTCATACACTGCAACTTTGTCCAGAGTTTCTTTCATCTCTTTATTCATAGTCTGGCTCCTTTCTCCATCCAGGAGCTCTCTCATTTCAACATCATAATACTCAGCAAGTTCAACAAGTATACTGAGATCCGGCAGATTTGTTCCTGTTTCCCATCTGGAAACCGTTCTTGCGGATACCCCAAACTTCTCAGCAAGCTGCTCTTGTGTCAGATTCTTTTCCTTACGACATTGCTTTAAAAAAGCTCCAATCTTTTTTGTGTCCATGTTTCTACCTCTCTTTCACCTACAGCTTACCAACATGCTCCAAAATTACCACGACATAAAACGAGAATCCACTAATTTTCAACCAGACATTGTATGTCTAAAACATTTTTAGTTTTATCTTATTGTACCATAGCCCATTCTAAAGTACCATTCTATATCCACCCAGTATATCTTAACACCCCAAAGTGAGGAGTCCATTGCTTGAATGAGTAGTGGTTTTTTTCTGATTAAAAAAATTTGAATTCTTTTGTTACCATACGAAATTTTTTACGATATATAGTATGAGTAGCGTATTTCTTTTCACCCCATAGAAAATAAATGCAAATGTGCAGTAAAACATTTTTATGATATCATCAACTATATAGAAGTACCTCGAAAAATCAGAGTTATGGAGATTATTATGAACAGAATATTTCAGAAGTTTTTACAAAGCGGAATTAACCTTTTCTCTATGGAAGCAAAGTGCCGTGAAGATAATACACATGATATGGATATGAACCCGGGTGCAGAAACGACCAACCCTGAATGGAAGGTTTATTTTGACGGAAACTTCTGGGAACCTTCAGGAAAAGGCCATGCCGGAACAGAAATCCGGTTGGATAGGCAATTTGAATGGGCTGGGCATCATTGGATTATTCCTGTGGCATATTCTTGCAACAAGGGGCTTATCTTGGATTTTTGTATGTGTACTCCGGCAGAAGATATTCGCGAATTTATGAAAAAATGGGATTTAACCCCCGAAAATGACTCCTGTTTAAATTTTACACAAGAACAACAACTACAAATAGATTTAGACAACCCGCTTTGCCTTGATATTATTCCTTGTTTAAAATTAAATGGAACAACAATGCAGGCCTCTCACAGCTGTTCAGTAGTCTTTAATCCATGTTTACCGGACGAAATAAACAATGAACCGGAAGCAAAATGGGTATTAAAACACTACGAATTGGATACATCCTATGGATGGATGATTTTTAGGGCGGCATTTCTGTGGCCAGATAAACGCCGTCCTGCAATAAAATCTCTTTCGCTTACAATGGAGCAACAACCATTTCGTATGCCTGGACCGCATTTTAAGATACACTCTCCCGGTGACCAGTTTGCTTTCTCCCATCCGGTCAGTGAAACAAAATATACATTAACTGTGCAAAAATTGGAACAGCAGACGCTTTCTCAAAACCGCATGGACTCTGACCGTTGGTTGTATCCCACACATTTTACCACTATGAGCTATACACTTTCTCCTGAACCGGACAATGATATTTCGATTCATGATTGTGCTGATAACGATAAACCTTTAGAAGTTGCTCCTGCAACAGACTCTTTTTCACCGGAAGTACAAACTGATCTTGCCTGTATTGATATTATCGGTGGTGCGGACGAGCCAACTATAATCCTGTGTGGCAACAACAATCAGGCAAATCTCCATGTTGCTTACTCCGCTCTACACTTCAAACCAGTATCAGACGATATTGAATGGCGAATTGAGTTTAACATTATTCGTTTTTCGAAAAAAACATTCTTGCTTATATAATGCATATTCAGCTAACTTTCAGTTTGTTTAACTTATTTTTAGAGTAATTAACAACTCTCGCCATATAAAGGGGATGTCGTATCAATACGCCATCCCCTCTGTTTCTGTCTTACTGATCTATTTCATATAATTCTTCAACATAAATATTTCCGTCAGGCAGCTCCTCTGTTTTCTGTGAGATCAGAGTGCCTTTTTGTGAGTATGCATATGCCACTGATGATCCCACAAGCAAAACTCCTAAAACACTGAGTATTATAATCTTTACCTTATGTTTCATATGATTAGACTCCTTTCATTTTCTGTATGGCTAATAAACAATCATGCATAACCTCCTTTGCCCAAATTTGCCATCTATATAATTAATCGTATTTTTTTACATAAGGTAACACATTTTACAAAATTTTATCTTTTTTATATCAATCACCCCTCTCCCCATCGAAAACCTCAATTATCATCGTCTCACCCTGTCGGAAAACAACTTTTCCCAGCGAAGTTAAGAATTCGCTATTGATCTCTCCATACTTCTCAACTTCACAGCTTCCAATAAATAAATAGGAAATCTTGTACTTTTCTATCAAGGATTTTATTTGCTCAGCGTTGCTTGAAGTGTATATGGTCTGCACATCTTCTTTTCGTTGATTTTCCTCTTCCAAATTATTTCTCCACAGCCATTCATGCACATACCAGCCTAAAACCGTTGGCAGTCCCGTCATTGCCGAAACACGGTTATCATAATCCTTATAACTGTCACCACTGGCTTCAAGAACAACAGGTTGTCCATTGACATTAGCATTCAGCCAGCGGATTCCAGCGGCATCATCAGGAATAGCATTTTCCAAATAGTTCGTTGCGTTTAGTGTCTGGTATGCACTTCTTTTCGGGAATCCTCCAAACCAATGAACGATTGCATTTTCCAGGTATCCGCAAGTTGAAATCAGGAGCAGGATTGCAATGATCCCTGTCAGAGCCTGACATCTTGGACATCTCAGCAATCCTTTACATATTACAGCATTGTCAGTACCATTACATCTTTTTATTCTGGTTGCTGTAAATGAAACCAATATATACGCCATCATAATTCCAAACATGATGTATGCCTGATAAGTCAGCTTGAACATGGTATTGGCTCTTGGAGCTGTTTTTTCATAAATGTCTCGCACATAAACAATTTCAGGAATAAAGATTAGTCCCATAGCACAAAGTACAAGAACCAGTCCATACAAATCAGGATACTTTACATCACTAAAAAAACTTCGAATTTTTTTATCTGGGAATGTTCGTATTTTTTTCAGAATTCCGATAACAAATGGCACACAGACCAGAAGCGGGAATGCCCATAATACACAGAACTGGTAAAAAGCAGTATGTATTTTTACTACTCCGATTCCCTGAACCATCACATTTTGAAAAGTCAGATGAAATGGAAGGGATGCAAGAAAAGCAACCGTCAGCAGTTCCCCCCACTGTATCACACTCCATTTCAATGCGGAATTTATAAAAGGACCAGAGGAATAACGTTTCAGATTTCCGAAAAGCAATGCCCCGCAGCTCACAACGTAATAGATCATAAAATCCCAGGTATTAGAAAAAAGGAACATTCCAAGAAACATTCCAAGAAGTCCGATTTCTCTCTGTCTCCAGCTTTTTCCCGAATTTGTCTTCATCCAGGAATATAAAATTCCAAGTACCGTCAGGACCAGAAAAACATTAATCACATGGGCATGAAGATCTCCCAGTACAAACGAATAGGACGGAAACTCATGAATCGTCTCATCCCCAGTCACAGCCGGATCGAAACCAATATAACGGGTAGAGCTTGGAAACCAGTAATCTGTTTTTATCTTCAGCAGTCTGAGAATGATCCCATAAATAATATAGTGGAGATTCCCACTCATAGACACCGCCATCCCTGCCAGAATACCACTAAGATCTAAAGTCCATTTTTTGTCCTTTCCTAATTTATCCTTCAGCATCTGACGTACCAGACTAAAGGGAAGAACAAAGGCAAAAGCAGCAACCATAGTCCTCATCAGATTATAAGTGATCTCTACATTTGTTCCAGTCAGTTTCGTAAGGAATACGGCAAGATACTGTCCGCCATAATAATAATTAAAAGGCTTTCCAGCATACCACATATCCTGGGCTGGTAAGGTTGTACTTCTCATCATGGACTGCATAAAACCAAAATCCATATATTTTTCCGTTCCATGAGCCGCCGGGTGAAAGCCAGCCAGATATGTCCAGAAAAGAAATACCAGAAAAAACAGAATTTCTTCCCGGTAAACCAGGGTTGTCTGTTCCCAGGGAAGAGAATCCGTAATTCTGTTCTTACATTTGATTCCATACAAAATACTGCCCAGACAACAAATAACCGTGATGATAACACAGGTCATTCCCGTAAATGGAGCGATTTTTAAACAGGCCAGCAGCCACTGCACATATCCGCATACAGCGACTGCCAGTACTTTAGAAAACATCCAGCCATTATCATCAAAGCCCATAAATATCCAGGATGTCACCGGCATAAATACCAGACCTAGTAGGCATATCATTTCCCACCAGATCAGAAATGTAAAAAAATCAGAACCGAGGAGCCAGTAAGCACCAACTACTAATAAAACAGCCGGTGCAATCTTTATCAAATAATTTCGTTTTATCTTCACATCTGTAACCTTCCCTTTCCTGTTTTTGTTATTCCTGGTTTAAAATACCATTTTCTTCAAGAGTTCCTGTAAATATGGAATACGCTCCCTTTACTTCATAGTTACTGGAAATTTCACCTTCATATTCAACAATTACCAGATCCCCTTCTTTAAGTTCTCCGCTTTCAATCCATCTTCTTATTTTTATATCATCTGTATATACCTTATATTTCTTTCCTGCTTTTGATTTCTTACATAAAACGGTGTCATCAACCATAATATATCCATTTCCTATTTCTGTAACAGTTCCGGATATGGTTGGCAGACTGGTACTGGACTTTGTTTCCGTGGAATGTTTTTGTACATAACTGATGATCTGTCCTGCTGCCTCTTTTCCAATAAAATAACTATATTCATAATCAAAAATATTAGTAGCAAAGTAACCATCCTCAGAAATGTAGATCACCCGGTTATAGACACCCAATGCTTCAGAAGTTGCCGTAAAAGCCAGACATCTTCGATTCTCTCTTTCAAAGAAGTCAATTGTATCATCAAGCTTTGCATCGCCACAGCCATAAAGGATCCGCCAGATCTTCTCATCATTATCCAGCAAAAGCTCCTCTTTTTCCTCATAACCTTCACATTTTGTCGCATAGTTCAACTCTAAGTTTTGAGAAAGTTCATAAAGTTCCAGTAACTTACTTAACGTATCTGGAACCGCCTCTTCATCAGCCGCATAAACATAAAATCCATCCTCATTGCCTACGGCAATCATCAGTTCCTCTGATATGCCCTTAATCTTCCGCACCTCAAATGTTTCCGTGTATGCCTTTCCTGTATCAGAATCAAGCCCTTCTGCCACACAGTTGCCAATTACCTCCCCCATTACCTCTGTATGAATAGAATTCTGACTTTTCGCAGTAAACTGTTTTCCATTAAATTTAACAACAGGATACTTTTCAGCAGGAGTCTTGTATTTCCATGGCCATTCTATCGCCCGTTCTGTTTCAGAAACATGATATTTATATTTACTTTCAGCTATTGTAGCAGTCCGTAAAAAATGTGGAACAAGAATACCTGCAATCATGACTAGCGCCAAACAAGCGGCAACCGACATCCATTTAATCATAAGATTATGCCTTTTCCTCGGCGGATCTTCCAGTGCTGCCGTGATAAGGTCATCATCAATATAACCGATAGCATCTACAATTCTTGGTATATTCATATGTAGATTCCCTCCTCAATCAGATATTTTTTCAATTTATTTCTGGTGCGGGCCAGCATATTTGTTACTTTGCGTTCAGTAAAACCATATTTTTCTGCAATAGCCCTGTTAGATTCGAAATAAAAATATTTTAGAACAAACACCCTATGAACCTCTTCTTTTTGTTCACGTAGAAAAATACTAATCAATTTTCCAATCTCTTCATCGTTCCTTCCAGGAGCATACCTTTCATCCGGCAGTACATCTGTAAGTTCGTCCAATGCCATAACCATATCAGCCGACCTCTTTTTAGCTGTCAGATGCCTTACTCTATCTACAGAAGTACTTCTGACAATTCTGGAAATATAAGCTTTAAATTTGGCAGGCCTTGTCGGTGGGATTCTATCCCACATTTCTAAATAAGTGGTATTTACACACTCTTCCGAATCCTGGTGATTATTCAGAATTTTATAGGCCATATTACGACAGAACTTCCCATATTTTATATCCGTTTCCTTAATCGCCTGCTCATTTCTTTCAAAATAAAGCTCTATGATTTTTATATCGTCTATGATGTTCACCTCCTCAAAAATGTTTTCAATTATAAAGTCGTATTTTTTTGATGATCGTCTCAAAAAATTTATATTTTTTTGAATTATAGCATGAAAAAGGAGCATATCATCACGATAGCCCCTTCTATTCTCCATAAATTATTTAATTCGAGTTGTCTTTCCATCCACATACAGACCTGTCATTTCCGTCTCCGTATAGAAGCTTCCATCAAAACTTACTTCCGTTACCGTTTCCTGGAAAGAATCTGTACTGCGGATAACATCCCCCTCATACACCAATCCCTGGAAATCAATATAGGAAGTGTCTTCTGAATCATAAAATTCATCTGATGCCTCTTTTTCTGGATTTCTTTCATAAAACATTTTTTTATAGCCGGTATTTTCATCATCTTTAATTACCGAAATATCATAAATATCCTTTTCTTCTAACCACTCTCCCAGATCAGCCGCAGTGAATGACCCGTCATCTTTTACTTCCGTAACGATCTTTTTGCAGTTTAATTGGTCATAGTCAATAAAAATATCGTTTTTGCATACACGGTAAGTATCCTTCTCGACACTCTTAGCTTCTGCTGGAACTGCTAAAAAGCAGCTCATCAATAATGCAGAAAAAAATCATTTTGTCTTTTTTGATCGTTTTGTTCCTCCTTGTTTTATATTTCGAAAGAAAATTTTCCACTCATACTTATATATCGTATAAAATCCCGGATGGTAACAAAAAAGTTAAGATTTCTTTTGTCATTTAAACATGCAAAAACCGAGACTCTTTCAAATCCCGGCTCTGCCTTAATCTCTTTTTTATTAATTATCCAATGGTATCTCAGGAAGCACTTCCATAACCTGATTAATCACTTCCACAATCCTCTGCATATCCATATTCTCTTTTACATCAGAACTATCATTTACATTTAATCCTTCCTGCCAGTCCTGAACAATGGAAACTGCCGAAATATCTACTAATGCAAATGGATAATGATCGCTGTTTGATGCCATTGTCAGGTAGAATCTGTCACTGGATGTAAATAGATCTGACATGCTGTTTTTGTTTATCTCGGCTAATTTTTTCAGTCCCTCATCGTCATACTCTATATCATCTGGTCTTTTGTTTCCTTCGATCATCGCCATATAATCCAGATCACTTTTTTCTGCAATGGTATCAATATTTATCACTCCGATAATCTGCTTCCGCTCATCCTCAGTCAGATTTCCAACATACCACCTTGAACCCAGCATATATTTTTCTTCACCGGAAAACAGAATAAATTTTATATTGTATGGCATCTCTGTATCTTTTAAAATCCGCGCCAATTCAAGCACTGCTGCCACTCCAGAACCGTTATCGTTAGCTCCCACCGAATCTTCTGCACTATCATAATGGGCGCTTATGGTCAAATTTTTCGTAATGTCAGTGGATGACTTTTTTGTCACAATAATATTTTCACCAGTGCCGTCAATAGTTGCATTTTCGGCCGTTGGTGCCAGAAATACATCTGCCTGTGAGGAACGCCGTATTGCATTCTCATTATTTTCATCATTATATTCAAACTTCTGACATTCTATCTCATCATATCCCAAATCACCCCAATATTGGATGATGTATTCCTTTACATTCTGGATCGCATCAGAATTTATTGGATGCGGTTCAGACGTAATCTCATCAATGATCTGCTCAATGTTATGTTCCGAAGGCTGCATTTCCACGTCAGACTGTGTAACACTTTCTGCCATTGCCTGGATTGGTGTTGCTACGGATATAGCCATAATTAAGGCAAATATGATCATCTTTTTCATCTGTTCACTCCTTCCCTGATTAATCGTTTACCTCTCTATTTTCTCATTGGCATATTTCAGTAATTCATTGTCCAAACTGTCAACTTCCAGATAAAAAATATCCTCTTTAAGCAGCGTTGCAGTTTCATAAATGCAGGCAGTTTCCATATCCACACAGTTCAATTTAATTTTTTTATTGTCATATGTCTCTACATAACCGGTAAGCAATTCGTCCGGTTTGGAACTGCAGAAAACAGTAATTATCTTCTTATTCTCCATCGCATATGCCAATAGCCCAGACAATGCAGGATGCTTCTTAAATGGGTTAGTTAAAGGTGCATCCTCCTGTTCTCTCCAGTATGCTAAATATAACTGCATTTTTCTTAAATACTGTGTGTTTGATTTTATTTCGCTGATATGACTGCTTTTTATAAAATGTAACCCATCGTTCTTTCCCTGCGCATCATAAGATCTGAAAAGAATACTATCCCTGTTTTGGGACAGAATTTTACCGACACAGAAAGTTTCTTCACTGCCACTATAAATTTCTAACAATTCATCCTTGATTTTGTATGTATCAAAATTCATGCTGTCACCTCTTGTTGAAAGTTCTTATTTCTTTTTATTCTTCTTAGCATATACCAGCAACAGTATAAAGAAGCAAAGATTCAACAGCCCTCCAATTATTTCAAAGATACTTCCTGCAACCGGATGATAATATCCCAGGACTACTCCACTGAATATTAACAATTCCCCTGCCACGATTAATGCAATCAATTTTTTCTTCATTTCTCAGTTCCTCCTTACTTTCATCTGATATTGATCCGTATCTTCTCTCCAACAGCTTTCCATTCAGAATCATCTGCTGCATCGTAGACTTTGCTTTCTTCTTCGGCATAGGTGTCGTCATCTAAATCATACGTTTCAGTAATATTGCTTTCCATTATATCATCGGATTTCAGATAAAGCTGTAATTCCAGGTATTCGCTGTCAGGATCAGGAAGCTCCGGTCTTTCATCATCTCCTGCACTTCCATAAGTTCTCCAGAAATCTGTCTTGAATTTCCAGTTACGACTTATGGCTTCCGTTTCTGCATCATCCTTCAGCTCATACCGCACTTTATTTCCTTTGCTGTCCGTTCCACGCAACTCAACTTCATACTTCTGGAACAATTTTTCTGGCACGTCTGCTGAGATACTGCTCTGTAACTTGTTCAGGAAAATATCCTTCAGTGTCACCGTACCTTCTTCTGTCTGGACAGAAATATTTTCCAGTTCTTTATTCGTTGTCTGCTTCAGGATTTTCTCACGCGAAATGTTAAAATCAAATGTAAATTCTGCCACTGATTTTTCCCAGTCATCATAATCAAACGCATTGAGTACAAGATGCACTTCCGGATTTTCTCCGAGATCTGTCGGTGCATGAAAACGGTACTCCTGTACACGGTCATATTCCTTTTCATCTCTGTCAGCATCTGTATCTAATAAATCATCTACAGAATAAGGAGAATACTCCCCACTTGTGTACTCATCCAGTTTCTGTCCATTTATTGTGGTTTTGTTCATATCAAGCGTAATTCCCGTGTTCTTAAAAGATGAAATGTTCTCCGATTTCCCCTGCTCATTCCCTTCGGTATTATCAATTTCTGCATGCACCCTGAACAGCAAAACTCCCTCATCCAGAACAACTTCTTTTAAGTTTGCAGTGATCCCATGATCCGTCTGGGACATGTTTAAAACCTCCGTATACGACTCAATTTCTTTCTGAAATCCCAGTGTTTCTCCTATAGATAAAGCAAGATTTTTGATTGCGGCCTGCACTTTCGGGTTCGATAAAACAGTCGAAATCAAAGCCAGGATCACACAGGCGGCTGCCAGTTTACTCCAAAATGATGGCGTCCAGGCTTTTTTCTTCCCTTTCCATTCTCCCTCTGCTTCGCTGATATATTTCGGATCAATATTGCCAAATTCTTTTGAAAAATCGAATTTTTTCATAAGTGTTTCCCTTCCTTTTTCAAGACCTTCAACAGCTTCTTCCTGCTCCGGTACAGATTCATTTTTACACTTCCAACGGACATCGCATGCCTTTTGGCAATCGCCGCAACCGAATCAAAAAACCAGTATCTTCTCACAAAAATATCTCTGTCCTCTGTATCCATTTTTCCAAGAAAATCATTGATGATCTCCAGCAGTTCTTTCTCCGCCAGCTGATCTTCAATGGTATAAGTAACACTCAGCTGATCCATTTCGCCTAATACATCTGCCATATGCACATCTGGGCGCCTGTTGGCATATTTTTTACGCAGGCGATCAATGCTTAAGTTTCTCGTGATCCTGCCGCAAAAATGTGATAATACGGAAGGCTTCTTCGGCGGAATCAACGACCAGACCGAAAACCAGGTATCATTCAGGCATTCTTCCGAATCTTCTTTATTTGTAAGCAGATTCCAGGCAATCTTGTAACAGTACGGATGATACTTGTCGCTCAATGCTTCGATCGCATGCTCATCCCTTATCTCAAACAAAGATATGATCTCATTGTCTTTCATTTACGGGTTGTCCTCCTCATCTTGTGTTTCGAAAGGAAATTTCCTACTCATACTATATATCGTAAAAAATCCTGGATGGTAACAAAAAATTGAAATTTCTTTTAGAATTCAGAAAAAGTCCATCACCTGAGGTCATTGCTCCCCAGATAATGAACTCTTTCTATTAATGCTTCGTCAAACGAATGCTATTATTTTACCTTTTTCCGAAATGCAAAATATTTTACTGCAAACTGTAGGAAAGTAATAATGTATATAATCACTAATACAATAAATATCGGCAACCAACCCCGTTCACTATGGTCTGTCGCAGATATATAAAGCTGCCAGATCAGACCGCAAAGAATTACGATCAACGGAATTACTCTTCCTATAAAAATCCGATTCATCATATCCAGGCGGGAGATGTCGTCACAGAATATTTCTTCTTCCTGCTGCATCTTATCTGCCGGCTTGCGGAAATAATTATAGCCATCAAACTCTGTCAGGTATTCCCAGCCGCAATCCTCAAACATCCGCACATATTCCATCTGGTGTTTGATGCCTTCTTTATTGTAATCCAACTGGTAAATCACTTTCTCAGACTCACACCGCTCAAATGTATACACACCAGGGAAAGTCACTCTCTTGAATTTCCAGCCTTCCTGGTGTCTTTTACTCAGGTAATTTTCTTCTTTTTCGTACTCCATGATGTTAAACCAGCGAAATTCTTTTTTGAGTTCTTTCATTTCGTTACCTCCTGTGCATTCCGATACAACCTGCGGATTCTCTTCAGTTCAAGCTCCAGAACTTCTGTGCCAAGTTCTGTGATCTCGTAAATCTTCCTCTTGTCTTCCTCCCGAATAAAATGAATCAGACCATCCTTCTCCATCTTCGAAAGGCTTCCATACATGGTTCCCGGACCGAGCACCACTTCATTATCTGTCAGCTCTTTTACCTTTTGTACAATCCCGTATCCATGATTCGGGGTACGAAGACATAACAATATGTAAAAGCTTGTCTCCGTCATAGGAACATAAACCTTTTTTATGTGCGCATCCATAAGTGTTTTCCTTTCAGTGCGATATATCGTACTTCGATAGTTATGTTATATCTCACTTCGATGTACTTGTCAATATATTTGAATACATATAAAATAAAAAACCAGAAAATCAACTTTTTCACTGATTCTCTGGCTTTATATTCAGGAAACATGAGGCATTTGCACTGTTTCCCTCTTGTCAAATAGTTATTTTTTATACTGTTGTTTTATTCTGCTTTATTGGGTTATAAAAAAAATATTTTTTTCCTTTCAGCGTTTCACACCAATTCTTACTTTTTTCATTACCAAATATCCATCCCGAATAATTTTTATTCTCTATTACATAAATTCCTTTTTGACACAACATTATCATGTCTATTTCTGTTTTATCACCAGACCGGTTGGGTATATAGCAATTAAAAAGCATTTTATTTTTGAATGGAGCCTTATCTATGAGCTGAGATGTCCTATATTCACCCCTTGCTCCTTGGTTGAAAATTATTTTCCAAAAACTTTTTTGACTTTGTTTTCCATAACTGGAACTTTTATATTCTCACTCAAATATTTTAGTAAAACTGCCACACACACAAGTAGTATACAAATAATTGATACCACCCATACAAACTCTTTCATACTACCATCCTTCCCTGTTACATTTCAAAATTTTATCCTTCCATTCTCTCGGCAGACTGCTTGTGCGCCAGCCCTTCATTTTATTCAACAATATCTATCTGGCACATTTTCATAGCCTTCAGTGCATTTTCATGGCTTTCCGGTGTCACTCCTGCACAGCATGCAGAATCTACTATGATCGGAACTTCCGGAAGGGCTGCTTTTACCAGAAGTGCATTGGAAATCACACAGATATCTGTGCAGAGTCCAATAAATGTAATACTTCCTATCTCATCATCGATATTCATTGCCACCAGTTCATCTGCCAGATCTGTAGAACCAAAAGCATCTTTATCAATCGGTTCTGTTTTTCTGAGCTTATCCAGTTCACTTCTGATCTGCCATCCTTCTGTATTCCGGATACAGTGTGGTACTGGAAGTTTCTTTCCCTCCTGAGTATCCAGATACCATGTTTCATGAGTATCTCGTGTAAAAAGAACGGTTCCTTTAAAATTTCTGATTTTCTCCTCTACTTTGGGAACAATTGCAACAGCTTCTTTTGTCCCAAGTGTGCCATCAATGAAATCATTCTGCATATCTACCACAACTAAAATATCCTGCATAACTTTCTCCCTCTCTATTATCTGTAACAGTTTGCTATTCTTCTATGAAATGTATTCTTTCCGGCACGAATCGATCCTGCTGCGGTCTTGTTTCTGCCGGATAGCCCAGTGCAAACATGGAAAATACTTTCACATTTTCCGGAAGTTCCAGCAGTTTATGCACTTCTTCCATCCGGTCTTCCACTGGTGCGATACCAAACCATACTCCTCCGAGGCCCAGCGCATCTGTTTCCAGCCAGATATTCTGCTGTGCAATTGCCATATCAATCTGCGCAAAAGATGGCGCAGCAAGACCTTCTGTATGATACACCGGAACGATGACTACCGGTGCCCCTGCCGCACAGCCGGTATATGGTGTTACTTTGGATAATTTCTGGATTTTTTCTTTATCTGTCACCACGTAAAATTCCCATGGCTGTTGGTTACATGCACTCGGTGCCTGCATTCCCGCCCTCAGAATCTCCATGATTTTTTCCTTTTCTACTGGTCTGTCTTCATATTTTCTTACGCTGATTCTGTGAAAAATACTGTTCATATTGCATGCTCCTTTACTTACTACTTAAGATGATCCTATTATAACATGCATATTTTATAAAGCTAACAAATATCTTCGCTTTATCCGCAATTGATTTTCATAATAACAGTTTTTTCTATCGTACTTTTCTGATTTTTTTGGTAAAATCATTTTAACTATACCGGAGGGGATCTTTGTGACACGCTCCCACCACTTAAATCTCTGATTTTGAAGTGGGGGCTTCTTGCTCAATGGCTC
>JAERMT010000494.1_pt2 | contig 19590 bp, 17 predicted proteins | sample 9267081 | NCBI WGS metagenome assembly JAERMT01 (sample SAMN17071939, study PRJNA684904) | human gut metagenome | isolation source: diarrhea sample from child under the age of five | host: Homo sapiens | place: South Africa: Mafikeng, Mafikeng Provincial Hospital | collected 2019-09
TGTAGTCGTATCGCTTGTCCCCGCTGTAGAGGCGGGTGCCGTCCCACGTGGCGATAACCCGTGAGTCGTAGTCGTATCGCTTATCGCCACTGTAGAGGCGTGTGCCGTCCCAGGTGGCGATGACTCGTGAATTGTAGTCGTATCGCTTGTCCCCGCTGTAGAGGCGGGTGCCGTCCCACGTGGCGATGACCTGTGAGTCGTAGTCGTACCGCTTATCTCCGCTATAGATATAGGTCTGAGCTGAGAGGGTGAGGAGGCTGCCGAGGAGTAGGGTGAGGAGTAAGAGGGTTCGTCTCATATTATTATGGAGTTAGTAATGTCTGAGTTCGTCTTTGTTAAAGCGGAAGACTGAGATCTGTATCGCCTCGTCTCCCTCATTGAGTATAAACCACGGGTTACGCAGTGGGTTGGGATTGCGCACGAGGTGCTTCTCACGAGCGGGGGTGTTGCCCTCGAGACACATGATCGCAACTTTGCCCGATTTGCTCCGTGCCACATCGACCACCATAACGGCATGGCCGTACTTGCGCCCTGGACGTGCTGGGTAGACGAGCACATCGCCTGGCATCACATCTTGGATAGCACGGGGCTTGGTCTCCTGGTATAAAGAGAAGGTACTGCAAGCACCATAGACGCCTCGCATATAACGCTCGAAGGCGCTACGAGACGCTCCGCCAGAGTAGTGCATCGTCTTGCCATGGACATTGCGAAAGCTAATCTCTCGGTAGCGTCCCTTCTGCCAAAGGTACTCAGCCCGCAGACGCATCGTCACATCGGCACACTGCTCATCGTTGCTGAGGATGTCCTGGTCGATCACCGCTGTAGAGAGAAACTGCAAGCGTGCATCGCCCCCCGTGTATAGCTGCACCCTAGCACCACGCGGCTTCAAGGGTAGGGCGCGTAGATAAGCCGTGTAGCTCCCCGCGGGAGCCTCCACACGGGTGTAGCCCGCGGGTGTGGCTATGTCGCCAATAGTCTGAGCGCCCCACGGATTGCTCGTGCGCATAGAGCGCCATAGCCATAGTCCGCAGAGTAGCATCACCAGAGCCGTAGCTCCGAGGACCAGTAGCGTTATCCTTTTTCGTCTCGTCATAAGGAGGGCTTCTAATCGTTTTGTTTAGACTTTTGCTTGCGCTACAAATGTACCTCTTCTATAGGAATATAAAAAGTGTTCCCTCCGCCTTTGTCGTATAGCTCGGACTGAAGAGGTGAGTGGTCGGGTGACGCCACTCAAACATTTCTAAGATGCTAGGATATAGCTTCTTGACGAATCGTCTTGCTTGTGGTGCGCTCGTGTCTCTTGACTCGCTCCGAGTAGGGGTACGAAAAAAGCCCCCTAGTGGCTAGGAGACTTGCTGGTTATGGTTGTGGTTCTCTGTCTTGAGACCTTGGGTCTTCGTGAGCCGCATGGGGCTCGAACCCATGACCCCAACATTAAAAGTGTTGTGCTCTACCAACTGAGCTAGCGGCTCCCCCTCGTCTGAACTTGTCGCCAATAGCAACAATCCTCTCGGGGCAAAACGTGGTGCAAAGGTACAAAAAATATAGATACCGCAGCTTCTCTCGATGGATATGTGTCGGATGGATGCGGTGGAGGGGGAGAGGACTTGATATTTCGGAAAGTTATTGTACCTTTGTGGTGGCTTTGTGCTAAGAGCACTCCGATAGATCTCTCGAGTAGGGGTTACAGAGTACTTACGGCTTAAAAGGGAATCAGGTGAAACTCCTGAACAGTCCCGCTGCTGTGAACCTCGCAAAGCAACCACCATAACCACTGCATCGTGCTAAGCGGTGTGGGAAGGGGTGGCTGTATGAGGTGAGTCAGAAGACCTGCAAGGCTTAAAGCGCTACGAGGTATAGCATAAGGAAATAACCGTCAATACGAAGATTCCGGTCGTTTTGTGAAGACTGGACTTTTTCCCCTGCTGTATTCTCCTCGCTACTCCTAGTCGAGTGCGACGGGAGTTGTATGTTGCGATGCGAGCGGTGTGCCTAGTACATCGTCCTATTATTAGGGATGGATTACTTGAGAGTCTACCAGCTCCCTCTAGCGAGATTCGGCTGTGATTATAAACAATCTGAGTCAAAAGCTTTCTTCACAGTACTCGCTGAGCAGATCGACACTGGATACTCATACGTGAAATAGCTAGAAGGACATTTACTTTAAATAGGGGAACGTTTTCGATAAAGTGATTGAGCAATGTCTTGCTACTAGGACCGACAATGGGTACGAGGTGCAGTCTATGGAGCTGACCATGATGGTACAAGCAGGTACCTCGTGAAGCTCTCGTCTATACCAATCTTCATCTCATAACTAAGATGAGCACTGGAGCAAAACTGTATCTATCGCTATACATACTTAATATCTGGAGGAGGAGCCGTAGGGTCTAGTCCTTTCTATCTAACATCGGAAGATAGACAAATAGATCCTCTTGCCACCCCGAGCAAATCATGATGCGCGTCTTACGATACCGAGCCGAGAGAATGGACTGCTCTGAGAGACGGATACGTACGGAGTACGGGTTGAAAGGTTAGGTGTGTGTTGAAAAAGCAACCCGTGACTATCGAATCGTAACCCTTAGAAAGGTGTCTCACGCAGGAGTTCTCTAGACAAGCGTCATGGTCACTGTTCAGCTCTAGGAGAGACTGTTGCCCTAAGACGACAGTTTTTAGATACTAGTTACAGAAGTGATGACCTATCGACCCGGAGCATTAGAATAGTTGAAGTCCACACGTAGTACGGAGCGTACTGATCGTGTGGACTTCTCTTTTTCTATGATTTCAGACTGAGGTGTAGAGGGGGCTCCTAGTGTCGTCTCACATCTCCTGCTGTAGAATAAGAAGAGAGGGCTCTGCCGTAGGATGTGCGGTGGAGCCCTCTCGTTGTCTCTGCGCTACTCTTGGAGCTTTCGTTAGCGAGGAGTGTCTCTAGTGAGAGATGTGTACGCGCTTGGTGGCGGGAGCCATCGTGAGACGCTCCTGGACACGCTCTGCGACAGCTGTGGCTAGCTCGGCAAAGTAATGACTCATGATGTGGTCGCTCTGCGCTGCTATTGGCTCACCTGCGTCACCCGCCTCGCAGACGCTCTGAACCAGTGGTAGCTGCCCGAGGAGCGGGATGTGAAACTGCTCGGCTAGTCGCTTGCCTCCGTCACGACCGAAGATGTAGTACTTGTTGTCGGGAAGCTCGGCCGGCGTGAACCACGACATATTCTCTACCAAGCCAAGGATAGGTACGTTCACAGGGTCCGTCTGGAAGAGGTTGATACCTTTCATCGCATCGACGAGAGCTACTTCCTGCGGTGTCGTTACGACGATGGCACCTGTGAGCGGTAGTGTCTGGACTAAGGTCAGGGCTATGTCGCCCGTTCCGGGTGGCATATCAATAAGTAGGTAATCTAGTTCGCCCCAATGCCCCTCTGTGAGGAGCTGCTTGAGCGCGTTTGATGCCATCGTGCCACGCCATAGGAGCGCTTGGTCAGGACGTACGAAGAAGCCGATGGAGAGCATCTTAATCCCCTCCGCCACAACGATTGGAGCGATACGGTCTTTGCCGTCGACCTCCTCGGCAACGGGACGAGCGTCTTCACAGTGAAACATTTTCGGCATTGATGGCCCATAGATGTCGGCATCGAGAAGTCCCACCTTATAGCCCTGCCGAGCCAAAGCTACGGCGAGGTTGCTCGTGACGGTACTCTTGCCGACACCTCCCTTACCACTGAAGATGGCAATCGTATTCGCGACCATCGGTAGCGGATTCTCTACCTCCGGTTGGTCCGGCTCCTCTCTAAAGGTCGCGGTGATACGCCCAGCGACATCTGCCTCAGCGTCAAGGTAGGTGAGTATGGCGGTCTCAGCTGCTTTGACCACGGAGCGAGCAAAGGGGTCTCGCACACGGGGAAAGTGTAGCGTCAGAGAGATCTGTCGACCCTCTATCTGTATGTTATCAGTCACGATGCCGGAAGAGACAATGTCCGTACTCGTACCTGGATAACGCACATTGCGTAGCGCATCGAGGACCTGCTCGGTTGTATAGCTATTCATATCTTGTTGTATTTCATTTTTTGTTCCGATAGGTTACTCCTTCTGAGCGTAGGCTTGCTCTACCTCGTGCAGGAGCCCTCCGGGGACTTGTGACCAGCTAGTGTAGTCGTCATGCTCAGGCTCGCACTCAGGCTCCAACCAATGCTCTCGGATGGGTAGCGCAAAGCGGATGTACTTGATGACCTTACCTCTGCCGAGCCACTGCTTCTCGTAGTGGGTTAGTATGCGAGGGATGCCATACTGTGTCAGAACTTCTTCCTCTTGGTAGAGGTCGGGCAGAGCGACCAGTGGCTGGATGTCATTGGCCTTTAGCAGACTCAGCGTGTATTCATAGAGAAATGTGCTATCACTCTTGAGATGTATCACGCCATCGGGCTTGAGGTATCGGTTGTAGCTAGCGAAGAAGTAGGACGACAAGAGCCTAGCACGGGTGCGCTTCATCTGAGGATCGGGAAAGGTAATCCACAGCTCACTCACCTCGCTTGGGGCAAAGGCTAGTGGCAATAGGTTAATGTCGGTGCGTAGGAAGGCAGCGTTGGGCAGACCTTGCGCCAAAGCTTCTGTCGCACCGTGCCACATACGGGCACCCTTGCGGTCAATCCCTAGGTAGTTGCTCTGGCTATCGTGCTGAGCCAATGCGACGGTGTACTCGCCCCGTCCACAGCCTAGCTCTAAGATAAGCGGACGCTCCGCATCAAAGGCCCGTTCGCTCCATCCACCAGCCAGCGACCCCGCCAGCTCTGGTGAGGTGAGCTCGGCATAGCCATACTCATACACGTTGGGATAGCTGTGCAGGTCGGCAAATTTCTCTAGCTTACGTCTAGCCATAGGCGCACCACTTAGCGTCGATTAGTTGTCCGTGTCTGGCTCCTCCTCTGTATCGATGATGTCGACTAGTCCCGCCTCGGCGTAGTAGTCGTAGAGCGTGGAGACTAGGTCATAAGCGTCATCTTCGTGCATTTTGACGCCCATGTCCTCGCTCAGCTGACGAGACACAAAGCTTGCCATCTCCTCCATATCTAGACAGACCTCCTCCTCATCTTCGTCCAGCGTCTCGGAGTACTCATCACAAAGGTCCATTACGTAGAGGAGGATTTCGTCATCATCATACTCTTTGATGAAGGTAGGGTCTAGATGCTTACGTAGGTACTGTATCGCACCTTGGTCAATCTGATCAAAATCTAAGTCAGCCATGGTATTGTTATTGTCTAATTAGGTCGAGAAAGTGGGTCGTCTGAGAGGAATAGGTGCCACTTAGCTTTACTTGAGAGACTGGTAGAAAGCCTCCAGGAGTCGCCCTGCACCAACGAAAGGTGTCACACGATTTGCCAAGACATCGCCTTCGACCTCCGCTTTTATCTTCATAACCTGTTCATTATCGTAGAAGGATCGACGAAGCTCTTCGTTGACAGTCTCGTACATCCACCATTTCTCTTGACGGCGGCGGTTATACTCGAAGTAGCCGCTCTCCATCATCGTCTGACGATAGGTGTCAATCATGTCGAAGATTTCCTTGATACCTATTCCTTTGAGACCAGAGTAGGTCAAAACCTTCGGCTCCCAGCCCGACTCGGTCGCGGGAAAGAGTTGTAGCGCATTGCGGAAGTGCTGTGCTGCTAGACGAGCTTTGTCCACATTGTCGCCATCAGCCTTGTTGATGATGATGCCGTCTGCCATCTCCATGATACCGCGCTTGATGCCTTGTAGCTCATCGCCGGTACCGGCCAACTGGATTAGGAGGAAGAAGTCGACCATAGAGTGAACGGCTGTCTCGCTCTGACCTACGCCGACTGTCTCGACGAAGACTGTATCAAAGCCAGCTGCCTCGCAGAGGATGATGGTCTCACGCGTCTTACGTGCCACGCCTCCCAGTGACGAACTGCTCGCACTCGGACGTATGAACGCACGCTCCTCACGAGAGAGTCGCTCCATGCGTGTCTTGTCTCCGAGGATGCTCCCCTTGGATATCTCACTGCTCGGGTCGATTGCCAGCACAGCCAGCTTGCGTCCCTGCTTGACGAGGTGCATGCCGAAGGCATCTATCGATGTACTCTTACCCGCTCCTGGCACGCCAGTGATGCCGATACGCATCGAGTGTCCACTGTAGGGCAAGCAACCCTCGAGGATCTGCTGTGCCTTGAGCTGGTGGTCGTGGCGTGTACTCTCGACGAGCGTGACGGCTCGTGCGAGGAAGGTGCGATTGCCCGCTAGTATCTCCTCGATATACCGCTCGGCGGGGTAGTCCTCCCGCTGTACACGCTGCTGGCGCAGGTAGGGGTTGACCATAGGCTGGGCGGTGACCCCTTTATTGACCTTTAGTCCTGCGTACTGCGGGTCATTCTCAGGATGATCGGTAGGGTGCATATTGGGAAGATTAGAGGTTAGAGATTAGAGGTCAGAGATTAGAGGTCAGTAGTAACTTTAGCCAACAGCCAACAGCTAATAGCCAACGACCGACAGCTACTGCTTAGGGATTACGAGAAGCACGTTGCGTAGCGGAGCATTGGGATCATTGAGCAGAAGGTCGAAGTTTGCCTTGTGAGCTTTTCCAGAGAGATTCAAGCCCTCTAGGCTAAGCTGGTAATGTATCTCAGCACGCTCTCCAGGAGCAATCGTCGTGGGGTAGTCCGATATGGTCAGGAAGGCTGTATTGCTCTCCACACTGTATAGGTGCATAGGCGCATCGCCTTGATTCTTTATCGAGACCTTACCCTCATAGTTCGTCTGCTCTGAGGTTACGTCTGTGATACGCTGGTAAGTTTGTAGCTCAGCGCGCGGTGCAGGCTCGCCCTTGGCAAAGTGCGGAGGCATCACCAGACGCACCATCACTCCTCCCGTAAGGACTTTTTCATCGTCGCCCGAGTGCACCGAGATGGCGATCCATCCCTTGTGGATGCCGGGTGCTACAGAGCCATCTGTGTGTGCCGTCAGGAATATCTCCTCAGGCTCATAAGCTGCCAGTGTGGCTTGTCTTACGCTAGTAGATAGGAAGCTGGGTATCGTATCTAGAGACACCTCTAGAGGCTTGCCCGTCGGGTTGTTGAGCATCAGGCGAATGGTGTTTTCAGCTCCAGAGGGCTGTAGCGGGAAGTCTAGATAGACGTTGCTCACCTGCAGCGGTCCTATCTGCTGCTGGTAGAGAGCACTCGTCGGGGTTGGCTTACCGAGCGTAGCCACATTGCCTTTGATGGTTAGCTTGACCGGCTTATTTGGAGCAATCGATGTGTACACACGGGTGTACTTAACGAAAGAGCCTGGGCGGTTGAGCGGGTTGAAGGAGATTAGAATCGGGATCGAATCGCCTGGCGCTACGGCTGTACGGTCGTAAGCTGGTGTCGTGCAGCCACAGTCCGTGTTGACACGTAGTATGACCATTGGCTTGTCAGATACATTTTTAAGTACGAAGCTGTGCGAGACGTCTCCACGCTCCTCGGCAATGGTGCCAAAGTTGTGAATAGCCGACAGTGAGTCTATCATAGGCTCACTCTGCTGTCCCCTCAGCACGCTTAGCGTGGCTAAGAGACAGAGGAGGAGCACTGTCCATCTTCTTGTAGCCATAAGCAAGTCATACGAAGATGCTCCCTCCTACCACTCTAGCCTAGAGGTGACAGAGCTGTAGGGAGGAGCTTCTCGAGGTGTACTACATTTAGGTTGTCTTGCTACAGCTTACTCGACGACACCCTTGATACGTAGGATGTAGCTACCATCCTTGCCGTTGCTGTAAACGGAGATGGTCTTGACAAACTGCCCTGGGCGTCCCGCCGGATTGTAAGTAACCTTGATTGTTGTCGTCTTGCCCGGAGCAATAGGAGCCGTCTCGAACTCGGGCTTCGTGCAGCCACAAGATGCCACGACACGAGTCAGCACGAGTGGAGCGGTGCCTGTGTTCTTGACTGTGAAGGTGTGGCTGACAGGGCCGTCTACCTCCTTGATGGTGCCAAAGTCAAACTCCGTCTCCGTAGCTGTAATCTGAGCACCTGACTGCTTGCTTGTCGTCTGCTTATCCTGCGCTCCTGCTAGTGTAGCACAGAGTAGGAGGATAGTTGTAAGGATTGCAATGCGCTTCATAACTTTACTGTCTAAGTTTTATATTCTATTCATTTGCTTGTGTCGGCTCACTGCTCTGACCAATCGTCCGTAGACTGCTCAGAACAACGGCCTCACTACGTAGGAGCATCCTGCGAAGCTATCCCTACGCTCGGGATAGTTTACAGCGAATACAAACCTACGCTCTGCAAATATACTGTTTTTTAGCGATACAGTGGCTAAGCTTCCCGTCTCCACCAGGGCTGACGCATTATGAGACTGTTGCAAAACTCAACTGTCTCATCATAATTGCTCTGTCAGGAGCTACACATAGCGACCAGCGAGGCATCGATGAGGTTATTATATATAATGTATCACCCCTGCCCTCTAACTTCTAATCTCTAACCTCTATTTTCGAATATCCACGTGGAAAATCTCAAATCTCCACGTGGATATTTTTTATTTTCCACGTGGGCGTGATTCATTTCCTCCGAAGTTTCATTTGATTCCTCCGAAGAATTTTTTCTTCCCCACGTGGAAAATAAAAATTCTCCACGTGGATATTTCGAAATATCCACGTGGAGAATTCGTTTTCCCCGACATAGTGCCGTTTTGACTTGTACGGAAAGGTAATTCTACTTGTGCGGAGAGGTGAATTGACTTCTCTGGAAAAAAGGTCTCGCCCTCCCGCAAGGAGTCGCGAATCTCTCCAGAAGAAACTCTCGGAAGTGTCGGAGCGGTCGAAGCTGTCCGCGGGCTATTTGCCGTCTCGATTCTCTAAACCTTATAGTCTCAGTAGTCTGGCAAGGCATACTCCCAGCCAGAGAGCGAGTAGCCCAGCCACCACGCTACCTCCTACGTAGAGGAGGGCAGCCCCGTAGGACCCCTCATGGAGCATCGTGTAGCTCTCTGCCGTAAAGGTCGAGAAGGTTGTGTACCCACCGCAGAAGCCTGTTACAAAGAGCAATCGTAGCTGGGAGCCGCCTCCACAGATGCCGATGAGAAGACCGATAAGGAAGCATCCGACGACGTTGACGCCGAGGGTCGCGAGAGGTACGGACCCTGAGTAGTAGTGCGCAACCAACAGGGCCGTGAGGTAGCGCAAGGCTGAGCCGGCACCACCTCCGAGGGCGACTAATAGTATCTCTCTTAGCATACGATTGCTATGGACTGATTCATTTGGAGACTGTTGCATAAAGGTGCATCGCTGTGTTGCTTTCGGGATTCGGCTTCGGTCACATACGGAGGTATGTGAGCTTCAGACCTCACCCTCAGCGCCTTGCGCTTCATCCTTTCTGCAAAGTCTAGACAATCTTGCTTGCAAGATTGTGAGACTGTTGACTTTTGCAACAACCTCACTTGGCGAAGTTAACAAAAGTCTTGCTAAGAGACCCCTTTACACCAGTCTTTACAGAAAGAAATTAGGTAGTGCCTCTCTCCCTAGAGTGAGTGGCACTACCTAACGGTATCGTTACGATAGAGTCTAGTGACTAGTCGCTCAGCTTAGCCCCGATGAACTGGCGGTTGAGACGTGCTATGTGGCTGATGGAGACGCTCTTGGGGCACTCCAGCTCGCAGGCACGTGTATTGGTACAGTTGCCGAAGCCCAGCTCGTCCATCTTGGCAATCATCGCCTTGGCACGCTTGTGTGCCTCAGCACGTCCCTGTGGTAGGAGAGCTAGCTGGCTCACCTTGGCAGAAACGAAGAGCATAGCGGAGCCATTCTTGCAGGCAGCAGCGCAAGCACCACAGCCGATGCAGGAGGCTGCGTCCATAGCTTCGTCAGCCTTGTGCTTGGGGATGGGGATAGAGTTGGCGTCGGGTACGCCTCCCGTATTGACCGATACGTAACCACCAGCCTGTATTATCTTGTCATAGGCAGAGCGGTCGACCATCAAGTCGCGGATGATGGGGAAGCCCGCAGATCTCCATGGCTCGACAGTAATCGTGTCTCCATCATTGAAGGTGCGCATATGGAGCTGGCATGTGGTGATGGCGCTGATAGGGCCATGGGGGTGTCCATTGACATACATAGAGCACATACCACAGATACCCTCACGACAGTCGTGGTCGTAGATGACGGGCTCCTTATCCTCGGCGATGAGCTGCTCGTTGAGTATGTCAATCATCTCAAGAAAAGAGGCACTCTGTGGTACATCGTTGAGTGCATAGGTCTCAAAGTGTCCCTTCTCGCGTGGACCTCTCTGACGCCATACCTTGACTTTGATATTTATATTGTGATCCATTGCTGTGTTTGTCTACGGGGTTACTTTAGTTCTTATAGTTACGCTGGAGACGCTCTGTAAACTCATATACGAGTGGCTCCTTGTGCATGACGGGCTCCTTGTCTTCGCCCTGGTACTCCCAGCAGGAGACGTAAGCAAAGTTTTCGTCGTCACGCTTCGCCTCGCCCTCCTCGGTCTGATGCTCTACGCGGAAGTGTCCGCCACAGCTCTCCTCGCGGTCGAGAGCATCGTGTGCCATCAGCTCACCGATCTCGAGGAAGTCAGCTAAACGCAGAGCTTTCTCGAGCTCTATGTTGAGGTCATCGGCCTTGCCGGGTAGGTGCAGGTCACTCCAGAAGACTTTGCGTAGTGCCTTAATCTTCTCGATGCCAGTCTGCAGTCCTTCCTTAGAGCGCGCCATACCGACATACTCCCACATGATGTGGCCTAGCTCCTTATGGATGCTATCGACCGAGCGCTTGCCGTGCATCGATACAATGCGCTGGATGCGCTCCTGAAGTGCTTTTTCCGCCTCGTCAAACTCCTTATGGTCGACGCTAAAGTGCGGTACCTGAATCTGATCTGACAGATAGTTCTGTATCGTGTAGGGGAGGATGAAGTAACCGTCTGCAAGACCCTGCATCAGAGCGGAAGCGCCGAGACGGTTGGCACCGTGGTCGGAGAAGTTTGCCTCACCGATAGCGAAGAGCCCTGGGATAGTGGTCTGTAGCTCGTAGTCGACCCATAGACCACCCATCGTGTAGTGGATAGCTGGGTAGATCATCATCGGGGTCTCGTAAGGATTGTCAGCAGTAATCTGCTCGTACATCTGGAAGAGGTTGCCGTACTTGTCCTCTACGACGTCACGACCCATACGCTCTATAGCGTACTTGAAGTCGAGGAAAACGGCAAGACCTGTATTATTAACTCCAAAGCCTGCGTCACAGCGCTCCTTGGCAGCGCGGCTAGCTACGTCACGAGGTACTAGGTTACCGAAAGCGGGGTAGCGACGCTCGAGATAGAAGTCGCGGTCCTCCTCGGGGATATCGTTTGCTTTCTTGGTGCCAGCCTGCAGAGCCTTTGCGTCCTCCAGCTTTTTGGGTACCCAAATACGTCCGTCATTACGGAGAGACTCCGACATAAGCGTTAGCTTGGACTGGAAGTCGCCGTGCTCAGGGATACAGGTCGGGTGAATCTGCGCCATACAGGGATTTCCGAAGTAAGCACCCTTCTTGTAGCACTGCCATGCGGCTGAACCATTGGATGCGATAGCGTTGGTGGTGAGGTAGAAGGCGTTGCCATAACCACCCGTGGCGATGACTACGGCGTGAGCTGCAAAGCGCTCGATAGCACCAGTGATCAGGTTGCGGGCGATGATACCTCTGGCACGACCATCGATGATGACTAGGTCTAGCATCTCGTGGCGGGTGTAGAGCTTGACGCTACCCTTGTGTACTTGACGGCTGAGCGCTGAGTAGGCACCGAGGAGTAGTTGCTGTCCCGTCTGACCTCGAGCGTAGAATGTACGCGAGACCTGAGCTCCACCGAAAGAGCGGTTGTCTAGTAGACCACCGTACTCACGTGCGAAGGGGACGCCCTGAGCGACACACTGGTCGATGATTGCGTTAGACACCTCTGCGAGGCGGTAGACGTTTGCCTCACGAGCACGGTAGTCGCCACCCTTGATGGTATCGTAGTAGAGACGATAGATGGAGTCACCGTCGTTCTGATAGTTCTTTGCAGCGTTGATACCGCCCTGTGCTGCGATGGAGTGTGCACGGCGAGGCGAGTCCTGGATGCAGAAGTTTAGCACGTTGAAGCCGAGCTCTCCGAGAGAGGCTGCTGCAGATGCTCCAGCCAGACCAGTACCTACGACGATGACGTCTAGGAGACGCTTGTTGGCGGGGTTAACAAGCTTCTGATGATTCTTATAGTTAGTCCACTTCTCAGCTAAGGCACCTGCTGGGATTTTGGCATTTAATTCGCTCATATCTCTGTTGGTTAAGATAGTTCGTAGATTAGATGATAGGAAGAGTCGCTACAGGAGACCCCGCATAGGGAACGGCCTCTACAAGGCTCTCAGGCCCTGAGTAGATGAAGCCAAAGTAAACGACCACAACGGCAAAGATGAGTACCAAGAGTGTGGCGACGATGTAGCTGATGACATGTAGACGGTTGAACCACTTCTTATTGTTCCATCCGAGTGTCTGGAAAGCGCTCCAGAAGCCGTGCGTGAGGTGGAACCATATAGCTACGAGCCAAACGAGGTATAGGATAGAGACCCAGACATTACTAAAGGTCTGCACGACGAGCTGATACCCCTCAGCGCTTTGACCACCGGTCCACTCTTGTAGCTGCATTTTGCTCCAGAAGTGTGTTAGGTGGAAAACCAATATACCTAGGACAATGATACCTAGGACAAACATATTCTTGCTTGCCCAGTCTATCTTAGCACGAGTGAAGATAGCGTAGCGATCGTTGCCACGCGCCTTACGATTGAGTAGCGTGAGCCAAGCCGCATAGATGATGTGTACGATGAAGCCCAGCGCAAGAATGGGCACCATAATCTGTACCAAGATATTGGTACCCATGAAGTGGCAAGCTTGATTGTACAGGTCCGTGGGGAACTCGCTATTCACGTTGATAGCATCGTAGACGGCCAGTAAGTTGATGCTGCCATGGAGCAATAGGAAGATAATCAAGAAGAGTCCTGATATACTCATGATGAACTTTCTCCCGATCGATGATTTAAAGATCCACATATATTCGTTCGTTTGGTTTACTTGAGTGACGTTATCAGTTTTTTTTAATGTGTGGTTGTCTAGACACGGCAATAGGGCAGTGTAGGGCGGACATCTCCGAGCGTACTACCGACCTTTTACGATGCAAGACTTATCCTTTGCCCCACAAAGATACCAAAATACCTACAATTAACTACTATAATGTCGCTTTAACTCGTATCCGTATATTTCACTCATCCAGAAATACAATAAGACAAGAGACTATCACCTAGAGCGATAGTCTCTTTATTAGTTGGGATGATGTATATTTCGTGAGTCTTGGCGGATTCGAACCGCCGACCCCCACCCTGTCAAGGTGATGCTCTAAACCAGCTGAGCTAAAGACTCTATAAGTGATTTTACTGCAATAGACTCTAGAACCCTCTGTGAGACCCTATCCTCGATTGCTCTGCAAAGGTACAATAATATTTTGACCCCACCAAAGGTCTGGAGCATAAACTCTGTGCTACTCCTGCTATGGATGCTATCTGTATGATGTATGTATGCCAGAGAGACGCATCAGTAGCTGGGGTAGGTCGCTGAGGTTGTGACGCTCAGCATTGAGCTGTAGGAGCTGATCTCGTAGCGTGGGGGAGATGCGCTGCATAGCAGGGGAGAGATAGAGCAGCATCGGCACCTGTCCTCTCATCTCGGGCGCGACTGGTCCGCTGGAGTAGGGGTGCCACTCACTATACACACCCACGGGGCTACAATAGATAAGTATTGTGGGGGTCTCCTGGTAGTGTGCGATGAGCTGTTTGAGTAGATAGTCCTGGTAGTAGACGACGTTGTAGTATTGAGCTACGTGGTCTAGGGCATCGCCTGGTAACTCTATGTCAATGTTTGCCGATAGACGATTGTACTTATAGAACTCCTCGGGGATACGCCACCAGATGTTACTGCGAGCTCCCAAGAGATGGATGGTGGTGAGACGAGACTGACGCTCTAGTTGCTTGAGCTGGTCGAGGACTGCACCATCGTAGGGGATGCGGTCTGTCCACTCCTGATCGTCTGCACGTAGATTGGTAAAGAAGCGCTGGTCGCAGTCGGCTGCTAGCTGTGGGTAGACATCCAGTCCACGGGCTATGCGAGGAGTATTGTCTAGCCAATAGGTGTCGTAGCCTGCTGCACGAAAGATACTATAGATAGAGGGGTAGGTGTCCCAGCTGTCAGGACTATCCTTAGGACAGAGGGAGAGCGTCCAGGCAGCAGCTAGAGCTGCATTGTCAGAGGCACTGTAGATGCTATCGAGACGAATGAGAGCGCCCATCTGCAGGAACGAGTCTATGGCTGGCGTATTCTCATTGATGTCTGGATTGTAGCAGTGCATGAGGTGCGGGTAGACGTCTTCGGCAAGAACCAGCACGACGTTGTGTGGTGGTAGGAGCGAGTCTACGGCTACCTCTTGAGGTGTGGCTTGTCGAGGTCTGTAGTCTAGAGAGCAATGCTTAGCATCGTGACGCAACACGCGACTGCTCAGCATGAGACGAGCTAGAGGGGCATGCGCATTGTACTGTATGACTCCGGAGCTAGTGGCGATACGCGTCTGTCGCAGATAGTTGATACCGAGTATGTGTGCGCCAACGAGAACTACTATGAAAAGGAGTGTGGAGCTGTATCGCTGGATGCGCTTGTTACAAGGGGTGGGCTGCTCTTTAGTACGCTTGGTACGACCTATGAGCCAAGAGATGCCGAGCGGTAGGAAGATAGCCACGAGGAGCTTGACTCCCTCGATGAGCATAAAGGGCATCTCTAGTCGTAGTGACTTAAAGAAGCCGCTAGCCTCTCCAGGATTGGTCGCAAAGATCGGGATGGCGATCGCGTCGCAGTAAGGCATCTGATAGGTACTGACGAGGTAGAGATCCATGATATGTATCGCACTGACGAGTACCAGCTCGATGATGAGGACCACCTTACGTGTGATGCGATGGGGAATCAGTGTGGGGATAAGGTAGAGTAGCGTAGCCATCCAGAGGGTGTCCCATAGTAGGGGGAGATTCTCTTTAGATAGATAAGTAGCACTCTTAGAGAGCAGTCCTCTGAGGACGAGATTATTGAGCGTCAAAATCGCTAGCATCGCAATCAGTAGCCATACTAGCTGTGGAATCCTTGCTTTGACTCCCTGGAGGTAGTGTAAGAGTGCTTTTTTCATAGCTGATCTGGATGCTTAGGTGAGAAGGTAACCTCAGTGCCAAAGCCCTTGATACATCTAGGACGGGTCGCATCGTACGATAGACTCCATAGCTGTAAGCGGGGAATGGTATAGTTTGACTCGATGCCCATAAGCCCCATGAGTGAGGAGGTGAAGAGGTCGGTCATGAAGGGCTTGTATCGAGCACGCTGTACGGCGAGTAGGACGTCAGGATTCTCTGCAACGAACTGATCGGACATATAGACCATAAAGGGAATCTGCAGAGCGCTCTCGCAGACTCCGTGTGCTGCTTGAGTAGGAGCCTTAGGATTGTCATAGCGAGAGATACCATGATCCGATAGGTAGATCACGATGGAAGAGCTTTGGCTGTAGTAACGGATAATCTCGGAGACGATGGAGTCGTTGTAGAGGATAGAGTTCATATACTCAGCCGAGTTTTGCGCCTCTCCTGAGCTGAGACGAGGCTCTATCTGCTTCACATCCTTAGCCGTAAAGCGACTAAAGCAATCGTTGGGGTATCTATCGGCAAAGGAGGCATGGCTCCCCATCAGATGCGCTACGACCAGGAGACTCCCATTAGGTGAGCTGGTCTGCCGATAGTCGATCAGATGCGGGAGGAGGAGTTCATCGTGCTTGACCCGTCCAGCTTTCCAGTGCAAGGCACTAGAGGTACTCCCATCGGTGTAGTAGGTGCTATCGGCCGTGGAGGCTATGAGCGACACCTCCTCGATCCAGTCTCCGCTCATCTCCTGATTGCTACACCAGTAGGTTTTGTAGCCAGCAGAGGAGAAGGTGATAGGGAGTGTCGTCGTGGCATCCCAAGGTGCTTGCTCGTCCTCTCCTCGTATAGTGAGGACGCGTCGCAGTGAGGTGAGCGTGTTAGGCTGTGGGCAGACGACATCATCGTAGAGTACTAGTGAGCCAGCCTGGACGAGTGAGTCTAGGCGTGGCGTATTCTCTAGCGGATAGCCGTAGCAGTGCATGTCTAGGCGACGTAGAGACTCGCCGATGATGACCACCACATTGTGCGGCTGACGCTGCGGCATGAGGCGAACGTTGGTCGGGGTGTTTTTCCATAAGTTCTGCCCCATCTCGTCATATCGCTTCTGATTGGTAAAGACTCCCAGCGTGGTCGCTACGTAGCGGCTCATCATATTGTACTCATGAGCGAGCGTGTAAGCCTCTTCATTGGAAATCCCGTCTGCCACTATCGGGCTTAGCTGCGTAGCGTGCGGTATGCCAGAGATAAGTACCACCAGTAGCATGAAGACTACTCCCCAGCCTTTATTGGTTAACCAGGTCACAAGACTGATGCCACAGAGCAGTCCGATAGCCTCCAGTAGCGTGTGCATCGGCATACTCCATGGTAGTAGCGAGCGACACACCTCGTCGGCACGGGGCGTGTAGTACTGCAGCAAGACGGTCTGCGTTAGGAGCGTGCCGTACTGGGTGAGCAGATAGTACTCATATATAAATAGTAGTGCCGAGAGTAGTACGATGAGACTAGTCCAGGAGATGCGCCACCACCGCTGCGGCAGTATGGCGGGAAGTGTCATCAGTATTGCAGTGCTGGCGATATAGCCTCCCAGCCAAAGGAGTAGAGGCATCTCCATGCGAAGGTGCAGTATCATTAAGCTCCCCATAAGTACTTGTAGGAGTGTCAGGAAGGCAAAGAGGGTAGGCATACTACACATACGCCCCCACAACTCCTTGAGATACCCCCCACAGATAGAGAGAAGCCTTTTTATCTTAGGAAACATCGGAATAAAAGATTGTTCGTTAACAAGGTCGTAATAAGAGGTCGTAATAAGTCCGGCGCAAAAGTACGAAAAGTAGTGCTTTCCCCCGCTTACTTATCGCTTTGCGCCTTGTGGCGATGGTATAGATTGGTACACCCCTCGGTGAGTAGGTCCAGGACGAGCTCAAAGCCCGACGCACCGCCGTAGTATGGGTCGGGGATGTGGTCCCACGGCATCTGCTCGAGGTAGTCCGCCATACGCACGACCTTCTCCTGCTGCTCTAGCGTCGGGGCCAGCTCGCGCAGTGCCTCATAGTTACCGTCGTCCATAGCGATGATTAGGTCAAAGGTCTCAAAGTCTTCATCCTTAATCTGCCTCGCACGATGCGTCATCTCAATGCCCCGCCGTGCAGCATGAGCACGCATGCGCGGATCTGCTAGTTGTCCCTGATGCCATCCACCTATGCCTGCCGAGTCTACTTCGATTCGAGGAGAACTGGCGGGGTCTTCGGCTAGGAGTTGTCGCATGATAGCCTCTGCGAGTGGCGAGCGACAGATGTTGCCTAGGCAGACGAAGAGGATGCGGTAAGGAGCTTTACTGCTAGAGTTGCTCGGTGCCATCGTGGATGCCTTGCTGTATCGTGTGGTAAACTTGCTCGCGGAGATCTTGTATCGGCTGATCGGACGAGCGATAGTCTCGAGGGTGAATAGGAGGGTGTATGTCTAGGTAGAGGCGACGCCAGTGGGGTAGGAGCGAACCTGCACGCATTACATCGTACGAGCCTGATATGGAGACAGGGATGATCGGTATGTCTAGCTCATCAGCGATCACGAAGCCGCCCTTCTTGAAGGGCTGCATACGTCCCGTGCGGGTACGACTGCCCTCGGGGAAGATAAAGATCGAGTAGCCATCACCGAGCGAACGCTTAGCCTCGTCTAGCGAGTTGCGAATGTTCTGTACGCTATGCCCATTGACAAAGATAAAGCCCGCTACCTCGCACGCTTTGCCCACAAAGGGGACACGCCGTAGCGACTCCTTCATCACCCACTTGAAGGGGATGCCGAGGAAGCCGTAGAGGAGGAAGATGTCGTAAGCTCCCTGATGGTTCGCCATGACGACATAGGGTCCCGACTTCTTGTCGTAGTTCTTGCGCCCCCGCACGGTGACGGGACAGAGGGATAGGATCAGTCCTAGCCACGACCAGATGAGTCCTGGGTAATAGCTAAAGAACTTGCCGAAGCCTAGCAAGCAGCCCGCTGTCATGACAAGTGCCAAGACGATGGTTATCACCGCATAGATGGGCGCCGCTATTAAGACTATATATATAATGTATAGTATCCGTAGTAGCATAGAGGAGTAGGGGGTGTCTCACATACTGAGGTCGTAGCGTACGAGCCTCATCCGTTGTATCTCGGTCACAAAGATAGTGAAAAAGCCCTTGACAGTCACTTCCTTCGCAATGTTGCTCTGCTATTTGTAGATGAGCGTGTGTCGCTGCGCTCTCGTGAGGTAGCGACCGACCGTCTCGGTGATATCCTCAGGCGTGATAGCTTGGATACGCTCTGCCACCTCCGCGACGCTACTGACTCTGCCGAAGTAGAGGTAGCTCTTGAGCATCGTGATGAGCTCGCTGTCGTGCTGGTCATTGGCGAGGAGCAGCTGCCCTATGGTTTGTTGCTGACTGATGGCTAGCTGCTCGGCACTGAGAGGAGTCGTGACATAGCGGTCCAAGATGCTATGCACCGCCTCCACTGCTTGTTGTAGCGTGTCGCTCCCAGTACCCAGGTAAACGCTCCAGACGCCATCACTCAGATAGGGCGTATAATTCGCCTCGACACTGTAGACCAGTCCCAGCTCTTCACGCAGATGTAGGTTCAGCTGCGAGGAGATGGCGGGCCCTCCGACGAAGTTGTTGAAGAGCGTCATAGCGTAGCGCTCTCGATTGTGCAGGCTCGGAGCATGTGTACCTATGATGCAGTGGCACTGGTTGGTGCGGTAGTGGTGGGTCTTAGCGATGAGTCGCTCGGGTGTGCCCGTGAGCTTGACCTTTGGCACCTTAAATGGGTCTCCCGCAGCTACTCGTGGCTCGCTGTAGAGATGCTCGATCATCTCGATCGCTTTGTCAAAGTCTATCTCGCCCCAGATGCCCAGCACCATATTGTCGGGGCGGTAGTACTGATCCATAAAGCGTCGCACGACTGTCGAGGAGATACGTCTGACAGACTGCTCGGATCCTAGGATGTTGTGCGCTAGCGGCGTGCCACTAAAGAGTAGCTCCTCAAACTCATCATATATCCGCTCGCTCGGAGCATCTAGGTAGCTGGCTATCTCCTCTATGATCACCTCCTGCTCTTTGCTCAGCTCCTCGGCTGGTATGTAGCTGTTGAGCACGATATCTGTGAGCAGATGAACGGCCCTGAGCGCATAGCGTGAGGGGATGGTTATGTGTAGGGTCGTATCCTCCTTGGTGGTAAAAGCGTTGAGATCAGCACCCACCGCCTCGACACGATTCACTAGGTGTAGGGCGTGTCGTCTATGCGTCCCCTTAAAGAGCATGTGCTCCGTACAGTGCGCCAGTCCATGGTAGGGCTGCGGATCGTGAGCCGACCCTGTCTGTACCATGT
>JAERMT010000588.1_pt1 | contig 19574 bp, 17 predicted proteins | sample 9267081 | NCBI WGS metagenome assembly JAERMT01 (sample SAMN17071939, study PRJNA684904) | human gut metagenome | isolation source: diarrhea sample from child under the age of five | host: Homo sapiens | place: South Africa: Mafikeng, Mafikeng Provincial Hospital | collected 2019-09
CCTGTCTTTCCTCTATCTGGCAGACAGATGAGAAGATTCAGGAATTCTATGAGATCCATGGCAGAAGTGAAGATTACAAAGAACTGAAACCAGGTGAAACAGCATACTATGATGGCTGTGTAGAGATTGATCTGAGTGAGATCAGACCAATGATCGCTATGCCGTTCCATCCAAGCAATACATATACAATTGATGAACTGAAAGCAAATCTGGATGATATTCTGGCAGATGTTGAGAAAAAAGCACAGATCAGCCTTGATGGAAAAGTTCCATATACATTAAGAGACAAAGTAATTGATGGTAAACTTTATGTAGAACAGGGAATCATCGCAGGATGTGCAGGTGGTGGATTTGAAAATATCTGTGCAGCAGCTGATATCCTTAAAGGCAAGAGCATTGGTGCAGATGCCTTCACATTGAGTGTATATCCGGCAAGTACTCCGATTTATATGGAACTGGCTAAGAATGGCGTTCTGGCAGGACTTCTTGAAACGGGAGCTGTTGTGAAGACTGCTTTTTGCGGACCTTGCTTTGGTGCAGGGGATACTCCTGCAAATAATGCATTCAGTATCCGTCATACGACCAGAAACTTCCCGAACCGCGAAGGTTCCAAAATCCAGAATGGCCAGATTTCTTCTGTTGCACTTATGGACGCACGTTCTATTGCGGCAACTGCAGCAAACAAAGGTTTCCTGACTTCAGCAGAGGATTATACGGGTGGTTATACAGGACAGAAATATTTCTTTGATAAGACAATTTATGACAATCGTGTATTTGACAGCAAGGGTATAGCTGATCCGGGTGTAGAGATCCAGTTTGGTCCGAATATTAAGGACTGGCCGGAGATGGCTGCACTTCCGGAGAATCTGATCGTGAAGGTTGTTTCTGAGATCCATGATCCGGTTACTACAACAGATGAACTGATCCCGTCCGGTGAGACATCTTCTTATCGTTCCAATCCACTTGGACTGGCTGAGTTTACACTTTCCAGAAAAGATCCTGCTTATGTAGGACGTGCGAAAGAAGTTCAGAAAGCTCAGAAGGCTATTCAGGAAGGAAAATGTCCGGTTGAAGCATTACCGGAGATGAAATCTGTAATGGATGTGATCAAAAAGGATTATCCGAATGTAAGCAAGGAAAATCTTGGGGTAGGAAGTACGATCTTTGCAGTGAAACCAGGTGATGGTTCTGCGCGTGAGCAGGCTGCTTCCTGTCAGAAAGTGCTTGGCGGATGGGCAAATATCGCCAATGAGTATGCGACAAAGAGGTACCGTTCCAATCTGATCAACTGGGGTATGCTTCCATTCCTGATTAAAGAAGGGGAGCTTCCGTTTGCAAACGGAGATTATCTGTTCTTTCCACAGATTCGTAAGGCAGTGGAAGAAAAGGATGATGTGATCCGGGGATATGTTGTTGGTGCTGAGGGACTGAAGGAGTTTGAAGTGGCTCTTGGGGAGCTTACGGATGATGAGCGTGAGATTATCCTTAAGGGATGCCTGATTAATTATAATCGAAAATAGGAAGTGATGAAGATGCAGCTATCCTCTCTTTATGTTGAGAGTGGCTGCATCTTTATTATAGCAATTCTCTAAAATAATGCATCTTAATCCAGCCCATCAGAGTGTGAAATCCTGCGTCAGATATCTTTGCCGTGCGTCAGCACGCCTGCAGATATCTTCCTTGTCTTTCGCACTCTGCCGAACTGTCTTAAATGCATTATTTACGAGGATTGCTATAGATATAATAGAGCCCTCCGGGCAGAATGTACTGCGGCGGAGAAAGATAAATAGTCTGAAAATTATCAAATAAATAAAAATATTGTAAAATTAGTGCAAATAAGACAAATATAAACAGAAAATATTAAAATAAAATGTAAAAATGTATTGACAAATAATAACGAGAGTGTTATTATAACACCATCAAAAGAAACAAGAAAACGAATTAAACAATCAAAGAAATTCATTCAATTCATAGCATATATAAATGTTCCAATGAAAAGGATGAAAATAAAAGAAAGGTTCGGGTGATTCCATTGGGAAAGAATTTATAACTTCATCAATATAAGAGTGACGGGTATCGCATTTCCTGCAAGAAAGACCTGATACGGAGATTATAAAAAAGTATTTTCCTTATATAATATAAGAGCATACGCACAGCCTGATTAATAAGGAAGGAATGTATCAAAGGTATTATAGAAGCGATAACTTATATTGAATATCTGTTGCAGACCTGATACAGGGATTTTGGTAAATGTGTAAAGAAATATTTACCGGAAGAGCATAACCCTTATCTCAGTAGTTAGCCTGAAAGCAGAGGTTCAGGTAACAGATAAACTGAAGGTAAGAACGATGTTTTGAGAGGCATATAGAAGTTTAAGTATATGGTTTGAAATCCTGCATCAGAAGAATATCCGGTATATAAAATTACAGGATATTGAGAGAAATATTAAGGTACTTTTTCAGTGATACTTTACATAATTCAGAACATCTGCCATTAATGTTCGATAAATATGAAAAGCACATAAGGAAATTAAACAGTTGTGAATTTAAGAAGTTAGGTTTATGATTGCTTAGCACGAAAAATAATGAAAAAGTGTATCCGATATTTCATAAATGAAAAACAAATTATAATACGTGAAATTATAATTTAAAATCTATAAAACTTTCTAAGTAAGTTCCGATGAACTGAATAACTGATATCATAAAAGCATAAAAGCAGGAATGAATCAGATTATAAACAGTACATATGGATTATGAGCAGGAAACAGAATAGGAATTTTAAATAAACATAGAAAAATTTAATAGTGAACTTATAAAGTAGTTTGTAAATAACATATTATTTTATTATAGAAAGAATACTAAGAGGAAAATAAATTGAATAACGAAGAACATTGAAGCGGTCATCATTTTTGAAATCAGGAAAAGTAAAAAGTGATGACCGTTTTCAAATTGTATTCATATATATATTCGTTTATTGCGTGAAATGGAATTTTAGGATATACTCTCCATGAAAAGGAGAGTTTTTTATGTGGATAAAAGATATCAGAGATTATATTTTATATGAAGATAAAGATATTCTGGTCTGTCACAAACCGGCAGGGCTTGCAGTTCAGAATGCGCGGGTTGGCAGTATGGATATGGAGAGCCTCTTGAAGAATTATATTGCTCAGAAGGTGCCGGGTAAGATGCCGTATCTGGGTATTATCCATCGCCTGGATCAGCCGGTGGAGGGGGTTCTTGTATTTGCCCTGAATCCGAAGGCAGCAGCAGATCTCAGCAGACAGATGACAGCGGGAAAAATAAAGAAGACTTATCTTGCAGTTACAGAAGGAACAGTGAAGGTGAAGAGTGCAAAACTGGTGGACTGGCTGAAGAAGGATGGCAGGACCAACAGCTCTGCAGTGGTTGAGGGAGGGACTTCCGGAGCAAAAAAGGCGATATTGTCTTATGAAGTTCTGGAAACCTGGAAAAATAAGGAAGATGCACAGGATTGTGGCGAAAGAAATCTGATTCGGATTGATCTGGATACAGGCAGGCATCATCAGATTCGTGTGCAGATGGCGCATGCCGGAATGCCTTTGGTTGGTGACAGAAAGTATAATCCCGGTCAGAATAGTCAGGAACCGCTGGCTCTCTGTTCTGCAAAACTGGGATTTCAGCATCCGGTGACAAAGAAACAGTTGGAGTTTCAGGTGCAGCCTGCAGGTATGGCATTCAAAAGACATTGATATAGCGCAATTTTTGATGTATAAAAGTGAAAAATGTGTAAAATCTCTGGACGAATTTCGTAAAGTGTGTATAATGTAGAAAGTAATATGCAGTTATAAGGTTTATAGCAATTCTCGTAAATAATGTATTTAAGAGGATCGCTACAGGTAATTGTTCGATGTTAATTATTCTGTGAGAGTACTGAGCAGATATCGATTTTTAGTTGACAGAAATTATACATTATTTTATGAAATTGCTGTAATGTGCAGTATAGCACTGAAAGGAAGAGGAAATTAAAATGAAAAGAGCGGCGGCAGCAGCGATAAGTTTAATGACAGGACTGGCAATGCTGACAGGATGCAGCAGAGCGGAGGTGGAAGAGACAATCCAGCCGTTGGTGGCAGACGCTATCGAAGAATCCGATTCAGAGGCAGAAGCAGTGAAGGAAGAGGATGAGAGTCCGCTGATTCCGGAGATTGATACAGATATAAAAATCCATGCCGGTTCAAGGATCGCAGTGGTAAGCAAATGTGTCAAGGGCGAATACTGGAAGATGGTTAAGAAAGGCATGGAAGATGCGGTAAAGGAAATTAATAAAGCATATGGTTATAAAAAAGATGACCAGATTACCATGACTTTTGAAGGCCCTGATAATGAAGAGGACGTAGAAACTCAGATTAATACAATAGATGCTGTTATTGCAGAGAATCCGGATGTTCTTTGTATTTCGGCAAGTGACATGGATTCCTGTGAGGCACAGCTTGAAGCTGCAAAGGAAAATGGAATTCCGGTTATAGCATTTGATTCTAATGTAGCCGAGAAAAAACTGGTGAAGGCATATCGGGGAACCGATAATGTGCAGGTAGGAAAGATGGCTGCTTATCAGCTTGGCAGTGCACTCGGAAAGATGGGAAAGGTTGCGGTTTTTTCCGCACAGCAGAAGACAAAGAGTGTTCAGGATCGTGTAGAAGGATTCATGAATAATATCGGGAAGTACGGAGACATTGAAGTTGTGGAAACTATTTATTCTGATCAGGTAGATGATATGGAGGCTTCCATGAAGGAAGTTCTGGAAAAATATCCCACACTGGATGGTGTATTCTGCACCAATGCAGATATTACAGAGATGTATCTGAATCTGGAGAAGAGTGATGAGCATGATGCACCGGCTCTGGTAGGGGTTGATGCAACTACTAAGCAGCAGGAAGCAATCCGTAATGGAGAAGAGATTGGCTGTGTTTCCCAGCAGCCTTATGCTATGGGATACCAGACGATCTGGGCAGCAGTTGAAACAACGGCACCGAAGAAATCTGTTGTGATCGAGAAAAATGTACTGAGCAATCCGGCATGGATCGATGCAGACTGTCTGGATGATCCGGACTACAGTGGATATTTATATACAGAATAAGAATTAAAGATAAACGCTCTGGGAGGATGTACAGGGTCTCAAATGCATTAATTAAGAGGATTTTCTATAAGAGGAATGTGTCTGTTGGGACAGACCGGTAATACAGAACTTATATATAAAGCAGAATTATATACGAAAGAAGAAGCATGAAAACAGTGATGAGTTGTTTTCGTGCTTTTTTTGTGTTATAGAATATTACTCCGTAATGTTCTATGACACAAAAAAGCTCTCCGGGCAGGCTCCTTATTTATATCTCTTCTTCTTTGAAATAAAAATATAAACCAATCAGAAGCTTTGACTGTATAAAAAGATTTATATTGATGATATAATCACATACACGATATAAAAATAACAAAAAAATATTGGATGGATAAAAAATATTTGATAAAATTATTTAATGAGATTGTAATTTTAAAGGATATATGGTAAAATTTGACTATAAATTCTTGAAAATATATACAAAAATTAAGCAAAAAGGAGAAGAGGATGAAACAATGGTCAGAGATCATCAGAAATGTCACCATGTTGTCGCAGCTTGGACTGTCTCTCATAACCCCTGTCCTGATATGTCTGGCAGTATGCTGGCTGATTGTTTCTAAGACCGGAGCTGGCGGATGGGTATATATCCCCGGTTTTTTCTTTGGTCTTGGAGGTTCCGGGACAGTGGCATATAAATTTTATCTTTCTATTAACAGACAGCAGAAGAAAGAGAACAAAAAGAAGAAAAATAAAGTATCGTTTAACAGACACCTGTAATGATACAGAAACGAAAGGGAGATTTATATGAGTATTATGGATAATGTTCAGCCTGCCGTAAAGAAGGAAACCGGGAAGGTAGCTGCCATCACCGGAATCGGGCTGATTTTGATGTGGATCGTGTTTGGAGTGCTGCATGCTTTCATGCCACAGAAGGTACCGTTTGATTATACGGTGTTTCTTGGAGGGGCAGTGGGAGGATGTGTGGCAGTCCTTAATTTCTTTTTTATGGGACTTGCAGTGCAGAAAGCAGCTGCAGCAACAGATGAGGACACAGCGAGAATGAGGATCAAAGCAAGTTACTCCCAGAGAATGCTGATCCAGATGTTGTGGGTGATCCTGGCAATCGTGGCACCCTGTTTTCATTTTGTGGCAGGAATCGTTCCTCTTTTATTTCCCGGAACAGGAATTAAAATTGCAGGAATTTTTCATACTAACAAATAGGTATTTCTATATCAAACCGGAACAGTACCGGGAGAGACGGGAGGTGAATAAAGAGTATGGAATTGGATATCAGCGGGGCAAGGATATTCTTTACATTACCCATTGATGTGCCTGTTCTCGGACCATTAAGGATCAGTGAGACAATGGTGGTAAGCTGGATTGTTATGATACTCATAACAGGTTTGTGTATCTGGTTGACACATGATCTGAAAGAAGAGAACATTTCCAAACGTCAGGCTGTGGCAGAGCTCATTGTAGAGAAGGCCAACAGCTTTGTAATCGGAAATATGGGTGAGAAATTCAGATACCTGATACCATTTGTTGCAGCACTTTTTGCGACCAGTGTGGTTTCCAACCTGATCAGTCTGATCGGACTTCGAAGCCCTACAGCAGACCTTTCTACTGAGGCTGCCTGGGCAGTTGTGGTTTTCATTATGATCACAGCACAGAAGATAAAGACCAGCGGATTTGGCGGCTATCTGAAAGGATTTACAACTCCGATCGCAGTTATGACACCGTTTAATATTCTTTCCGAGCTGGCTACACCTGTCAGTATGGCGTGTCGTCATTTCGGAAATATCCTTTCCGGTGTGGTAATCAATGGCCTGATCTATGGGGCACTTGCAGTCGCAAGTTCCGCGCTTCTGGGCCTGATCCCGGGTGCACTGGGAGATGTACTGTCAAAGATACCGATTCTTGATGTCGGTGTACCTGCGATAACGTCGGTCTATTTTGACTGGTTCTCAGGAGTTATGCAGGCGTTTATCTTCTGTATGCTGACTGTAATGTATATTGCAAATGCAGCAGAAGAGTAGCAGAAACATGATTTGCCGGAGCAAAACGGCAGCGGTGGTAACCGCAAAGAATGCTGAAATACAGCAGAAAAATTAATACCGCAGCAAAGGGGAAAAAGCTGCAGATTATTATTTAACAGGAGGGTTTTAATATGGATTTTCAGTTATTGGCAAAAGGTATCGCATTAGCAGGATGTGCAATTGGAGCAGGATGTGCGCTGATTGCAGGTATCGGACCTGGTATTGGTGAAGGTAACGCAGTAGCAAAGGCACTGGAAGCAATCGGACGTCAGCCTGAGTGCAAGGGTGATGTTACTTCTACCATGCTTCTTGGATGCGCCATCGCAGAGACAACAGGTATCTACGGTTTCGTAACCGGTCTGTTACTTATCTTCGTTGCACCTGGTATGTTCATGAACTTCCTGAGCTGATAAAAACAGCTGAGATGCCGTATATCACAGATTAAGCGGCATCTGATATGGAACCTGTGGATAATTCCGGCAGCAGTCGGAGAATGATCCGCATAAGTATAGACAGGAGGTTACAAACATGCAGGTACAGGAATTAGTTGGAATTGTGCCGTGGAATTTTATAGCGACGATTTGCAACCTTTTTATTCAGGTATATCTGATCAAACGTTTCCTCTTCAAGCCCATCAATGAGATGCTGGAAAAGCGCAAAGCGAAAGCTGATGCCCAGATCCAGGATGCAGTGAAGGCAAAGGAAGAAGCTCAGGCAATGAAAGCAGAATATGAAAAGAATATGCAGGAAGCCAAGAATAAGGCAAATGACATTGTGATGACAGCTCAGAAAACAGCTGCTATCCAGAGTGAAGAGATGCTTAAGGAGGCTTCCAGTCAGGTAACTGCCATGAAAGAGAAGGCAGAGAAAGACATTGCCCAGGAGAAACGTAAGGCAGTCAACGAGATCAAGGGAGAAATCGGCGGTATGGCTGTTGAGATTGCCGGAAAAGTGATCGAGCGCGAAATTAGTGAAGAGGATCATGCAAAACTGATTGATGAGTTTATTGAGAATGTAGGTGAGGCATCATGACAAAAACTGCCAGAGTTTACGGCGGAAGTCTGTATGACCTTGCCGCTGAAGAAAAGCTCGATGGACAGATCATGGAGCAGATGATCGCGATCAGACAGATTTTTCGAGAAAATCCGGGATATCTGAAATTGCTGGGAGAACCGGCGATTCCTGAAGAGGAGAGACTTAAGATGATTGAAGAGGCTTTCGGACAGCAGGCAGAGAGATATCTGGTGAATTTTTTGAAATTATTGTGTGAACGCAAGATTCTGAGAGAGTTTGCCGGATGCTGCGAAGAGTTTATCAGACGCTACAACAGTGCACATGGAATTGCAGAAGCAGTAGTTACCAGTGCAGTGAAGCTCAGTGAGACTCAGATGGAAGCTCTGAAAGTGAAGCTTGAGAAGCTAAGCGGAAAGAAAGTGTATCTGGTTCAGAAAACAGATGCATCCGTTCTTGGCGGACTTCGCGTAGAACTGGAGGGCGTACAGCTCGACGGTACAGTACAGAGCCGTATTTCCGGTATTTCGAAGAAACTGAATGAATTGGTAGTATAAGGAACTGGATTCCAGATTTGAGAATCGTACTGTATGGGTATTTGACATATGGATATGAAAAATCTTTAAATTTCTGAATTCAGACAGCGCAAAATAATAGAATATAAAAGGATGGAATGGAAACATGCAATTAAAACCTGAGGAAATATCCAAGGTCATCCGAAGCCAGATAAAATATTACGAAAATGCCATTCAACAGAACGAGACAGGTACGATCCTTATGGTTGGTGACGGTATTGCCAGAGCCAGCGGACTGGTAAACTGTATGTCAGGAGAGCTTCTGGAATTTGAGGACGGAAGCTTTGGTATGGCACAGAACCTGGAGGAGAATAGTGTCTCCATCGTAATCTTTGGTTCAGATGAGAACATTGGTGAGGGTCAGACCGTAAAGCGTACAGGCAAGGTCGTGTCTGTACCTGTAGGCGACGCCATGGTTGGACGTGTTGTAAATGCACTGGGACAGCCAATTGACGGAGCAGGCCCGATTGATACAAAAGAATTCCGGCCAATCGAGAGCAAGGCACCGGGAATCTGTGAGAGAAGATCTGTATATCAGCCTCTCCAGACCGGTATCAAAGCCATCGACTCCATGATCCCTATCGGACGTGGACAGCGAGAACTGATCATTGGTGACCGTCAGACCGGTAAAACTACAATTGCCACAGATACCATCATTAACCAGAAGGGAAAAGATGTGATCTGTATCTATGTAGCCATCGGACAGAAACGTTCCACAGTAGCTACATTAGTAGAGAACCTGACCAGAAACGGCGCAATGGATTATACTATCGTTGTGGCAGCTACAGCATCTGAGTCAAGCCCGCTGCAGTATATCGCACCGTATTCCGGATGTGCAATGGGTGAATACTTTATGAATAAGGGAAAAGATGTGCTGATCATCTATGATGATTTAAGTAAGCATGCAGTTGCATATCGTGCACTTTCCCTGCTGATCCGTCGTCCGCCCGGACGTGAAGCATATCCGGGTGATGTTTTCTATCTGCATTCCAGACTTCTGGAACGTGCAGCGAAGCTGGATGATGAACATGGCGGTGGTTCCATGACAGCACTGCCGATCATTGAGACACAGGCAGGTGACGTATCTGCCTATATTCCTACTAACGTTATTTCTATTACAGACGGACAGATCTTCCTGGAGACAGAGTTATTCCATTCAGGAATCATGCCTGCTGTAAACCCGGGTATCTCCGTATCACGAGTTGGTGGTGATGCGCAGATCAAGGCAATGAAGAAGGTAGCAGGAACACTGAAACTGATTTATTCCCAGTACCGTGAGCTGCAGAGCTTCGCACAGTTTGGTTCTGATCTGGATGCTGATACAAAGGCACGTCTGGAACAGGGGGCACGTATTGTGGAAGTTCTGAAACAGAACCAGAATGCACCGGTTCCTGTAGAGAAACAGGTTGCGATCCTTTATGCGGTTACAAAGGGTGTTCTGGAATCAGTAAAAGTTGAAGACGTAAATGTATATGAATCAGGATTATATACCTATCTGGATACAGATGCAGCAGGCGTAGAGGTTATGCAGGAGATCCGCTCAACAGGTAAGCTGGAGCAGGAAACAGAGCAGAAGCTTCGCAGCGTACTGGATGCGTATACAGAGAACTTCCTGAATACAAGACCTGAGAAATAAAGTGATTAGGAGGGTATCGTATGGCTTCGAATATGAAAGCGGTAAAGCTGCGTATCAAGAGTGTACAGAGTACCATGCAGATTACCAAGGCCATGGAGCTTGTAGCATCCTCCAAACTGCGTAAGGCAAAGGAACGTGCAGAGGTGTGCCGTCCGTACTTTACAGAACTTCATGAGACATTGAAAGAGATTGCAAGAGAGAATACAGATTTCTCATCTGTTTATGCGAAAGAGTCCTCCAACAATAAAACCTGCTATGTAGTGATCGCAGGTGACAGAGGACTTGCAGGTGGTTATAACACCAATCTTTTCAAATGTCTGGAGGCTTCTGCTGAGGGTAGGGACTACATGGTTCTGCCGGTTGGAAAGAAAGCAGTGGAATATTTTCGTCAGAGAGGGATTGAAGCCCTGACAGAGCAGTTTGCAGAAGTGGGGAACATTTCTGTGGCGGACTGTTTTGAGATGGCAAATATGCTCTGTACGGAATTTCGAAAAGGAACCTTTGGCCATATTGAATTATGCTATACTGTCTTTAATTCCATGCTTTCCCAGCAGCCGGAGGTATTTTCCATGCTTCCTATGACTGATATCAGAGAGGAAAGCGGCGGTAAGATAGAGACGAAGAATCTGATCCTCTATGAACCGGACGGAGAGACAGTATTTGATGCCATTGTTCCGGAATATCTGGCAGGCCTGGTTTATGGCGGCATCTGCGAAAGTACCGCAAGTGAACTGGCAGCCAGACGTATGGCTATGGACGCTGCCACAAGTAATGCGGAAGAGATGATCGATCAGCTCAACCTTTATTACAACAGGGCGCGTCAGGCAAGCATCACGCAGGAAATCACGGAGATTGTTGCAGGTGCGGAAGGTCTTTAGAAATAGGAGATTATAAACATGAGTGAAAAACACATTGGCGAGGTAGTGCAGGTTATCGGTCCGGTACTGGATATCCGCTTTGCGCACGATGAACTGCCGCCTCTTCTCAATGCCATAGAGATTGATAATGATGGCGCAAAGCTGGTTGCCGAGGTTGCACAGCAGGTTGGTGATGATGTGGTAAGATGTATTGCCATGAATTCTACTGACGGTCTGGTGCGCGGTGCCAAAGCTCTGGATACAGGCGGTCCAATTTCCGTTCCTGTAGGTGAGGAATGCCTGGGACGAGTATTTAACCTTCTGGGTGATCCGGTAGATAATCTTCCGGCACCGGAGGCAAAGGAACGCTGGTCTATCCATCGTCAGGCTCCTTCTTATGAAGAACAGATGCCTGCAACAGAGATCCTGGAGACAGGAATTAAGGTCGTTGACCTGATCTGTCCTTATGCAAAGGGTGGTAAGATCGGTCTTTTCGGTGGTGCAGGTGTAGGAAAAACAGTTCTTATCATGGAACTGATCCACAACGTAGCAACTGCACACGGCGGACTTTCCGTATTTACAGGTGTAGGAGAGCGTACACGTGAGGGAAATGACCTTTACAATGAAATGAAAGAAAGTGGAGTTATCGACAAGACTGCTCTGGTTTACGGTCAGATGAACGAGCCGCCCGGAGCACGTATGAGAGTTGGACTTTCCGGACTTACCATGGCGGAATACTTCCGTGATGAGAAGAACCAGGATGTGCTCCTCTTTATTGACAATATTTTCCGTTTTACACAGGCAGGTTCCGAGGTGTCTGCGCTTCTGGGACGTATGCCTTCAGCCGTAGGTTATCAGCCCACACTGGCAACTGAAATGGGTAACCTGCAGGAACGAATTACTTCTACAAGAAAGGGTTCCATCACATCTGTACAGGCTGTATATGTGCCTGCCGATGACCTGACTGACCCGGCTCCTGCAACTACATTCTCACATCTGGATGCAACAACTGTACTTTCCCGTGAGATTTCCAGCCAGGGTATTTATCCGGCTGTTGATCCGTTGGATTCCACAAGCCGTATCCTTTCCCCTGAGATCGTAGGAACAGAGCATTATGAGATTGCCAGATCAGTACAGAGAGTTCTTCAGCGTTACAAAGAGCTTCAGGACATTATTGCCATCATGGGTATGGATGAGTTGTCAGAGGAAGACAAACGTACTGTAAGCCGTGCCCGTAAGGTTCAGAGATTCCTGTCACAGAGCTTCTCTGTAGCAGAACAGTTCACAGGTATGCCTGGTAAATATGTTCCGCTGAAGGAAACGTTGAGAGGATTCAGGATGATCCTGAACGGTGAGTGTGATGACATTCCTGAGAGCTATTTCCTGTTTGTGGGAACCATCGATGAAGTGTTTGAAAAAGCGAAGAATCAGTAAAGGGGGAAATGTCCTATGAGTACTTTCCCGTTGAGAATCGGAACACCGGACGGACTGCTCTTTGAAGGCAATGTGGAGCGTGTGATCTGCAGAACTGTCAGCGGTGATCTGGCCATTCTTGCCAGACACTGTAATTACTGTACTGCCCTGGGAATGGGCGAAGCCAGTGTGGTAATGGAAGACGGCAGCAGACGGACCGCAGCCTGTATTGGTGGAATGCTTTCTGTTATGAACGGAAAGTGCCGTGTCCTTGCAACTACCTGGGAGTGGAAAGAGGATATTGATGAGCAGCGTGCGCAGGAAGCCAAGAAAAGAGCTGAGGAGATGATTGCCAAAGGTGGTTTGAGTGATCATGATTATAAGATTGTGGAGGCTAAACTGCAGAGGGCGTTGGTGCGTTTGAGTGTGAAGAGCTGAGAAAATAATTGAAGTAGACTGACAAAAAAGAATATTTAAATCTAAGGGAAAACCGTTTTTCGATTGCTGGAAATATAAAAGCTATTGGAAGGCGGTTTTTTATATTGCGGAAGTAATCTACTGAAGGGAGTGTAGGTGAAGTTTTTTCTAAGAGAGAATTATATGAAAGTAATAATATGAGATAGAAAATATATGATTCAATGTATGAATATGTGGATGCAAATGTATTGAAAATACGTATATTATAAAAGAGAAAGATATAGCAATAATTATTCCGATAATATATATGAGAAAATGTCTGCATACATAAGACACAAAATGTATATAAGTGACAGAATAATAACAAAGTTTTTGTGCATAATACACAAAAACAAAAACCAAACATTATAAAGAATATCAATTTACAATGTACGTACAAAATGATAATATATAACCATAGCAAAAACAAAGAGATGAAATGTTGAAGCGAGGAATCAAGCGACAACAAAAGCATCAGAAACAGGAGGGAAAAAAGATGAAGAAATTAGCAATCATCGGAAGTAGTGGTGGAAATCTTTACAACCAAGGCGGCAGCGATCCAAAGAAAATGATGGAAGAGATTTTTACCCAGGCAGATTCAGCGGGGATTGAAGTTGCCTATGTACAGTTTGTTGGAACCAACGGTTCCATGGATAATATTTCAATGGAAGCAAAAGCAAGATTGTGGACGCTTTCAGGAAAAAACAATATTGTCTGTAGCGATGAGGCAACGCTGAAAGAAATTAATACCATGGCAGATGAGAAAGACGAAGAACTGGCACAGCTGATCAGAGATGGACAGATTGATGGAATTGTGTTATTGAGTTGTGACCCGAAAGGAATCAATCACAAAGCATTAACAGCAGCGGCAGAGAAAGAAGTTCCTTGTGCGGGAACTGGTGGAACATCTATGGCAAATACACAGTCTATGGGATGTAAAGTAATTGCAGCTTCTGGTACAACGGGTACGACAAACAGAACAAGAGCGATTTCTGCAATGTCAGCATTTTCAAAAGAATGGAAGTTGAAATACAGTCCGGTAATTGGTGGTGGAAGTACTCGGGTACAGGAAGGAAATGTATGGAAACGAATTAATTTTAGAGGAATCATGATGGCTTCCATGCCAGGATTTATTGCGATGGCTCTTTGCCTGGCACTGAGTAAAGTTCCGGGACTTGGTGGTCTGGAAGATGTATTTAATACACTGGTTGGATTTTTACCTGTAGTTCTGGCAGCAGTTGCAGCAAAGCAGGTTTCCGGACTTGATGAAGTTGGTATTGTAGCCGGTATCGTAGGCGGAGCGTTATCTGTAGATGGTGGTATTATTGGTGGCCTTGCAGTTGGTATCATTGCCGGAGTATTAGCTTACTACATCATTTCACTTTGCTTTAAGTATAAAGTTCCGGGTACAACAGCCAATATTGCAGCAGGTGGACTTGCAGGACTTGGCTCTGGACTCGTTGGTATGTTTGTAATTGCACCTGTAGCAGCATGGGTTGGAAATATGATTAAACTGGCAATTGATTGGGCTATTAATTATAACTCTATTCTTGCCGGTGGCATTGCTGGCTTAGCCATCTGGTTTGCAATTATCGGCGGTGTTTATCACGCAGCCATTCTTCCAATTATCTTATTGGAAATGGAATCAGCTGGATTTTCTTTCCTTGGATGTGTGGACCTTTGTTGTCTGATCATGGGATGTGCTGGAATTATGCTGGCAAATATTATTGCACCACGTAAACAGAGCGATCGTGTTGCATGTATTCCGAACATTATTATTAATCTTACATTTGGAACCTTTGCAGAAGCAGCGTATCCATTTATGTTTGGAAGCAAAAAGGTTTTTGCATCAACAATCATTGGATCCACACTGACAGGTCTTCTTATTGGATTTTTTGAAGTGAAATGTACAGCGTATGTTCCTTGCTTTATGGCGCCATTTATGTCAAATGATAAGGCCGTGGCAGTTATCATCTGTATGGTATTCTCAGTAGCAGTTAACTGTATTCTGACTATGATGTGCAATAAAATGGATACCGGAAAGTCTGAGCTGGAGGCATAAAAATAGTAACATAAAAACAGCTTGTAACCGAACAGAATAAGATTATTTTGCTCGATTAACAAATATAAATGAACTAAGAAAATGAACAAAAGTAACAGGAGGAAAAAAGAATGTTTCAGAATGATATGAATCGTAAAATGATGTTTGCAATGGAGAAAGTACATAAAGCAATTAAAATGGGAAATGGACATACAATCTTAAGCACAGGTATTACTGGTGATGATGCACGCATGGCCAAAGCTGCTGTAGATGCAGGTATCACAATGCTTGAGCCGAATCATCCGGCAGTAGCACTGGCAAGAGGATACAAAGGCGTTACTTCTATGCATGAAGCAGAAAAACTTCGTCATGAAATCACAGTAGACCAGATGGCAGAAGTTACTCATGGTGTCAGAAATGTAGTTGGAAATGATATTTATATCACAACAGGAATTCCGGGAGGATTTACAGAAGTGATCCCGACACCTCTTTATGAAGAAGATTTCCTGAAAATGTCCAGAGCAGGCGCTGACGGACTGCATACACATAAATCAAGCTTTAGTGATTTGGAAGAACTTGTAAAATGTGCTCATAAATATGGACTTTGTGTAGATGCTTACATTGGATTACCGTCAGATCGTCATACATTCGGAATTGCTGCCGAAAAACCGGAAGAAGTAGAAAAAGTTGCGAAAGCAATGGAAGGAATTGGCGTAGACATGATAGGTATGATGACTGGTATGAGCTATGAAGGAATTGAAGCAGGACAGATTCATCCGGAATTAAAAGAAAGAATTTGCGCAATGGTAGAAGCTGTAAAAGTTCCTACACTTGCAGAGGGTGGAATCAATCTGGATAACTTCAAGGCATTTAAAGATACAGGGGTAAACATTCTTGTTATCGGAACTGCAATTGATGGAATGGCAGGAAAAGCTATCGCAGCAGCTGCAAAAGATTTCCTAAATATCTGATCTCCCTGAAATATAAGGAAGACAGCAGATATGAGAAATTACAATAAAAGATATTTTTATTGTGATTTCTCTGTTTGCATATTATTTACGGGGGTAAAACGGATGGAAAAAATAACAGTCAGTAAAATTGAAGGAAATATCAGCCTGAAAATAGCCTGTAATCCGGCAGGAACAGGAAAATGTACAGGGTTTGAAGATACGTTTGTGAAAGAGGCTATGACTACATTAGCGCAAAATGCAGAGATAGATCTGGAAGTTCAGACAGATGGAGCGATAGAAAACAGAGAACAGTATATGAAGCTTTTGGGAAAAATACTCGCACAGATTATCTGTAAGAGATGTGAAACACAGGGACAGTATCGCGGTGTTGGAAGAGCTCAGAATGAACAGAGCGATAAAGAATGTCTTTGCGAACTTTATCTTCCGGGAAGAGTAGATTGGGTATACGAAGTGATTACTCAAAATTGTGTTCAGGATGAATACGGTACATCTGTATTTTTTAAGAGTATTGCAGAGAACGCAAAACTGCGTTTGAAACTGCGCGTATGGGATTATACCCGTAAAAACAGTCTTGGATTGTTCGAAGTGTTTGGAAAATCGTTAAAAATGGCGTTTAGTGCTATGTAAAATAATAAAATGTTTGCAGGATGATGATTTTTTTGGTATGATTAAATTATAAATGTACGTATAATAGGAAATGGAATCTATGAGAGGTAGAGGTATGGAAGAGAAACAATCAAAATTTCGTTATCTGCAGATTTATCAGGATATTAAAGATAAGATAGAAAGTGGTGAATATGAGCAGGGAAGAAAGATGAATACAGAGAAAGAATATCAGAAAATATATAATGCAAGCCGCGATACTGTACGAAAAGCGTTCGCAAAGTTGGAAAATGAGGAATATATTGTCCGTAAAGCAGCAGTAGGGACATTTGTTAAATATAAAAAATCAGACTATACACTTACGAAACTGAAAAGTTTTACAGAACAAATGACTGACCGTGGAATTAAGCCATCTTCTGAATTTATCTCAATTGAACTTGGACCAGTCACAAATAAACACATATTACAGGAACTGGAAATTGACGGCAATGAAAAGTGCTATAAAATTACACGTATAAGAAAAGGAAATGGAACACCGATGTCTTATGAAATTGCTTATGTTCCGCAGAAAATATGTCCTGACATGCAAAAATATCTGGATGATAACAGTTCTTTATACAATATTTATGAAAATGTGTACCATTTAAAATTGGGAAACGGAAAAGTAAAATTGGAAGCAGAACTGCCAAATGCAACTATACAGAAATATTTAAAGATTGGGCATGATTCGCCTATTCTGAAAATGGAGTGTGTAACATTGCTTGAAGATGAAACGCCATTGTATTATGTAGAATGCTTTTATATAGGAGAGCGTTATTTCTTTTCTGCCATATTGCCAAGATAGGAGTTGGATTATGGAAGACAGAATTGCAACGATTACAAGAACTACAAAAGAAACAGATATAGAACTTACATTAAATCTTGATGGAAGTGGAAAAACACAGATAGATACAGGTATTGGATTTTTTGATCATATGTTAAATGGTTTTGCCAGACATGGATTATTTAATATTGATCTGAAGTGCAAAGGTGATCTGGAAATTGATTCTCATCATACAGTGGAAGACTGCGGGATTGTTCTGGGAGAAGCGATAAAGAAAGCCATAGGAGAGAAGAAAGCAATTAAGAGATATGGAAGTGCTATTCTTCCTATGGATGAGGCATTAGTTTTGTGCGCAGTTGATCTTTCCGGAAGACCGTATTTTTCTTATGATGCAAAGTATACAGTGCCGAGGATTGGAACCATGGACTCTGAAATGGTACATGACTTTTTCTATGCAGTCTCTTACTCTGCAAGTATGAATCTTCACATTAAGCAGCTGTATGGCGTTAATAATCATCATATTGCGGAGAGCAGTTTTAAGGCGTTTGGAAAAGCACTTGATATGGCTACGATGCATGAAGGAAGATTAAATGGAAGCGTCTGGTCTACAAAGGGAATCTTATAAAGTATTGTTGAAAATTATATATGTGAATAAAGGAGGGATGGCACCATATGGTGCTGCCCTTTTTTCTTTATAGGAAAGACCGTCGATGGCGGTCTCCTGAGTAAAAAATGGGGCTGTCGGAAAATAGATAGTTCCAAAGCAGGGAGAGTATGACTCACAACGAGTCATACCCTCCCTGAATTTATCTGAAAAAAGAAAAAAAGATGGCTAACGACAACCATCTTTCTCTCCGTTACAATGTAACTATGCTAACCAATAATTATTATAATGATTTTTTGAATTAGGGCAACAGAAAATTAACTTTAGTTTCTTCGAATTGAGTTTACCTGACGACGATCCAGTCTATACCCTGAAAAAAGTGATGGAGGAATTAGATTTTTCTGGCTTGTTAGCCAATTGTTCAGATAAGGGAAGAACCGGGTACAACCCAATTATGATGTATGCTGTAGTTACCTATGCAAATATGCGGGGAATACGTTCTGTTGACCGTATTGTTGATCTGTGTGAAAGAGACCTTGCTTTTATCTGGCTGACGCGCGGACAAAAACCGAAACGTGATGCTTTTTATGACTTTAAAAACAGGAAGCTGACATCTGATGTCCTGGATGACCTGAATTACCAGTTTATGCGGCGGCTGCAGAAAGAAGGACTGGTCACATTAAAAGAACTTTTTATTGACGGTACAAAGATCGAGGCGAATGCGAACCGTTATACTTTTGTATGGCGCGGAAGCATTAATTACCATCTTGCAGGCCTCCTGGATTCTATCGACCAGCTTTTTGGAAAATATAATGCTTTTTTGCAGGAGAATGATTATGGAGTAAAGTATGGGCTGGGAAATGCACAGATGTCTGTGATCGAAGGAATGGACAAGGTCCGGGAAGTGATCGAAAAGAACAGAAAACGAAAGCTTGTAAAACATAAAAAGCTTTCAAATAACCGTATTATAGAGATCGATAACTGTTCACCGCTTGAAATACGGAAACTCCAGAACAATCTCACGATGATCGCAGACAACGAGGGAATCGAATTCGTTTACGGAAAAGGAAAAAGAAAACCTGCACTTCAACAGCTGCATGAGGAACTGGAACAATGCGGAAAACGACTGATGGAATATAAAGAATGCTTTGAGATCATGGGAAAAGACAGAAACAGTTATTCCAAAACAGATCTGGAAGCGAATTTTATGCGTATGAAAGAAGATCACATGTTGAACGGACAGTTAAAGCCAGCATATAATGTTCAGATCGCGGTAGAGAATTATTTTATCGTACATGGATATGTAAGCAGCGACCGCACCGATTATAATACCCTGATCCCGGTCCTTGAAAAACATAAGAATGCTTTCGGGAGTATTCTGGAAGAAGTAACTGCAGACAGCGGGTACTGCAGTGAAAAAAATCTGCTTTATTTAAAACAGAATGAAATATCCA